>JABAOF010000557.1_pt3 | contig 12423 bp, 17 predicted proteins | sample 7062171 | NCBI WGS metagenome assembly JABAOF01 (sample SAMN14538628, study PRJNA623070) | marine sediment metagenome | biome: marine biome [ENVO:00000428]; feature: marine pelagic biome [ENVO:01000023]; material: deep marine sediment [ENVO:00002113] | place: India: Gulf of Khambhat ... | reverse complement strand
TCAACGGTTGAAAGCCTCTCATCCCAGGTGATAATAGGGACCCCGAGAATTTCCCTCAATTCCTGAACGAACCCTAAGGTCATCTCAGCCTGGGGGCCCAAGGAACCGTTCATATTCCTTGGGAGACCCACGACGATTTTCTCAACCCCGTATTCCCGGGCGATATCCCGTATTTCCCCCAAGTCGCTTTGCCCATTGCTACGATGTAAGGTCTTTATCCCCTGGGCCGTCCAACCCAGTTCATCGCTTATGGCAATACCGATCCTCTTAGTCCCTACATCAAGCCCTAATATACGCATCCTTAATTATCTATGTCCACCGTACATTATTTGTCAAGCTCAAATTCGGTACTCTCTGAAATGTTACCGCCTTAACCGGAGGACTGGGGCACCGCGACACCGTCGCTCCGTGCGTCTATGTGCCCCCTCTTGTTTCCTCAATTCTCAGGAGTGTCGCAGCACTTTTGCCCAGGATCTTCGCCTTGGTGGATTTACTGAGGGGGAGATCCAGGATGGCCGCAACATTCTTCTTGATATCGATAATCCCCGGCCAATCCGAACCGAAGATAATCTTATCAGCATTCCTCTCCAAATCCGGGAAGTACTTGAGGAGGTTCTGGGGAGGCAGGCCGGTTATATCCATATACACGTTCTCATGCAAACCGGCCAAAAAGAAGGCCCTGTCGTACCAGAAACCCCTGCCAGCATGGGACTGGATGATCTTCAACCTGGGGAAGAAGACGGCTATCTCATCCAGGAAAAGGGGGTCCCCATACTTCATGAGGGAGCCAGGGAATACCGATGATCCCGTATGGATCATAACCGGAATACTGAGCTCCTGTGCTCTCTCGTAAATGGGGAAGAGCTTATTGTCGTTGGGGTAGAAGTGCTGGTAAGTTGGATAGAGCTTGAGGCCCTTGACCCCCAATTTTGTAACACATCTCTCCAATTCCCCCACCTGGTTGAAGGTGACGTAAGGGTTGATGTTAGCGAAGGGAATAAGCCTTTCGTTCCCTCGGCAGAACTCCGCCACTCGGTCGTTCATGCTAACACCGGTAACCATGGTATTAGTCTCCGCAAGGGCTACGACGTAATCGATCCCCTGTTCATCCATGAATTGGAGCAGGCTTTCGGGAGAGGCCAAAACGGTCCGGAGATGGGCCAACCCGCGCTCGCCATGGAGCCTCCTCATCCAATCCAAAAACCAATCGTTGTATTCATCCACCCTGGTGACGTGGAGGTGAAAATCTATAACCAGCATGATCACTTTCCCCGATTCAAAGGCCTTTTATCAATTCCGACTCCCGGAGGCTATTGGGATGTAACTCCCCTTTCATAAGTCGAATGAGACGGTGATGGCGGCATTAACGATTAATATGTCTGCGGAATCATCGCCCAGGGATTTGAGCTGCACCCCTCGGGCTATTAACCCCCCCTCTATTGCCTTCAAGCGCTTTCTCCCAAAAGGAATGGCCCCCAGCACCTTCTCCTCGTCCAAATTGTGGGGAAAAGGGGCTCCGAGCAGCACATCGACGATCATCTCCCCGGGATCACTCAGGTTTAATACTTCCGAGATGCCGCAGAGAGAGATATTGGAGATGGCACTATGTATGGCTTTTATTGCCGCCTCCGTGGGATCACCCCTGTGGCCATGTTGGTCTACTCCCATTCCAATCTCGACTACGTATCTCTTTTCCATGGTTTTTCCCCTGTATGATTTGGCGGATAACCACTAAAGGTTGTTTCTTGGGGTTGAAGGATTCCCTCGAAGTTCCACTAGACCCGGAGACGTGATTCAAAATTATATAGGGAGATCACCCCAAAAAGGAACCCCCATTTGTGAAATTATTTCATAACGATGTGTAATTTTTTTCATCCCAGCTCGAATGGCATGCCCATCCGAGGCGATATTCTTGGGATTTACCCAGTTTTCAATAGATAGAGAGCTCACGAGTTTGGCACTGATTATGCTAGTCCCTACGGAAAGCATAAAACCGATAAAAGGGGGGATGTATATGGAAGCATAACGAGACGGGGAAACTTCCAGGAAAAGGATCGAGAGATGAACAGAAATAGGAGGAAAATATGAAGACCAAGATGATCATCATGGTAACCTTAATCGCATTCACCTTCAGCTGCGGCGTAATGGAGAAGTTCGGAAAGAAAGAGGAGCCCGTCAAAGGGGAATCGCAACGACAAGAAGTTGTCAAACCGGAGTCGGCAAAGGAGGAAGTCGTTCCCGAAACCACCTATCAAGAGGTAAAACCAACTCCTGAACCCGTTGTCCCTCCTACTAAGATGGTCTCCGTCACGGGCTCAGTGGTGAACATCAGAAGCGGACCCGGCACCACAAACAAGGTTATTGCAAAGGTAAGAAGGGGGGATGGGCTGGAAGTCCGAGGCGAAACGCTCTCTTGGTACAACGTGAGGCTTGCGAGTGGGGCGGAAGGCTGGATTTACAAGAAGCTGGTGAAGTAGCCGGCATTGAACCCAATGAAGGTTGTGGGTCTTGGGCAGGGGATTTCGTCCTCTTGATTTTTTTCCGCGCATAGTAGAAGGGGGCTAGATTCATCAACCAGATGAAGGTCCGATAAGACATTGGGCGGCTTTCGGGGTATCTCTCCACGGATTATGGATGAGGAAACGTTTTTCTCCTCCAAAAAGGGGAGGAAGGGGAAATAGCCGGAAACTGCGAACAGCAAGAATGGCTCAAAGCCCGAGAGGAATAGTGGGGGTTTTGCTAAAAGCGGATTGTCCCCTCCAAAACCCTGACCACGTTGCCCGCAACCCATACCCTATCGATGATCCCTTCACCTAAAGCGAGTCCCACTTGAATCAGGCTGGGCCGACGCAGCTCCACCCCTTGTTCAATCTCAACGGTGGCGACGGGTTCCCCTTTTATTAACCCATGCTTGACCAGGTATGCGCCGAAACACCCGGCGGCGCTTCCCGTTGCCGGATCCTCGGGAACGCCGTGGAAGGGCGCAAAGACCCGGGCCCGGATTCGATTTCCCCCCGTTCCATCCATGGTAAAAAGGGCAATCAGGGAAGTGTCCAGCTCCTGGGCCACCGTTTCCAAGATAGATGGGTTGATCTTCGCCTGCGATAATGCCCTTTGGGAGGTAAGGGGTATGATGAGAAAGGGGAGCCCTGTTGAGACCACCTCGGCAGGACCCTTAAGCAGATCCAATCTCTCTAGAGGAAGGGAGAGGAGCCGGGCCAAGAGCTCCATCTCACCATAGACGCCCAGAAACTCAGGGGCCCTCTGCTCCATTTTGACCAGGACGGGCTCCCCTCCCAGGAAGACCACCTCCACCGGGAAAACCCCCAACCCCAATTCCAGTTTAATCACCCTTTTTCCTTCCTTCGGGCCTATTCTCCCCTCCTCACCCAGGACGAAACAGGTCCCGATGACGGGGTGGCCCGCGAAGGGGATTTCCCTTTGGGGCGTGAAGATCCTCACCTTAAAATCCGCCTCGGAAGAGCTGGGGGGAAGCACGAAGGCGGTCTCGGAGAGGTTCATCTCCCTGGCAATTCTTTGCATCTCTTCTCGGTCCAACCCCTCGGCGTTGGGATAGACGGCCAGCGGATTTCCCCCAAAGATTTCCCTGGTGAAGACATCCACCTGAACAAATCGATATTCCCTCATGGAGCTTCCTCGATTCTATGGGCGCGGTGAAATTATGAGTAAATGTGCCTCAACTTTTACGGTCATCTGGAATTGTCCAATCACCTGATCGGTAGCCCCATAAGATCCTATAACAAATGCCTCCTCCATGGCAATAAAAATGAGAATATTCGTGAAATACTGGAGTCCCTCGAAACCCGGGATATTTCCCCAATTCTCCCATTGATTTGAACCCTTGTTTCTCATATCCTAAGAAAAGAGGATACCCCCCATAGGTGAGCGGAATGTCTGAGCTTGGGCTCATTGCTCCATCTCGGTCCATTAAGGATAAGTTGGGAAGAACCGTCTATCTCCGACCCTACGAGAAAGGAGACTTCAGGGGCCTATCCGAAATGTACGATGAATTCGAGCCCAAGGGGATAGCAATAGGGCTTCCTCCGGAGCACGAGGAAAACCGTCACAAATGGCTGAGGGGAATTGTGGAGGAGTGGTTTAATGTTGTCGCCGTTTTGGAGAATCGAATTGTGGGACATACCGCCTTGGATAGGCCAGAGGCTGGCAATGCCCGGGAGCTTATGATCTTCGTTCACCAGGACTATCAGAACAAGGGGATTGGCCAGGCTCTGACCCTTTCCATGTTGGATGCGGCAAAGGTAATGGACTGCGAAAAGGTATGGGTAGTGGTAGAAAACCTCAACCGGATCGCCATAGCGGTTTTCAAAAAGGCCGGGTTTAGCTTCGCCGGTGAACCGGATAGGGAACGCCTGATGGTTGCTAATCCTTAGTAGGTGCTCAGCCCTCTATTCCATGAAGGGGAAAGACCTTTTCCTTTATATACTTCACGGCCTCTTCAGCCCGAGTGAAGGCTTTTTCCTTAACCTCCCCCGTTGTGGGACGCGGGACATCGTAGAGGCTACCCACCTCCATCTCTGGGCCGAACATCATCCCTCCAACGGCCCCGACAAATTCATCCTCGGGCTGCACCTGGTTGAGTATTGACCACGCTAGGGTCCAGCATCGGGCCGTTCGATAGATATCATACCCCCCTCCCCCGAGGGCGAGGATTGGCCGCGAGAAGCCCTTGATGGCTTTGATTACTTCCTGGTACCCGTTGTTGGTCAGCATCAAGTGGGCCAGCGGATCCGACCTCAGGGTATCAGCCCCGATTTCGGCCACGACAAAATCGGGTTGGAAAGCCCTGATCATCGGGGGAACCACCTCCTGGAATGCATAGACATAGACCTCATCGTCTGTCCCTTCGGCTAAGGGGAGATTGATATTGTACCCCATTCCGTTTCCAATACCTATCTCATCCACCCTTCCCGTTCCGGGATAAAGCGTTTGCCCGGTCTCGTGGAGCGAAACGACCAGGGCTCGGTCCTCTTCATAAAAAGCATCCTGGACCCCATTGCAGTGATGGGCATCGATATCGATAAATGCCACCTTCAGTCCACCTTGAATAGCCTCCGTAATGGCGACGGCGACGTCATTGACGTAGCAGAATCCTTCAGCATAATCCCTGCGGGCATGGTGAAATCCTCCTAGGGGATTAAAGGCTACATCGGCTTCCCCCTCGACGATGAACCTCATCCCCATATACGTCGCCCCCGTGGTCATAAGGGACCACTCATAAATCCCCGTCACGATAGGATTATCCTCTGATCCGATGCCATGGGATAGCATATCAAGGGTAACCTTGCCGGTACTCGCCTCCTGTAAAAGGCTTAGGTACTCCTCATCGTGGAAGAGTTTCAAGAGTCCTGGATCGATGGGTTTGGGCTTTTTGGTCTTCATCCACGGCCTATCCATCACCCCGTATCGGCGGCAGAGTTCATATGCCTTAATGGCCCTTTCTGGCTTGTAGGGATGGTCAGGACCGAATTCGAATTTGCCGAGCTCATGCGAATGGATAAATACCGACGTCAGCATCTCTTTACCCATTACCCATCCTCTGCCTCTATCACTATTTCATCTGAGGGGAAATTACAACCTCTATTTGTAAACCTCTTTTGGTAAATTCATCAATCCGTGGAAGACCATGAGCCGTAACTGGCATTACACCGTAAAAATGCCGGGTAACAATGAATTGGAGGGAAATATCGTGAATGTTGGAACGGGGCTTCCCCAATTTTTGGGTGACCGTGGGTCCCTCGATAAAATGAAGGCAATAAAAGGCATCCCATTTTTCTCAAAAATACGGTAATATTGCACATAGGGCCCACTCTGTTCAGGCACACGAGGAGATCCCACATCATATGGGAAAACGAAGCCGAGCCTTGAAATTATTGGACCAATACCTGCAGAAGGTACGAACCACGGTGAACCATTACAAACGACAAGACGTATTCAAATGCGTCCAGCAGGCACATGCTCGATTTGAAAACAAGGTGTCGGTATATCATGTCTTGAAAGAGAGAGGTTGTTATCCCCGTGGCTGCATCTATTTCATGTGGAAGTGCAGGAAATTGAATAAAGGGCGGAGCTGCCCACGGAAATTCAAGCATGTGGGAAGGAAATGTTTCGGGTGCAAGGAATTTTATGACGAAAAGGTAATCAATTCCCCGGAGGTTGTCCTTTCGGACGAGGAGTTTCCAAAATTCATGAGGGACCTGGGGGAATTTGAAACCTGGTTGTACAACCTGAAAGGAATAGAGGTAAATTTTTCCGGAAAGATCTATTCCGTCAAGCCGAGGATGAGACAAGTGATCCAGGGGAAAAGGGGCCATATTTCATTGAACGGATTCGTGCTCATCTTCCGTGACGCCTTCTTCGATCTGATGAAGTTCGAAGACCTCTGCTATTTGACCATTAGCAAGGGTTTACAGGCCAAATATCGGTTTTCGAGAGGGGATAAGATTGACCTTTATGCAAGGGTTTCAGTGGATCGGGGCCGTCTGATCCTCAAGAGGCCAAATCGAATCGAGATCGATGAAAGAGGTGAGGGAGAGACCTGGTCATGGGATAAAGCCCTTGTAGCCGCTCGAACCGCAAGCCCAATTCCCTATCAACTGGAGAAGTGTTTTGCCTGCGAAAGAGGGTGCCTTCTGGATACGATTGAGGGAACTACCGTGGGAGAACGCCACAAACGCCAGCTTTTCTGCCTTGAAGGGATTAAGAATCCCGAACTTTGCGTTCGCTGGCCTACGTTTGCGGGATTTCTTCCACCAAACTGTAACCATGCCCGTCTTATCTCAGAAGATACATATCATGGCGTTTAGTAGCCTGTCGGAGGCTATTGTCCGAAACAATATTAAATAGGCAGGCCCCTGGGTTTACTGGGGGCCACGTAAACACAGTAGTATGATGGAGTCATACCGTTTTTGAGAGAACATTATTGCTGTTACGCAACACGAGAAATAAGTTGACAACATGCAGAGGAAGACACTGAGATGAGAAAATTCAAAAGTACAAATCAATATGAAGGGAGGATACATTATGAACAACTGGCTCAAAGGCAAAACGGCCATTGTCATTGGAGAGAGAGATGGCGTACAGGGTCCATCTATAGCCAAATGTCTTGAAGCAGCAGGCGCAAACGTCGTCTACGCCGTAACAGAGTGTTTTGTTTGAACGGCTGCAGGGACAATGGACGCGGAAAATCAAGCCCAAGTTAAAAAGATTGCTGAAGGTGCAGAGAACGAAGGCGGTTCTGACAACATCATCGTCGTGCTTGGTGCAAGTGATATAGAAGGGGCATTGATTTCAGCAGAAACGGTTACTGTTGGCGATCCAAGCTTTACCGGTCCATTAGCAGGGGTCTCGTTGGGACTCCCAGTTTATCATATCTTAGAACCAGAGATTAAGAAAGCCATTCCAAGAGACGTTTACGAGGAAAATGTCGGAATCTGGGAATTGACTGTGGATACAAAAAAAATCGGCCAAGAATTCAAGGCCATTCGCGAAAAGGATTCAAGCGAAAGGGGCTGACATGAGACTTGAGATCGAATCCATTGACATAAAAGACATTGACGTGGGTTCAAAGACCTGTGCCGAAGACCGGGTGTTACATGTAAATCTCAAGGAACTAGAAGAACTCATTCTCAAAGACAGCAGAATAAAATCTGTGGATATAAATGTGGTTTACCCGGGGGATCGAGTCAGAATTGTAAATCTCCTCGATGTAGTCCAGCCCCGGTGTAAGATAGACCAGTTTGAAGCTGACTTTCCGGGCTTCGTAGGAAGATTGCGAACTGCCGGAAGCGGGCGGACGAGATCGCTGCGGGGTGTTGCCGTCCTTGTGTCTCACCCGCTCACGAAAAGAAAATATTCAGCCCTCTTGGATATGACCGGGCTCGGCGCTGAATTGAGCAGATACGGCAAAATGAAAAATATTAGTATCGCCCCATATATTTCGGACGGTACTGAGGAGCGTGATTTCGAAGATGCGGTGAAAATTGCAGGATTAAGAACAGCCATATATCTAGCACTGGCCGCAGAAGGACATCCAACTGACGAGGTCGAGGTATACGACCTGGACATACCAAGTCTTGAAAGGAATTTAGATCTTCCTCGAGTAGCCTACTACTATCAAATGTACAGTCCTCAACATGATCATCGAGGGATATCTGATCCATGTTTTTACGGAACCGATGTCCGGCACCTTATGCCTACCATTATTCATCCCAATGAAGTTTTGGACGGTGGAGTTGTCGGCCACCATACAATCAGATCTCTTGATACGTACACCGTTCAGAACCATGGGGTAATAAAAGAGTTATATCGACGCCATGGCAAGGATCTCTTTTTCGTAGGGGTGGTCTTTGGGGTCGCCAATATCGACCCCATAACCAGGAAGCGGAAAGCTCTTATGGCCGCCAATCTGATCAAGAATGTTCTAGGGGCAGATGCTGTGGTTATAACCAAGATTCACGGCGGCATGCCTCACGTAGACGTGGCGATGGTGGGAGAAGAATGCGAAAAGCTTGGAGTCAAAACTTGCATCTACACCCAGCCCTTAGTTAGCGTCGGCACTTTGGCAGACACCCTTCTATTCAATAATGAGGCGCTGGACCTGATCATCACGGTTGGGGCAACCTTTGAAAGGGTTAAACTGCCGCTGGAGGCAGACCGAATTCTTGGTGGTACTGCGAAAACGAAGGTCTTTTTGGCAGATCCCGTCGATCAATACGCCGGTGATCCGGTTGTCGAGGTGGAGGAAATGTTGATCGCCGGGATCCATGACCATCTTGGGGGTGCCAATATTATAGTCAAAGAATATTAGTCACTTAGCTCTACGGAAGGAGAGAATCATGCCCAAAAAGAGACTGACAGTGGTTCATTATCTCAATCAGTTTTTTGGTCAAGTGGGCGCCGAGGATAAGGCTGATGTTGGCTTTATGGTCAAGGATGGCCCCATAGGGCCCGGAGTGGCACTGCAAAAAGAGCTTGGTGGTAGGGCTGAGGTGGTCGCTAGCATAATCTGCGGGGACAACTACTTTTCGAAAAGCCCTGAGGAGGCCGGAGAAGAGGGATTGAAGTTAATCGAGCCGTACCAGCCGGACCTCTTTTTCGCGGGACCGGCCTTCGAGGCCGGGAGATATGGAGTCTCCTGTGGTGCTATCTGCAAGGCCGTGGGAGGAAAACTCGCCATTCCCGTAATTACCGGGATGTCCGAAGAGAACCCGGGTGTGGAAATGTACCGAAAGAATGCCTTTATCTGCAAGACTGGTGTCAGTGCCCGGGATATGGTCAATAGTCTGCAAGGGATGACTAAGCTCGCCTTCAAACTCGTTTCCGGGGAAAGGGAAATGAATCTGGTATCCAGAGAAAACCTGCCGAAACCCCATGAATACGGTTATCTTCATCGCCTCATCCTGAGAAATGAATATACCGAAAAGACTGCTGCTGAGAGAAGCGTTGATAAATTGCTCTCTAAGATTAAGGGTGAGCCCTTTGAAAGTGAGGTGGTCCTGCCAAAGCTTGAGAGAGTTGAGCCTCCGCCTCCAATCAAAGAACCCAGTGCGTGCGAAATCGCCCTCGTCAGTGATGGCGGGTTAGTGCCAAAGGGAAATCCTGACGGGCTGAGCGGCAGAGGAAATCTTCGTTGGACAACGTATGAAATCGATGATTTTTTGCCTGAGGACTTTAAATCATCCGACTACGAGATTGCGCATACGGGGTATTTCCCAGACGAGGTCCTGGGAAATCCGAGCAGATTGGTCCCGGTAGATGTTATGCGTGATTTGGTCAAGGAGGGGAAGATTGGGCAGCTCCATCCAACGTTCTTCTGCACCTCAGGCAATGCCACTGTTTCAGGGCGATGTGCTGAAATGGGTGATGAGATTGGAGCGGAAATGAAAAAGAGGGATATTCACGCCGTCATATTCACATCGACCTGAGGCTCAAGCAGTCGTTGCGGGGCAACGATAGCATTGGGGATTGAAAAGCTTGGTATACCAGTGGTTCAGATCACAGCTGTCCCCAACGTAGCTCAAATGGTGGGTGTTAATAGGATATTACGAGGTCAAACCGTTCCCTGTGTTGTAGGAAATTCTGCCCTCAATAAAGAACAGGAGAAAGCATTACGGCGGAAAATCGTCTTACGCGCTATAGAAATACTCCAAATGGATGCGCCAGGTCCAAATACGTTGTTTACGCTGGAAGGAACTGAGTAATTTTAGGTTTAGAGCTTTGTTACCCTTTTGGGGGATGATCATGACAATAGAAGTAAACGCGGATAGTTATGAAAAAGAAGTAGTTCGATCAGATAAACCAGTCCTTGTTGATTTTTGGGGACCTCGATGTGCTCCATGCCTGGCCCTGATGCCACAGGTTGAGGGATTAGGAGAAAAGTATGGTGAAAAAATTAAAATAACCAAAATTGATGCCTCTAAGAATAAACGGTTTTGCTTAAGTTTGAAGGTTTTAGGCCTGCCGACATATCTCTTTTACAAGAATGGGAAAGAGGTCGACCGGTTTACTGGAGGAAACCTTACCATTGAGGAAATAGAAGCGTCAGTAAAAAAAATAATGGAATAAACAAAGGAGCGTTGTTAAACAGTGTCGGTCGTCATAAAAGAAGTTAGTTATGTCATGGTCCATGTACCTGATTTCGTACAGTACGGCTCCAAACCATCTCGAGATATTCCAGAAAACGATGATTTGTTAAAAGAAATACATGGCCATCTCCGGAGTTACGGGGAAGTGATTAGTTACGCACCTCATCAAGTGTTCATTGGCAACAAACACCCGGACGAATTGAATACGATCCCTAAGCCCTGGTACGAACACCCTGTTCGGGATGGCGAACGGAATGGTCCCTTTGGGGAAATCATGCCTGAAGATGAGTTCTACGGCTGGATGAAAATAGCGGATGACTTTGACCTGCTTTGGCTGAATCCAGATTTTGTTGATCAGGTTAGAGACAAATTTGCCGCTCATCCATTGATTGGCGATCTCCAGGTCCAAAAGTTAGGTGAGGGGAAGCCTCCTGGCAAAATAAAGGACATCATTGAGCAGGGCGCTGCCTTACCAGTTTATTTCCGGGGTAATGTGGTAGGTTCTCTGCGGCGTGACCACGACAAAGACGATACCTTGAAGGCTCAGGTCCTTTTGGAAAACCTAGTGGCCAAGGCTTCGGGTTCTCTGGCTATGCTCCACCTTTTTAAGAGGGCTAAGATGGAGCCAGCAGAGGTTGATTTTGTTCTTGACTGCACCGAAACTGCCATTGGAGATAGGTATAATCGCGGCGGCGGCAGTCTCTCCAAGGCCATGGCTGAAATGTGTGGTTGTCTAAATGCAACGGGTAATGACATTCGTGCCTTTTGTTGTGCTCCCAATCATGCCATCATAAACGCCGCCGGTATGGTTGCCGCTGGCATTTATGGCAATGTGGTTGTCGCTGGCGGAGGTTGTCTAGCCAAGGTGGGCATGAAATTTTCCGCCCACTTGAAGCATAACATACCCATCCTTGAGGACGTAATAGCCGGAATTGCCTTTTTGATTACAAAAGATGATGGTGTTAGTCCTGTCTTGAGATTGGACTCTGTAGGCAAACATGATGTTGGGGCAGGTTCACCTCAGCAAGCCATTATGACTTCCCTCATTGTCAAACCCCTCTCCAGGCTTGGCATGAAGATGACTGATATCGATAAATATGCCACCGAAATGCACAACCCTGAGATCACCCTGCCCGCCGGTAGTGGCGACACGCCGTCTACCAATTATAAAATCATGGCTGCTCTGGCGGTTTTGAACAAACAAATTAATAGGACAGAAATTGGAAAATTTGTCAAAGAGCGAGGTATGCCTGGCTTTTCTCCTACGCAGGGTCATGTGCCATCCGCGGTACCTTTCTTAGGACACGCTATTGAGGCAATGAAAAGGGGCACTATGAAAAGGGCCATGTTTGTTGCCAAGGGAAGCCTCTTTTTGGGACGGATGTCCCAATTGTCGGATGGAATATCTTTTTTGCTTGAGGCCAATTCCAAACAAAGGAAATAGTATCGAGTTACGTCAAAACCGTTTTCTCATTTGAGAAATGACTTTCCTATCATCGAGAAAAACAGTATGAGAGGGTTTTCTTGAGTGGTGGAATCGTTTTTGCTAAGAGATATCCGAGAGTGAACAATGATCGGAACCGAAAACGATAGACGAATAGTAACGGATCGACGGCAAAAGCCAACGAAACCATTCAGCAGATATGTGCTCTTCGGTAGTCGTCGATCCATTCGGAGGCGGAAGGATCGGAAAACCCATATGTATGTCGATCTCTATGGCCATTACCTACTCCTTTCCCTCCTCCTCATTATCTTGCTTTCCATCTTCGATGCCTACTTCACCATCTTCCATGTTGAA
>JABAOF010015397.1_pt5 | contig 12425 bp, 6 predicted proteins | sample 7062171 | NCBI WGS metagenome assembly JABAOF01 (sample SAMN14538628, study PRJNA623070) | marine sediment metagenome | biome: marine biome [ENVO:00000428]; feature: marine pelagic biome [ENVO:01000023]; material: deep marine sediment [ENVO:00002113] | place: India: Gulf of Khambhat ... | reverse complement strand
GAACCGGAAAGAAGCCGGAAAATCAACCGGACCTATCTCAACGATTTAAAACAATTGGCCGCCTCTGAAAACCTTTACATCGAATGGGGCGGTGCCCGGCATATCCCCCGCGATATGACCACCTGGGGTAAAAAAGATGTTTTTGAGATAAATAAAAAAGCAGCAGGGGAAGCCGAAACCCTGGGAACACGAATCATTCGTTCCTGTTCTGGCGGTCTGATGCGATGGAATCCCCACAGCCCCATGACCGAAACCCTGATTTCGGAAACGGCCGCATGCTTACGTTCCCAAAAACAAATGCTCAAGGACCATAACGTTATCCTGTCCATTGAAATCCATTTCGAATTCACCACCTACGAATTGCTGAGACTTTTTGACCAATGCGACGCCGAACCGGGGGATTACCTGGGTATTTGCCTGGATACCATGAATCTGCTTACCATGCTGGAAGACCCGGTGCAAGGGACAGAAAGGATTCTACCCTGGGTGACTTCCACCCATTTAAAAGACGGCGGCATCCTGTTGACCGATGAGGGAATGGTTACCTTTGCCACTGAAATCGGCAAAGGGATCATCGACCTGAAAAAAATTACCCGCCGTCTGGCTCAGCTTCCTTATGATATAAATCTTTCCATTGAAGACCACGGGGGTCAATTTTTACTGCCTATCTTTGATCCCCTGTTTCTCTCAAAATTCCCGGACCTTACCACACAGGAATTTGCCGCATTGGTCCATATGGCAAAGTCCACTGAGGAATCGATGAAGCGAGGAAAATGCGCCATAACAGAGAGAGAAAAATGGCCTGAAGTCTGCGAAACCCGAATGAAGCAAGATATAGAGAACTTAAGGCAACTAATTGATGAATGATGAATTGGTACGATGAATGATGAAAAAGAACCGCGGACGAAATACCAAAGCCCACGAAAGTTGACTTCATCATTCATCACTCATCACTCATAATTCAGGAATACGAAGATGTTGGGATATGAACATGAAAAATTTTCTTTCAAGACAGCGGATGAACTATTAAAAAAAGCTGGAGAATTTGGGATTGATCTTCCCTTCCAGGAATCTATAGAACCGCTTTTAGAACCCTTTAGCGTAGGCGGTAAAACAATTCCCAACCGCCTGGCGGTTCAACCCATGGAAGGTTTTGACAGCGAACCCGATGGTTCACCTGGAGAGCTTACCTTCCGGCGTTACCAGAGGTATGCGGAAGGAGGAAGCGGATTGATCTGGTTTGAAGCCACCAGTGTCGTACCGGAAGGACGATCCAATCCGCATCAATTAATGCTTCATTCCGGGAACCTGGACAGGTTTAAGCAACTGGTTCAACATACCCGTGATGCAGCACACCGGGTTTTTGGGAATTCCCATGATGTATTTCTTGTGCTGCAATTGACCCATTCGGGGCGTTACAGCCAACCGGAAGGTAAACCGGCGCCGCTGGCAGCAGCCCCCAATCCCTACCTGGATACGGATAACATTAAAGATAAGATTCGTTTTTTTAACGATGATGAACTGGAACGGCTGCAAGAAACATTTATCGATTCTGCACGACTTGCAAAGGAAGCCGGGTTTGATGCCGTGGACATCAAAGCCTGCCACGGATACTTGATCCATGAACTTTTATCGGCTTTTAAACGAAAAGACAGCCGGTTCGGTGGAAGTTTTGAAAACCGGACTCGTTTTCTTATCGAGGTGATTACAGGAATTCATAAACAAGCGTTGGGTATTGTTCCTGCAGTACGAATGAATGTATACGATGGTATCCCTTATCCTTATGGATTTGGTGTACTCTTTGATGGGTCGTTGGCTGTGTTTTTTTATGAACCCTTTGAACTGATACGCCGCCTGTTACAGGCAGGATGTTTTCTTATTAATGTGACCATGGGGATTCCCTATTACAATCCCCATATAGGGCGTCCATTTGATCGTCCACTGCCAGGTGCGGTTCTGCCGCCGGAACATCCATTAGAAGGAATTATACGACTTCTGAAAGCAGCCGGAAAGACGCAACGGCAATTTCACCAGGCAGCAGTGGTGGGAACCGGTTATTCATGGCTGCGGGAATTTTTTCCCAATGCCGGTGCCGCGGTCCTGGCCCAGAGGAAAGCCTCATTTATCGGCCTGGGACGAAGTTCCTTTGCTTATCCCCATGCCCCCAGGGATTTGATGGAAAAAGGAAGGTTGGACCCCGAAAAAGTCTGCATCGCCTGTTCCGGATGCACGCAATTAATGAGAAGCGGCGGTCCCAACGGATGCATTGCCCGAGACGGTGAGGTTTATAAAACGGTTAAATAACGATCTGTTTTTTTTAGCCACAGAGGCGGGTGGCACCCGCAACCCAAAAGGGCATAGGAATTCGCTTTGTGACATAGGAATTATTTCTTGGAATAAAAACAAGAAATAGGAGAAAGTAGTACAGAGAACAAAGAGATGGAAAAACAAATTGTCGAATTCAGTGGAACTTCTATACCGCTGTATTCTGTCAACATCCTCATCATCGGCAGCGGAGCCGCGGCGTTGAGTGCGGCGGTGAATTTGTTTGAACTGGGGCAAAAAGATATTGCCATCGCTACAGACCGGTGGGGCGGTGGAACATCCAATAATGCTGGGTCTGATAAACAGACCTACTATAAACTTTCATTGTGCAGTGATATCCCGGATTCTCCGTTGCAGATGGCAGAAGACCTATTCAACGGTAAATGCATGCACGGCGATATTGCCCTGTGTGAAGCACAGAATTCGCTGCCGGCGTTTTTCAACCTGGTGAGGTTGGGTGTTCCGTTTCCCCATGACCGATACGGCGCTTATGTGGGGTATAAGACCGATCATGACCCGCGTGCACGGGCCACGTCTGCCGGTCCTTTAACTTCTCACCTGATGTTTGACGCCCTTGCCAGAGAAGTAAAACGGAAAGGAATTCCAGTGCTGGACCATCACGAAGTGATCGCACTTTTAACCGAGACAAAAGGAGATGAAAACCATGTGATCGGCGCTGTTGCCCTGGACCTGGATAACCTGGATTCTGAGAATTATGGCTTTGTGGTATTTAATGCGAAGAATGTGGTCCTGGGAACCGGTGGGCCTGGTGGGATGTATGAAGCCTCAGTTTACCCGGAGAGTCAATTGGGTTCCACGGGAATGGCGTTTAAAATTGGGGCCGTGGGGCAAAACCTTACGGAATCACAATTTGGTTTGGCATCCGTATTGTTTCGCTGGAACCTGTCCGGGACGTATCAACAGGTGATTCCCCGGTATATATCCACGGATAGAAACGGCGGGGATGAGAAGGAATTTTTGAATGAATTTTTCCCGGATATGGGCACCCTTGCCACTGCTATATTTCTCAAAGGTTACCAGTGGCCCTTTGATCCCGGTAAAATTGCCGATTACGGTTCATCATTGATCGATGTCCTGGTGTTCCGAGAAACCGTGATTAAAAAGCGAAGGGTATTTCTTGATTTTAAAAACAATCTTACCGGTTCCGGTATATTGGAAGATTTTTCTTTTGATTTATTGAGTCAAGAAGCCCGTGATTATCTTGAAAAATCAGGCGCACTTTTCGATACACCCATTGAGCGGCTTCAAAAAATGAATCCCCTTGCCGTGAAGCTCTATAAAGATCACAACATCGATCTTTCCAGGGAATACCTGGAGATTGCTGTTTGTGCCCAGCACAACAATGGTGGTTTAAAAGGAAATATCTGGTGGGAGTCTAATATTAAGCATTTATTTCCTGTGGGAGAAGTGAATGGCAGCCACGGTGTTTACAGGCCTGGAGGTTCTGCATTGAATGCCGGACAGGTGGGCGGTTTGCGCTCTGCATTGTATATTTCAAAAAAATATAAAGGAAATCCTATGGATGTAAGTACGTTTATGTCCAGGGTAGGGGAGAGGATAGAGGAAAAGCTGAGATTCGCTTCTCGAATCATCGATGACTCTTTAGAAGATAATTATTATATTCGAAACACAAGAAAAGCAATCCGGCAAAGGATGTCTTATTATGGCGCCCATGTGAGGGACCCACATAAAATAAAAGAAGTTGTTTCCGAAGCCTGGCAGCTTTATTTCCAAATGAAAAGCCGGATGAAAATTCCATCTACCAAGAACCTACCCGCTGCTTTCAAGAATCTTGACCTTTGTCTTACCCATGCTGTTTATCTTGAGGCAATTGCCGAGTATCTTGAGAAAGGGGGGAAAAGCAGGGGTTCTTATCTTGTGTTGGATGCGGAGGGCGAGAAACCTTGTGAAAAACTGGAAGATGAATGGAGATTTAGTTTGAACCGTGATGATGCGTTTGTGAATCGAAAGATATTGGAAATCTCCCTTGATGAGAGTTTATCGGTAGAGAAAAAATGGGTGGACATACGGCCCATTCCGCGTGGAGAACAATGGTTCGAGAATCTTTGGGAGGATTATAGAGAAGATAGAATTTTTGCTTTAGATTGAGATGGACTTCTTCGCGTTTCTTCGCGCTTTTTACCGCATTGTAAATGCCTTTGCGGCTAAAAAATAGATAGGAGGCATTAAGATGAATAAACGGCCGGTGGCAGTGGTGACCGGGGCCAGCCGGGGAATCGGCAGCGCCATTGTTCTTGAATTGTCCACGGCGGGGTACGATATCGTTGGGATTTCCCGGACCCTTGAAACGACAAAAACAAAAAAAGGTTTAAATGAACTAAAACCGTTCATTGAAGCCAATGGCGCTTCTTTCTTGCCGCTTAAAGCTGATATCAGCGATATAGAAATTCACAACCGCTTGATTTCGGAAATTGAGAAGGAATTTGGGCGCATCGATGTACTGGTGAACAATGCGGGTGTGCCGCCTTTAAAGCGGTTGGATATCCTGGAAACCACTGCGGAAAGTTTTGACCGGGTGCTTTCCATAAATCTCCGCGGCCCGTTTTTCCTGACTCAGTTAGTGTCCCGGCAAATGTTGGAAAAGATAGAAATTATCCGGGATTATCATCCTAAAATTATTTTTATTACGTCCATTTCAGCCGAGGTATCGTCTCTCAATCGTGCCGAGTATTGTATATCCAAATCGGGTCTAAGTATGGCAGCCAGGGTTTTTGCTCACCGCCTGGCTGGATCAGGTATCAATGTATATGAAATTCGTCCCGGGTTGGTGCAAACCGATATGACCGCACCGGTAAAGGAGAAATATGATAAACTCATTGAAGAAGGGTTGATACCCATGAACCGCTGGGCCCAGCCTGAAGATATTGCCAGGGCGGTGGCAGCGCTGACCCGCGGCGATTTTGCTTATTCTACCGGCACCATCATTGAGGTAAGTGGAGGTATGAATATAAGAAGCCTGTGAGCGCATAGCGCACTTCGTGTCCTTCGTGCCTTCGTGGTGAAAAAATTAAGATGAGGTAATAAAAATGAAAAAAACTGAAAAGCTGTTCCGGGAATTAAAGAAGAATCAACTGGTGGCAATATTCACTCCCAAATGTGTGGAGGAGTGTTTGACTGCTTATGAGGTTTTGCACGCCAGCGGTATTATTTTTGAGATCACCTTACGCTCGGAATTCTCATTGGCAGGCATCCGGTTGGTATTGGAAAAACACCCGGATGCGCTTGTGCTGGCAGGGACCGTCATGACGTCCCGGCAGGCCGGGCTTGCCATCGAGGCCGGTGTTTCCGGTATCGTATCCGCCGATTACATCCCGGAAGTAGTGGACGTCTGCGTGGAACACGATATCATGTGCATACCCGGCGGCCTGTCGGATGCAGGTAAACAACTGGTTCATAAGGCGAAAAAATACGGCTGCTCATTGGAAGAATTGAAAACAAAATATCCGTATCAATGGATTTATAAACTGTTTCCAGCTATTACCAGGGAGAGTTCTTATCTAGACCTGCCCCGGTTGTGGCGAGGGCCTTATAAAGACTTAAATGTCTTATATACGGGGGGTATTACTGGAGAAAACCTTTCGGAAGTGCTCAACGCAGACCCTGGCGGTATTTTTGGTGCCTCAGCATTGGCCAGACATATCCATGAGCCAGAATTGTTAGAGAAGGAAATCCATAAATGGAAAACCATATTACAGGCCGGGGAAACTCGAAAGGAAGAATCTCCTTCTATAAAAGAGTTTCCAAAGGGTGTTACTGGTGGTGTTGTTACCTTTGGAGAAATAATGATGAGGTTATCTCCTCCGGTTGGTGTTCGGCTGCAAAATGCCCGGAACTTTGAATTGAATTTCGGAGGTGCCGAAGCCAATGTGGCGGTTTCCCTGGCTCATTTTGGATTGAATACTTCATTTGTTACTGTATTACCGGATAATGACCTGGGGGATAACACCGTTAATACCTTGAAGATGCATGGGGTGGATACCAGGTTTATCCTGCGAAGAGGTGACCGCATGGGCATTTATTTCCTGGAGCACGGTTCCGGGCCTCGTCCGTCAAACGTGATTTATGACCGGGCTAATTCGGCGATTTCAACAGTTACTCCCGAAGATTTTGATTGGCATGAAATACTGGACACGGTTGTATGGTTTCACTGGACCGGGATCAGCCCTGCCCTGGGGGATTCCGTGGCAGAAACCTTGAAAAGAGCCCTGGAGATTGCTAAACGCAAAGGAATTACTGTCAGTGCGGATTTGAATTACAGGAAGAAATTGTGGACCCGGGAGAAAGCCGGGAAGGTAATGTGCGGCTTGATGCCTTATGTAGATATTCTTATCGCCAATGAGGAAGACCCGGCAGCGGTTTTTGGAATAGAATCAGTGGAAACCGATGTGGAGAAGGGAAAACTGAATATCGACGGTTACAGGAAAGTGGCGGAGGAGCTTATTAAACGGTTTGGTTTTAAAAAGGTGGCGATCACGCTGCGGCAAAGTATTTCTGCCTCTGAAAACAAGTGGTCTGCCTGTCTTTATGATGGGGAGAATTTTTATCACAGCCCGGAGTATCATGTATGGATTGTTGACCGGGTAGGAACGGGGGATGCGTTTGCCGCCGGTTTCATCTACGGACACCTGACCGGTAAAACCAATGCAGAAGCATTGAATTTCGGTGTGGCGGCTTCCTGTCTGAAACATTCCCTGGCCGGAGATTTTAATCTTGTCAATGTGACAGAAGTGGAACGACTGGCTGCCGGAGAAACCGGTGGCCGAGTTCAAAGATAAGAAAACTTAATCATAAAAACGATTGAATTTGACCAGGTATTATTATAAAATAGAATCTTTACAGGAGTAAGTTGTTATGCCCAAACAGATCAGTCACATATTTAATCGCAAAATGCTGAAATCAGTGATGGAAACCTTTGATTTCAATCAAATAAAAAACCTTGAAGAAAAGCAGCATATTCTCTTAAACTGGAAACAAGTATTAGAATCCCAAAGCCTTAAAGGTTTGGGAGAAATCTCCATTCATGGTGACTTTCTGATTGATATTTTTTCTAATGTGTTGGGTTATAAAAGGGTAACGGAAAACCAGGAGGAATGGAACCTGGTTCATGAGAAAAAAACATTTACCGATGCTTCGAAAGCAGATGGAGCACTTGGATTTTTTACCCCGGATTCGGACGATATTCGAGTAGTCATAGAGCTAAAAAGTTTAAGAACCGACCTGGATGCCAGGCAGCAGCGACAGTACGGTAAAATATCTCCTGTAGAACAAGCCTTCTCATATGCCCATAAATCCGGTAAAAAGTGCATTTGGATCATTGTCTCAAATTATAATGAACTGCGGTTCTACCATGAAGCATCTTCAGGTGAATATGAGGAATTTGAAGTCTCAAAGCTTTCCGATCCGGAAGAATTTAGGCGTTTTTATTACCTCCTGTCTGCTGAAAACCTCATTTCAAAGGAAGGAACAAGTGTTATTGAAGCCCTATACAAACGGAATGAGGCGGATGAAGAAAGTATTTCAAAAGATTTTTATAGTAATTATAAACAGATGAGAATACACCTTTTTGAACACATGAAGCAGCATAATCCTGATAGAGATGAAATACTCCTATTGGAAAAGACCCAGAAAATCCTGGACCGCTTTATATTTGTCTGTTTTTGTGAAGATACCGGGCTGCTGCCTGAGAGAATTTTTCGAAAAATTATGACCCTGGCAAGAGAATCTTTTGCCCTTGAAGAGAATAAAATTTGGAAGGAACTAAAAGGACTTTTCAGGGCGATCGATAAGGGGCTTGCCAGTCACGGTATAAATGCTTTTGACGGCAGTATTTTTGCTGAAGACCCTGAGCTCGATTCATTAATAATCGATGATGAGATTTTCGAAGAACTGGCCAAGATTACGGATTATGATTTTGAGTCCGATCTCAATGTTAATATTCTCGGTCATATATTTGAACAGTCTATTTCAGATCTTGAAGAATTAAGGGCTGAAATAAAAGGCGAGAAGACGGACAGGAAAAATCGAAAACGTAAAAAGGAAGGAATCTATTATACACCTGAGTATATTACAAAATACATTGTTGAAAATGCAGTGGGTGGATGGTTGGAAGACAGGAAAAAAGACCTGGGTATAGATAAGCTTCCGCAGCTTACAGAGGAAGATTATAAATCCGTTAAAATCTCTAAAAACGGGTTAAAATTTAATAAAAATATTGAAAAGCATATTGTTTTTTGGGAATCTTATAAGGAAAAGTTGATGAGCATCAAGGTACTGGACCCGGCCTGTGGTTCCGGTGCCTTTCTCAACCAGGCATTTGATTTCTTATACAAGGAGGGTCAAAAAGTAAATAAAATGCTTTCCAAGTTGAAGGGAGGGCAGAAAGATATTTTTGATCTTGATAAATACATATTGCGAAGCAACCTTTATGGAGTGGACTTAAACAAGGAGGCCGTGGAGATTACAAAACTTTCCCTCTGGTTAAAAACCGCGGACAAATATTCCCGTCTGACAGTACTTGACGACAATATAAAATGTGGTAATTCCCTTATCGATGACCCGGAAATAGCAGGCACAAAAGCGTTTAAATGGGAAGAAGAGTTTTCGGGCTTCATCCGTTCCGGCGGCTTTGATGTTGTGATTGGGAATCCACCATATATTAATGTTGAGCTAGTCTCAAAAGAAGTTAAAGAATATTTTATTAAAAAGTATAAAACGTTCTATAAAAGATATGATATTTTTGGTTTATTTTTTGAGTTAAGTATTTCAAAGTTGGTGAGCAATGGAAAAGTTTCTTTTATTATTCCTTCTCAGATTTTAAATAATTTATCTTACAAAAAGTTAAGAGATTTCATTCTCGAAAATGATTGGCTGGAGAAAGTTTGTTATCTTGGAGATAAAGTCTTTTTAGATGCAAATAATGATGTTTGTATTTTAGTTATTGATAAAAGCGGTGTTGAATTAATAGATTTGGTCAATGCTTTAAATTTTAAGAATCCGATTTTATCAGTTGTCGATAAAGACTATTTCAGGAAGTTTGATAATGTTATAAGTATAAGTAATGATATTTCAAATGATTCAATTTTTAAAAAAATTTTCAATCCTGAGTTTGCGAAAATCTCAGATCACTTTGATGTATTTCAAGGTATTGTTACTGGTAATAATCCGGTTTATATTTTTGAAGAATCCCAATTGGAAAATATGAATATTGAAGAAGAATTACTATATCCTATACTTTTAGGAAGAGATTTTAGTAAATGGATAATACAAAACACAAAAAGAAGAATTTTATATTTAGATGCAAATACTGATTTAGAGAAGTATCCCCTTACTCGGAATTATATTCTCGGATTTAAAGAAAAATTACAAACGAGAAGAGAGTGTTTAAATAATTTAATACCATGGTATTCATTACAATGGCCCAGAGATAAATCCAAGCTTAATACCACTCCTAAAATTCTAATTCAAAGCACAAGAAATCAAAGATTAAAAACAAGAATTGTCGCAACCATTGATGAAATTGGAGTATATGGTACTCAAGGGTTGAATTTTATTGTTCCTAAAAATACTTCTTTATCAGTTTATTATTTAATATCCATATTAAATTCAGAATTGATAAATTTTTTGTTTCAAACAAAATTTCTTAATGTTGCTATTAAAGCGGATTATTTGAAAGGGGTAAAGATTCCAAATATTTCTAAAACCAAACAAAAACAATTTATTGAGAAATCAATTAGGATGTTGGAATTGAACCGACATTTTTATGGTTTATTAGATAAATTCACCCATTTCATTGAAAAAATTTATAAGCCAAAAAGGATTTCAAATAAATTGAAAGAATTTTTCACTCTACCATTCACAGATTTTATAAAGGAACTAAAAGGACAAAAGGCATCTTTTACCAGGAAGGAAGAATTTGAACTTATGGAGTTATTTGAAGAACAAAAAGAAAAGGCTTTAGCATTAAAAAAGGAAATTGATGAAATCGATAATGAAATTGACCAAATGGTGTATGATCTTTATGGTCTTACGGAAGAGGAAATTCAAATTGTGGAGAGTTCCTGAATCCGAAAGCCAAACACCAGACATTTTCTATGAACTCTAAATGTTTTCATATATATAGAAATTGGTGAATTGCGAAAGGCAGCGGAGATGTATGAAAAAGCTGGAACAGCTATGAAAGATTGTCCGAACCTGTATTGTCGGGAAAAATTACCTCCTAATGCCAGGTTTTGCCGAAAATGTGGAACGAGAATTAGTTAAACCTATTATAGACGGTGCCTAATTTTATAATTTTTTTGGGCAATATGTAAGATGTAAAATGAAAGAGGTAAATCATGAGACGTGCAAGAATTACTTTTAGTGGTGCCTTTCATCACACTATGAATCGCGGTATCAAAGGCGAAGCTATATTTCCCGGGAATGACGATAAAATTCAATTCCTGGAATATTTGCTGGAAAATTCAAAAAAAATGAGAATCCATATATTCGCCTATTGTATCATGGATAATTGTTATCATCTTGTTATTGAAAACAGCAGCGGCAGAATGGCTGATTTTTTCAAACACGTCAACGGTAAGTATGGGATGTCTTACAGGAGAAAACATGGCGGCAAAGGTTATGTATTTCAAAACAGGTATAACTCCACCTTAATTCAAGATGAACAGTATCTTAAAATGGCAATCGGGTATGTATTATCGGAGCCGGTAAAAGCAGGTATCGTAAGTAACTTTGACGAATATGACTGGTCCAGTGCAAAAGAGTACTTTTCAAAGAACACCTCCGATCTTGTGGATAATGATTTTGTTAATGAATTATTCGGCAGCAAAAAAGAGCTGTTGAAGTTTGTTGAATCATTAGCCGATAAAGAGCTGCCAGTATGGAAAACGATATGGGGGAATATCTTAGGAGGGCAAGAATTTTTAGAGGAAGCAATCGAAAAATATAACCGCAGGGAGAAACCCGATAGTTCCCAGAGTATAGGGGTGAGGAGATCTGATGAAAGATATTTTGAGCCGGTTGAAAAGGTTTTCCAGGAGTTTGAGGATAAAATAGGTATGGAAACAGAAGAAATAGATATAACTACTCATAAAGGAAAAAGATTAAGAGGTGAGCTGCTGCTGCTTTTGAAAGACCTCGCTGGTTTGAAATATACTGAGATCGCTGAATTTCCAATTTTTGGTAATTTGAGAGTGGATTCCCTTCCTCAGTTATACAAGTATGCAAAGAAGAGAAAAGTGAAGGAAGAAATTACCACAAAAAAGTTATAATGTTAGGCACCGTCCCCCATGAGTGAGAAAGATGATTGAATTCAAGGAACATTTCTATGATGATGACCCGAAACAAGGTCACCCGGATGTACGTACACGACTGAAAGATGTTTCTTATTTTTTTATCGGGAACGGGTTGATTCAGACAGCGGTTCAGTGGGCACCTGCTGGAGAAGGCACACCCCTGGGACTGCTCATTATGAACCCGGAACACCTGAGACAGAAACGATGGGCATTAACCCTTGATCCCCATAACGGCCTTGAAAGTACAATGCTTCATATTATAAAAAAGAAAAACAATGGTAAAATTCATCCCCAAAACCTTAACGTGGGATGGTTCTATGAATTGGGTGTGCCTGCCGTTCGAGCACAATGGGAGAAAAAAGGGCTGCAAGTGACTGAACGTTTCTTCTGCCCGGGCCGTTCCCATCCCTACCTGGTACGCGAAATCCGGATCATAAACCTGGCAGCGGACTCGGTTGACCTGACGTTGAAAACCGGAGTTCTTAAAAAGACCGTTAAAAAAGAAATTCCCCTGAGACCTTTAGAAGATAAAACATTTTTCCTTAATTATACCTTAAATTCTGACGAAAATACGGTGGACCTCTCCTGGATTTCCGAAATCCGGATAGAGAAGGAGTTGATTGATTACTGGAGAAGGGTGGCAGCATTATCTTTTGGTTCTCCTATGCTGGATCACTATTTTAATGCGTCCCGGTTCCAACTACCGGCAGTGGTTTCGCGCACCGGGAAAGTAGACGCCAGTATCTGGCAGTACAACCGGGAATGGGT
>JABAOF010009258.1_pt4 | contig 12432 bp, 7 predicted proteins | sample 7062171 | NCBI WGS metagenome assembly JABAOF01 (sample SAMN14538628, study PRJNA623070) | marine sediment metagenome | biome: marine biome [ENVO:00000428]; feature: marine pelagic biome [ENVO:01000023]; material: deep marine sediment [ENVO:00002113] | place: India: Gulf of Khambhat ... | reverse complement strand
TCAATGAGGGAGTACATTGAATGCGATAAGATTGCGAACCATCAATACAGATAAATCTCAGACCTTACAATGTATATATACCGATTGTTCAACTTCAGAGTGCAAACTAAGATTAGTCTAGAGAGCGCTATTTTCCATGAGGTGCTCCAGTAGCGCGCACGTTTCGTCGTTTGTTCTAGCTGTTTCTATACTGACTTCTTTAATACAGGTTGGTCGAGTTGAAGCATTCGTCTACCCATCTTATTGTGATTCTATCAATACGGCAGATTGGTTCTTGGAGATGTATGCAGATGCCCGAAAGATTATTCATAGCAGGCTCAATCAATCAACATGGTTTCTTGTTGGTTGGAACGTCAGCAACGACCACTATATCCAAGCGAATGAGCGTTATTGTCTAGGCGAATATATGGCGTCAACGATCATAGCGTATGAACTTACGTCAAATGAGACGTATCTAGCAGAAGCCAAATGGTTTGTAGATCAGTACTTGCTTCATGAAGGCGAAGGAGGGATTCTCTATCCCTACACCTGGACACTATACGAGAGAACGCCTGAGGCAAACTACGGTTGGCTTCACCATGATGTTATGGTTTGGTGGACAATGCAGAAACTTAACGAGAATGGGTGCAATTATAATGTGACAGGTCGTGTAGATGAAGCCATCAAAGTTGCTTACTACAATAATGTAACTGATTTGGGTTGGGAATACTACTACTGGCAACAAACGGGAAGTGCTGAAAACTATGTGTTGAATGCCTTTGCTCCTATGCTATTTATAATGTCTTACCTAACCAACAAGAACGTCAAAGACTATACAGCCGATGTTCAAAGAATCTATCACTCTGCTGAGAAGTTTAGACTTGACAACTGCAAATACAAATACAAGTGGACCGACACAAGTCACAATAATGAATATGGTCTCTACGCAATTCGTTACTATTTTCTGGGAGAGAAGTATCTACCTGACGTGTTTAACAACACGAAAATGCAACAAACTCTTGAAGCCTACACTTACTTCGACCTGTCCGAAGTAAAAACAAAAGGCAGAGCTGGAGCCGTGGCAGTAATCGCAGAATATCTAGGGTTCAGCCTTCCCGACACTTTCAAACGGATTTTGAGACTGCTAAGAGATCAATACTACTGCGTTCAGTCTGAATTCTACAATTTCGATAACATCATCGACTACAGCAAATATTATCGAATATGGGCACATGTAGTTATGACGGATTTAGGTCTGAGTGCGGGCATAAACGTAACCTTTCCAACGATCTCTCCTCAAGTTTCCTCTGGCGCAATCTACTTCAATACGGTTCTGAGAAACCTGACGTACATCTACAATTCACCCTCATATGTTTGGTATCCCGTCTGGTCACCGGGCTATCTCTGCAGTCGACCCCAAGCGCCCATTTCAACAACCTTTGGCACTGCAGTTCACTTCAACAAGACACTCAACGCTTGGCAAAGAAACGAAACGTGGACCTATGATGGGCAAGTCTTGACGTTTCACTGGGACAAATATGCCAAAAGCTTCAACTGGAAGGCTACAGGCGGAGTGAAGTGGCGAATTGTAGATATTCAGAATTCCTTCGATATATACCCCACAAGCTTGATTTGCTCCAACGGAACAATCACGCAGCTCTCTATCCAAAACAGAACGTGGGTCGTTACTTCAGCTTTTGCCTTTGAAGTAAAGTACTCAGAAAGAAGAGGATACTGGTTGCTTTTCGAGACGGACAATACAACACTGACTCAATTCACGTATCGTTCAGGCGTGTGGGAACGTATGTATCTGTGGAGCAGAATGGAATTGCTCAACTCCTGGCGAATCGATGAAACACCGTCACTCTATAGTAGTAGCGACTGGGACACAGTACGCAGCTACATCAAGGAAAGCCTTCAAAGAATTGAACAAGGCTTGTGTCCCACACGACAAGAAAGCATATTCCCAAAAGGCGTAGGACGAATTATCCACAGCGATGCCAACATAAGCAACTATGACGACCAGATTATGACCCAAAACAAGCTGCTGTTCACACTTTCCTTTCACGGAACAAGCAAAACGTATGTTTACTGTGGTGACAAAGAGCGACCCACCACTATTAGCGGCGCAACATCGTGGACGTACTATGCAGATTCCAAGACCGTTACAGTGACAGTCGAACACCTGAACGAGCAAGAAATAGTTATAGATTGGACACCGCCAACGGAAATAGAAATATCTGATGGAGACTATGAGTCAATGCCGTATTACTGTGCATGGTGAGCTGACATGAAATCGTTAGCATCGATCGGTAGATTGCGGTCGGATCAGAGACAAAAGGAGCAATCATGGACAACCAGTTCAAAGGCAATATTACGTATGAGTAAGGAGAATCGGATTGACGGCGAGATTCTGAATTACCTCCAAACCTTCGAACACTACATATATACGTTGGATTCAGTTATGATTATATGTAAATCTTGTCCGTGCAAAGAAGAGGGAGAATACGCGTGAGCTTCAAGAAGAAAGTACTCCTAGTGGTAGTACTTGTTTTGCCCTTACTCGTGACCTCAGTGTCAACCGAAAATCTGAGTTGGGAAGCATTCTGGGGAAGTTCGGGCTTTGATGTGGCAACTGCTGTCGCCCTAGACACTGTTGCCATGGCTCAGGATAGTCTCGCCAACATCTACATCGCAGGCGCCCGGGCACCTGGGCCATTTGGGGGGTATGACGCTTTCATTGCATCGTTTGATCGTTTCGGCGTTTTAAGATGGGAAACGTTCTGGGGCAGCCGTGTAAGATATGATACGGCTAGCGCGTTGGTTGTAGACGATTATGGCAATCTCTACATTGCAGGTGTTACGTCACCAGGAGAATTCGGAGCGTTTGATGTATTTGTGGCTTCCTTCAATTCTTCGGGGGATTTTAGGTGGGAAGCGTTCTGGGGCACTGCTGGCTACGAATGGGCTAGTGGAGTAGCTGTGGATCATATTGGAAACGTCTACGTTGCAGGTCGCACAAGCGGGGTCTACTATCCAGGTCCTTGGAACGCCTTCCTTGTTTCTTTCAATTCTTCGGGGGGTTTTAGGTGGGAAGCGTTCTGGGGCACTCCAAATGGCTACGATCGGGCTGACGCGATAGCTGTAGACACGCTCGGAAACATCTACATTGGTGGACGTACCGGTCAAGGTGAAGTATTTGGCCAGCCGTTTGAGGCCTTCCTAGTGTCATACGATACTTTCGGTAGTCTGAGGTGGGAGGTTCTTTGGGGAAAGCAGGCCTGCGACTTCGTGTATGGAATTGCTTTGGATAGTCTTGGAAACATCTTCATTGCAGGCGTCACATACGTATTTGGTCCATTTGGAGTTGATGACGCTTTTCTTGTTTCTTTCAATTCTTCGGGGGGTTTTAGGTGGGAAGCGTTCTGGGGCAAACCTGTTAGAGAAGTTGCCTATGGAGTTACGCTAGATCCTTTGGGCAATGCGTACATTGCAGGCTATGTATATCCAGGTCCCGTTGGAGGAGAGGATGCGTTTGTAGTTTCGTTTGATCGCTTCGGTGTTTTCCTGTGGGAAGCGTTCTGGGGCAGATCGGGAAACGATAGAGCCTTTGGAGTCGCCTTTGATCAAGGAAACGTATATATCGCAGGCTGGACGAATCCAGGACCCCTTGGTGGCTATGACGCCTTCATAGCTGGTTTTGCCACTCAATCAATCAATGCCACAGTAGAAATCAACCCTGAAACGTTGGACGTAAAGAGTAACGAAGACTTCGTGACCACGTTCATAGAATTGCCTCAAGGCTACGACGTTCAAGACATAAGGCTGGAAACAATTCGCCTAGAAGACATTGAAGCGATAACTGACCCCGCTTATGGTTTTGTCCGAAATCCCAAGGCCTACCTGGTGGATCGAGACAAAGATGGGATCTTAGAACGTCTGGTCAAGTTCGATCGCCAAACCCTGATAGACTACCTCGAAACACGTGGAATCTCAGACGGCGAAGTGACGCTGACAATAACTGGGAAAGTCGGCGAGCAATCCTTTGAGGGCAAGGACTCCATCAGAATAATCAGTGAATAGAAAGTGCGCACCTCTTCCTAGCCGCAGCTAAATCCTGTTCTGAAAGAGTGCCTTTTTGGTACATGTTTGTCATTGTCTGACATGAGCTGGAAAACGATGAAGATACTGTATGTGACTCAGTACTTCTCGCCTAAACCTTCTCATGCCTCAACCGTCACGACGTATGAAATAGTCAAGAGGCTCGGCGAAAAAGGTCATGAAGTTAACGTCGTTTCAGCGTTTTCGCCTGGGACGGCGAAGGTGTACAGGGGCGTCGACGAGTACAAGCGTGTGACTGTCTTGCCGTTTCCTGAATTTCCACAAAAATGGTATGACGGTTTCACCACCTTTTTTACTCATACGTTTCTTCATGTACCGTTGGTCATCACCTCTATGCAGGTGCATCGCCATTACGAAGCGTATGATGTAATTATCTCGATGTTTCATCCCACTCACTTGGCCACGGCCTCCGCCTATGTCCTGTCAGCAATTCTAAACGTACCTTTCGTGGTGAAAATTCATGACTTCATAGTTGAAACTGGAGACCCCAGTCTGCTAAAGAGAACCTACAACACAGTGCTTGGCAACACAAATCGACGAATTTTAGGAAAAGGCAACGCCATTTTGGTGCAAAGCCCCGAATTGATGAATGTTGTGAAAGAACAAGCTGGAATTGATGAAAACAGAATGATCGTTTTCCCAAATGGGGTTGATACGGAGCTTTTCAGACCTGACATAAAGGTCGGACAACTTCGGCGAACATTGGGGCTTGATGGAGAAAATGTCGTGCTATTTCTCGGCGGGCTTCATGAAGGGAGACATCCTGAATTGTTGATTAAAGCCTTGCCAGGCATTGCTCACGAAATCAAACATCTGAAACTTCTATTGGTTGGCAAGGGACCAGACAAATCGAAATTGATCGAGCTGGCCAAGCACCTGAATGTGAACGATTATGTGATGTTTCTCAGTGAAGTCGAATATTCACTGGTGCCAAAGATTATTTCGCTGGCTGATGTGGCGATAGGACCTTTGACTCTCACTTATAATTCCACAATGTACGGTTCCACTCCACGGACTGTATCTGAGTACATGGCTTGCGGGAAACCTGCCGTCATTCCTCGTGGAGCCGTTTCCAGAAGCTTGGTAGCCGACGACTACAACAGTGTGCTATTTGAACCAGGCGACATTGAAGGACTTTCCTCAGCAGTTGTGAGATTACTCCAGGACCAAAACCTCCGCAGAAACATTGGACAAAATGCGAGAAGGCACATAGAAAACGTGTCTAGCTGGAACATCCTAATTCCAAGGTTAGAGAAAGCACTTGTCTCTCTGGTCAACTGAATAATTTGAACCACTATTGGTATAGGTGAGGGTGCTTGACGAGGCTTTTTGTTGAGAAGAACCGACAAGCTTGGAACTTGACTGTTGAAGCAAGCCGCTATGCAGTCTTACACCATAAATACGAGGCTCTCACCTTTGGAGGAAACAAAATTCTACCCTTGATTTTTGAGAAAGGTAGTTGTCGTCTTCTCTTTCCCTTCATAATTGAGGATTTGTACTCTTTCAAACAAGCCACTGTCCCGGTCTACGATTATGCTTCGGTTCTTCCAAACGGTCCGGAAGCTATCGCTTTGATCCCTGAAGCAATCGATCCCGCTATTGATTTCCTGAGAGATGTAGGAGTCGACCTCCTAACAATAGGCGTCCCCTTCTTTCTCCCGGGGGCGTACGTCCGTCTTCTAAGCGACGTACTTCAGAGGGAGAATGCTTCGAAGCGGGAGATTTTTGTTCATGCAATCTCTACTCAGGAAAGACCGTTTGAAGAAATCTGGATGAATGAATTTTCTAAGCATGCGAGAAACAGGGCACGCAAGGCGGAGAAAGAAGGTGTCAGCGTCCGCGAAATCGAAGACTTCGAGAATTGGGTCTCTGATATGCATCTCTGCAACATGTCATCCTTCTACCGACAGAAACGATACCCCCGATATCCTCATTCAGAAAAAGATGCCTTTCTAGGGTATCTCAGCAGACACAAGCAGATTTTGCAGGACAATTATGGGATCTACGGAGCTTTCTATGACAACCATCTAATAGCTTACATGGCCACGGTGCGATTCAACAAATCCATAGTGATAGGCTTGATGATGTCAATGAGTGCATTCCTTTCCCGATGTCCAAATGATGCTTTGTTGAAGCATCTCGTTCAGTACACTTGCGACAATAGCTTCTCTTGGATATTCTACTCTTTCGATAGAGTGAGTCAGAGTTCGCAAAAACCCAGCCGTCTATCGCCCTTGGTGAAATTCAAGTTCGACCATGGTTTCCGAGAATATCCAATGAAGATTTACTCTCTCGGGCTCACACGTGCAGGTGGAGTTCTCCAGAAGTTAGCGTCATTCTACAATTACATGTTCGTAAATAGCGCTGGCTTCCCTTCTCTCCTGACAAGTCCGCTTCAGAGGATTTACGAGAGACAGAAGTACCGACCGTCTCAGTACACGTATGCTAAAGACGATGGACGACAAGGCGTTTCCAACAGCAAGTGATTGTCTTTCTCAAAAAAGAAGGATATATGAAGGTCCGAGGGTTCTTAGCATCTTGATACATGATTCGAAAGCACAGTTGAGAGAAAACTAGATGCTTGATAAGATCACTCCTCACATGAGTCTGCAACGGAGAAAGCTTGTTCTCACGACTCTTCCTTTCCTTGCCATTCTACTAGTTTTCGTCAACATACGTTCACTAGGTTCTCCTGTAATAGGATTCATCGCCCTAGCTGTTTTTATGGTTGCCAACGCTAGGACCTTGGGCTATGTCTTCTTTGCTGAGGAGAAACCGTTCTTCAGGTTGCTTTTCGGACTATTTGCGTTTGTCGTAGTGCTGGGCTTGGCTGGACTAGTCGCGGTTTTTGTGTATCCATCGAGCTCCTGGTTTCTGTTAGGTTTGATACTTGCAGCGAGCTTCTGCAGTGTTCTGAGTTTTCTTTTTGCAGAACCCACCTCTCCGAAAGAGCGCACTGAAAACAAGACCCGAAGAACTAGTTTCAAAGTTTCATACGTTCTCTATGGCGTCTATGCAGCTATGTTGATTTGGTCTTTTCTGATTTTACTGGAAGAGAGATCGGGATGGGTTAGAGGGCCCATATGGAATATCATTCCTTCCAGTTTTGTTTATGTCTATTTTGCAGCCACAGCAGTACTTGTAGGAATTGCTCTTCTGACCCGAGAACCACTTGAAGCCCTGCTGTTAGTCGTTTTGCACTCAATTTTTTCTTTGTCTTTTATTTTCATTGTTTCTTATCCTGGCATAGTTTTCTATGATCCGTGGTATGACCTTGGACGAGCAAGAACTATACTTCCAGTCGCCACGCTTGTCAAGCAGTTGTTCCCCACCAACTACGTGACTCCTTTTTGGGTGCCAGAAGGCGCTTTAACCTTCATCCGCCTGGCAAACATGTTTCTGAGAGGCGCTGAAGAACATGTTCTCATTGCGACTTTTGCGGGAGCACTAAATATTGACATGTACTGGACTTACCTGCTGCTCTTGCCTGCGTTTTGGGGGCTTTTTGTTCCAACAGTATCGTATAGAACAGCCGAAATCATCGGTTTGAATAGAAAAACTGCCCTTTTCGCAGCATTATTGACGATACCGAATCTTTATTTCTTGGCTTGGGGCAAGCTGACGGAAGCTACGTCATTTGGCGTCCTTCTCTTCTTCCTTCTTTTCTACTTGCTTATTCTTTATATATCTTCAAAAATTCCAAGAAGAATATATTTTCTAGCTTTCCTGATATTGATAGCTCTCTTGGCCACACATTTCGTTCCTGCATTGGTCTCCATTTCGTTCTTTGTGTTAGCGTTCGCTTTTAAAGAGTACAAGAAAGTTGAAAGAAAATCTCGAAGACTAGGGCATCTTGTGCTTTTGCTCGCATTTCTGGTTTCTCTGTTCATTGTACCGAGTCTCGTCATTGCCAGAGGTGTACTACTTCCTATGATTGGAACTTCTTCTTTTAGCGTTGACAAGCTGCTTGGGAACAGTGTTTGGACTGTGATTTTTGGAATGTCTGAAGACATGGCTGTCTTTCGGGCCATGTTCTACGAGGTCTTCCCAATACTTGGGCTAATAGGTGTAGCGTATGCTTTGCGACAGAGAAAGGAACTCAACAGAACCCTGTGTCTATTCTTTCTTCTTGTGTTACTTGCTTCCTTAGTTGAGCATCGGATTCTGAAATATGCCCTTGAGGGAGGTCTGTTTTCTCCTGATAGACTACGAGTCTTCATTGACATGGTCGCTCTCCCGTTTGCAGCTCTTGCTGTTTCATCTGCAATGTTCTCGCTTTTCGGCAAGGCGACCGAGAAGCATGTATCGTTTCGGTGGAAAGATCTTCTTGCAACGGTGTTGATATGCCTATCAATGTCAGGGTGGATTGTTAGTTCAGTCTATGAGACCTACGACTACTACACCAGGGGGTTACAACCAACTTCTCTTGAAGTGGAAGCTGTCAAGTACATCGATGAACACACTAACAGCAGATACGTCGTTCTAGCTCCACACCCGATAACTGTGATCAGTTGGGGCATGATAGGGATTCCCAATACAGACAAATGGTATTTCAGCATCGGCAGACTAGGAGAGCCTCTAGCTCCATCCGTCGGCTACATGTATGATCACATGAGGATGGTCGGAGTGGATATCGGCTATTTCGTCGCATCTTCATTCAGGGGACCCAACTTCGATGAGATCGTGGCCGAAGCTTTCAACGTCTTTGGCTTCTTCAAGAATTTCAGTGATTCAAACGGCAACACAGTCTCTATTTTCAACTACAGAATACCTCCTCTTCCCGACACTCCAGAGGTGACAGCGTTCTACTGGGACACTCCACCCGCATATTATGTACAAACCGATAGAATGAGGATCATAATTAACCCCGAATCGAACACTCTGGATGTGGTGGATTTCTTCGGAGAGCTTTATGAAAGTGTGGATTTCAGCAGAACACTGCTAGATGGCAATCCTATTGGAAGTTTTGGGTTGATTGAGTACTATAACTCCGTGGATGAAGAATGGGTTGAATGGCGTACTGAAACAACCATTAGTCCAAGCCCGCGCTTCGAGTTTAGACTGCAATTTGACGCTGACACTCTTATCGGCGTTATCACCGAAGGCAGTCCATCCGTTGTACTGGGGTGGGAAAGTGGTCAAACAGCAACTTGGAGCTTGAAGACAGGGGATTTCTCTCGTCTTTACATTCCTGGGTTGGTAGCTGGGGTGGACTCGTATGATGTGAACTCCAGAGAATATGGCTTCCTCTATACCCGCAGTCTCAGCGACAATGTGGTGCTCCAACCGATCTTTGGCTCAAGCATAACCAAGGAATCTCTGACCTATGATGAGATTGAAGGATATGGCAACTTCACGCGAACACAGGGGCATTTATCGTATGATGTCTATGTTCAGAATACTGCAGATTCCGATCAATGGGCTTTCATTGAGATGTGGCTTCCAGATGAGATCTACACAGGGTCATTTCCACCTTTGCGTCACAGCATGGACGATGGATCTACCTGGATAAACACAATGTACGATGTTGACATAGGAGGTAGCCAGGCCATAACGACATCTGGAGGAGTCAACAGTAACTGGATATTTACCAGACCGAGAACATTGAGTGAAACTCCAGTCGAATGGTGGTCTTTCGACGAAGCTGAAGGTGGTAGTCCCCTGTTGCCTGACTCCTTCACGGACTCCGGAGGTGCTCAGAACAGAATAATCTTTGGCTTCTACCTACCAGCTAGTGACAAGATTCTAGTTAGACTGGGCGCGCCAATCTGGTACGTCAGTTCACTTCAGATTAGCTATGTTTTCACGGATTCTGACGACATCAGTTACGGAATCCACAACATGAACGAAAGAACAATACGACTTTACAACACCGGGATTTCGGAATATGTCGGAGGTCTAAGTGCCTCACAGATGCCCACATCACTTGAAGTCGTGGAAGACGAAGATGGTAGAATGCGGGCTCTTCACTTGACACTGCCTCCTGGCACAGCATTGACACTTGTCGGTCAAAGAGATGTGGATACAACCGTTGACAGCGATCAAAACGGAATACCCGATTCAATCGAATGAGACCTAACAGACTTATTCATTAGGGGTGAATCCTTGCCGGAATCAGAAGTCCATGGCGTGATCTGGGAGGTTAAAGATCCCATACGCTTTCAGGGAGAACGAAGACGAGCAGAGATGACTGTACGCATTTTGAGTCCTGAAGAAGAGGATGTTATATTGGATGTTGGATGTGGTGATGGCTATCAGATAAGTCACATTCTTAGTTATTCTTCCAGAACTGTCGGCATAGACCTTTCTCGGGCTAGACTAGCAAAGGCAAGAAAGAAACTTGATGGAGCTGACTTGGTTCGAGCTAGTTCCGAAAAGATTCCATTTCGTCAACGGGCTTTTGATAAGGTTATGTGTCTTGAGCTTCTGGAGCACTTGAAAAATCCTGCTCTGACCCTGCAACAAATCGAATCTGTATTAAAGGAAGCTGGAACACTTGTTGTCTCCGTGCCGTTTAGAGAGCAGATAGTTACCACGGAGTGCGTTCACTGTGGCAAGCCGACGCCGCTTTGGGGGCACATCCAACGCTTTGACGAAAAAAAATTGGCATCGTTTCTACCAAGGAACCTCAAAATAATCAATTGGATCTATACAGGCACGGTCATAGCAGCATACCCCCTCTTCAGCTTTCTTCCGACAAGTCTTTGGAAACTCGTAGACGATGTCAGCCGAGTACTACCTGGTATGAAACCTTCATGGCTGGTCAGCAAGATACGAAAAGGCTAGACTGAACTGAGATGCAGGAGTTCGTTGCTTTCTTGGATACAGACAAGCTGTCAAGCCAGTTTGCGGCTGTATCGCTGCAAACAAATCTACTGCAGCCAACATTCTTTATAAAGCGCACAGAAATGGATTACACGGCAGAATAGCCGAAGACAATAGACTGGAAAGCTTGATGACGCAGACACAAAGGCGATGAATCTTGGGAAACAGACTTGAATTGACCGACCTGATTCGTTTGATAACACAAAAGACCTCCACCGTCACCCCGATCCTGTACGGCACTGTAGTTGTGCTGTTTCTAAACCTTAACGTGGTTCGCTCGCCAATCTTAGGGGTACCAACCTCCATTCTCTTCATGCTCATCTCGTCAATCATGATTGGACAAGCACTATTCCGAAACGAGACCCCCTTCATGAAACTCATGCTTGGCAATCTAATCGTCATAGTCACTCTAGGCATAACTGGATGGATTGCCATGATACTCCACAACTTGGATAATACAAGCACCCTCATCGTTTTCCTCGTCACAGCATCAATCGCAGCAATTCTCAATAAAAGGATGAACTCGAGCAATGGAACAGAATGAAGCGAAAACCACAAAGACTACCCATGCGTTGAGTCTCCTCTACGCGCTAGCGTTTTCTTTGACAGCCTACTTTCTCTATCTCTCACGCACGGACGAGGTACTCACCGTCTGGGGAGTCATCCACCCTAACTTCATACCAACCTTCGTCTTCGCCACTTTCCTTCTGCTAGCGATAGTCTTCTCATCCACAAAAACTCATTACAAACTGATCTTTGTCATTCTACACTCCATTCTCTCTCACAGCCTGATGATCGTCATCTTTCCCGCAGGAAACGTAGGCGTCCAGCAAACCATTCTTGGACAAACGCGACTTGTATTCGATGACTTGATTTTCCAGGGACTCGGCGCGACACGAGAGGGCCTTCCACTGGTTCTGTATGTCTCTCTTCGAGGAGAAAACCTTCAAGCGGCATTCAGCGTTGTTTCCGCTCGAATGCTGGGAATTGACGTGTACTGGACACACCTTCTCCTCGTCCCTCTTCTCTGGGGAACCTTTGTTCCACTGATCGCCTTCAAGCTCTCCAAAACACTCGGTGCGAACGAGAAAATCGCAGCGCTTGCCGCGGTGTTGACGATGCTGTTCTCAACCACCATCATGTGGGGGGCAGTGTCGATACCCAACGGCTTAAGTTATCTCTTCTTTTTCTGCTTTCTTTTCTTTCTTCTGCGCTACATCAAAGGAGATGCTGCAAGCGACCGGCTACTCAGTGTCGTCCTATTCGTAGTTTCATCGCTGGCACATTTCTTGGCTGGGACAATAGCATTTGCGCTTCTAGTACTGGCGTACAGCGTGAAGTCCTATGAGAAGGAAAAGCACCGTACGCCAATGAGCGCCAAGCTCACCCTACTGCTTGCTCTAATATTCTCAGCCAGCATCCTGCCATTCATGCTCGCCAACCGGCATTTTCTCTACCCCACGGCCAACACCCACTTCAGTTTGCAGAAAATCCAGGAGCTACCGT
>JABAOF010005412.1_pt1 | contig 12433 bp, 15 predicted proteins | sample 7062171 | NCBI WGS metagenome assembly JABAOF01 (sample SAMN14538628, study PRJNA623070) | marine sediment metagenome | biome: marine biome [ENVO:00000428]; feature: marine pelagic biome [ENVO:01000023]; material: deep marine sediment [ENVO:00002113] | place: India: Gulf of Khambhat ... | reverse complement strand
TGCAGGTCTCATAGCCCATGGAAGGGGAGAAGCCTTCGACTACCTGCTCGGCGAAGAAACAACAAAATCAGCCCTTGAAGCTATCGAGGCTGCCGCAGCAACTTTGCTGACCGCAAAGCACCCAGTGATCTCGGTGAATGGAAATGCTGCTGCCTTGGTAGCCAGTGATATCGTGAAATTATCTGAGGTTGCCGGAGCCAGAATTGAAGTTAATCTGTTTTACCGTTCCAGTAAGAGAGAAAAAGCTATTGAAGCAGTGCTTGGAGACGCGGGGGCAACGGAAGTTTTGGGGATTGGTGAAGATGCTTCCGCGAGAATACCGGAATTAGGCAGTGAACGGAGGAGAGTAGACCCCAAAGGAATACTCATAGCCGATGCGGTTCTAGTTCCACTGGAAGACGGAGACAGAACTGAGGCACTTGTGCGCATGGGGAAGAACGTGATAGCCATTGACCTCAATCCCTTGTCAAGAACCGCCCAGCTTGCCACCGTCACAATCGTTGACAACATAGTGAGAGCCATGCCAACTCTGGCAAAAATTGCCAAGGGACTGAGAACGGAAGGCAAAGAGAAATTGAAGGGAATCGCATCCGATTTCGACAACAAAAGAACCCTAAGCGAATCTATCGACCTGATAAAACAACGGCTCACAAAACTCGCAGAAAAGGGAACATACATCTCACTTCTGGAGATGAGCAAAATATGAGCTTCAACAAAATCTTTGCTCTAGGCGCTGGTGCCGTAGGAAGCTCCTATGGAGCTCTCCTCTCCAGAAAGAATGACGTGACTCTCATCGGGAACAAAGCCCACTTAAACGCAATAGGGTCCAAAGGCTTAACGCTCTCAGGAGACATTCAAGAAATATTCTTCATAAAAGCTGAAACCGAGATTAAGGCAATCCCCACAAAAAGTCTGATACTCCTAACCACAAAGGCACACGACTCGGCGAGGGCGATCAAGGAAGTAAAAGACATGCTCAAAGAAGATACAGTCATTCTGATCTTGCAAAACGGTCTAGGAAACAAAGAGGTAGTGAAAGCGATAGTTGGCGATAAAGTTGAAGTTATTAGAGGTGTCCCAAAGATTGCCGCTGAATTCCTCAAACCCGGCGAAGTAACTTTCTGGAACGGGGAAACGATTCTGGAGAAGACGCGGACTGGAAGAGCAATTGCTGCGTTATTCAACGAATGCGGATTGAAAGCGAGAATCTCGAATGAAATAGACCGAGAAATATGGACCAAACTGATCCTCAACTGTGTGGTGAATCCCCTCACCGCCATTCTCCAAGTCAGGAATAACGTAATCCTAGTAGATAGCCTCAAACCATTGAGATCTAGAATTATGAAAGAATGCGTCGAAGTCGGAAAGTGTGAAGGGATAGAGTTTCAGCCAAACGTGAACGAATCTATCGACAAATGCATCGCAAGATATGAAAACTATTCTTCCATGTGCCAAGACATCATGAAAAGGAAAGAGACGGAAATCGATTTCATCAACGGAAAAATAGTGGAACTCGGAAGAAAACACAAAATCCCAACACCAATCAACGGAGCAATGACCAGCTTAGTCAAATTCTTGGAGGAAAGAAAGTGAATTTCAATTATTTGCGGAAGAAGAGAAAAATCGTGATGCTTACCGCCTATGACTATCAAATGGCCAAGATACTGAATGAAACAGGAATTGACCTAATCCTCGTTGGGGACAGCCTCGGGATGGTTGTTTTGGGTCATGAGGACACGAGAAGCGTCACGATGGAAGACATGATCCATCACATCAGAGCTGTGGCGAGAGGAGCGAAAAAGACTCCGATAATTGGGGATCTGCCAATCAACAGCTGCAACACGTTAGAAGATGCGTTAAGAAATGCCAAAAGATTCCTGGGAGCTGGGGCACACGGAGTGAAGATCGAAGGAAACAGACCGGAAATTGTTAAGGCTTTGTTGAACAAAGGCATTCCCGTGATGGGGCATGTTGGACTTTTGCCTCAGATAGCTGAGAGATACCGACTCAAAGGGAAAGACAAAGATGAGGCTGAGAAAATCTTCAGGGACGCCGTTGAATTGGACAGGATGGGCGTGTTCACAATAGTTCTGGAGTGTATCCCAGAAGGTCTAGCAAAAAGAATCACCCAGACCGTGAAGGCTCCTACAATCGGGATTGGAGCCGGAAAATACTGTGATGGCCAGGTGTTGGTGGTAAATGATATGCTTGGTTTCGATAAGACCTTCAGTCCGAAATATCTTAAGAGGTATGCCAACCTGGGCAAGGAGATAGAAAAGGCTGTCGCCAAGTTCAGGACGGAGGTTTTGGATGGGAAGTATCCGGACGAAGAGCATACATATCATTAAGAGCGGATAATGAGGGTTATGGTTTTGAATAGTCACCCTTCTAAGGATATTACTGGAACCGCAGGAGAGGCGCTGAAAGGAAAAAGGGTCGTCTTATGCATCACTGGCAGCGTAGCCGCCGTTCGGTCTTCTGAGATTGCTAGAGGCCTGATGAGATATCGGGCAGAAGTTTTCGCGGTCATGTCGGAGATGGCCAAGAAGATTATCCATCCGTATCTGATGGAGTGGGCGACTGGGAACCCCGTTGTGACCGAATTGACTGGTAAGGTTGAGCACGTGGCACTGGTCGGTAAACGCACAAGTAAGGCTGACTTAGTTCTGGTTGCTCCAGCCACCGCTAACACCATCAGCAAGATCGCGTGCGGAATCGATGATACGCCTGTAACATCCGTCGTCTCCACCGCTTTTGGGTCTGGAGTTCCGATAATGATTGTTCCGGCCATGCATGAGTCCATGTATAGGCATCCGATCGTGGCTGAGAACATAGAGAAGCTGAAGACGTTGGGTGTTGAGTTCGTTGGACCCAGAATCGAGGAGGAGAAGGCCAAGATAGCCGAGAATTCGGACATTTTAGAGGCGGTTGTCAAAAAGCTAACGATGAAAAAGGATCTGGCTGGGACAAGGGTTCTGATTACCGCGGGTCCAACTTTGGAGCACATTGATCCCGTTAGAGTAATGACGAACAAGAGTTCTGGGAAGATGGGTGTTGCTGTTGCCCGAGAGGCTTTGAACCGAGGAGCTGATGTCACTCTGATCTATGGTCCAGGAACAGCCTTGCCTCCCAGCGATGCCAAGGTGATTCCGGTCGAGACGACTGAGGAGATGCTTGATGCAGTAGTTTCTGAGTTGAAGTCGAAGAAATACGAAGTAGTTGTTGCAGCCGCGGCAGCCGCTGATTGGAGACCTGAGAAATCCTTTGACTACAAGCTTCCCACGAGTGAAGTTTCTGAGCTTTCCGTGAAGCTGAAGCCTACACAGAAGATTATTGATGCTGTTAGGAAGATTAGTACGGATGCTTTCTTAGTTCCTTTCAAAGCGGAGTATGATTTATCTGATGAAGAGTTGGTTGACCGTGGTCATAAGCGGCTTGTGCAGGCTGATGCCGACATGATTGTGGTCAACGACGTCGGAAGGAATGGAGCTGGATTTGAGGTTGACACAAACGAGGTTTTTATAGTCGACAAAGAGAAGAAAGTTGTTCATGTTCCGCTTACGACTAAGAGAGAGGTTGCGAGGCGAATTTTCGAGGTGATTACCGAAAAGATAAAGGCGCGATAGGGAGCAACAATTTATGAAGCGGTTTAAGGCTGTCGCCGTTGGTGGAACTTTTGACGAGCTACACAAGGGTCACCAAGCTCTATTGATGAAGGCTTTTGAGGTTGGAGAGCGTGTTTTGATAGGGCTGTCCTCGGATGAGTTTGCTAGAGAGTTGAGGAAGCCCCATACAGTCGCGAGCTACATGAAGCGACTAAGCGACTTAGAGAGATTCTTGATGAAGCGGGGGCGCTCAGATAGGGCTGAGATAGTGACTTTACATGATTCTTACGGGGTCACATTGTCAAAGGGCTGTGTTGAGGCTATTGTTGTGAGTAGAGAAACGGAACCGATCGCCTATGAGATTAATAAAAGGAGAGAGGCGAAAGGGCTAGCGCCTTTGAGCGTTGTGGTGATTGACATGGTTCCAGCGGAGAATCACGCTCCCATCTCCACAACAAGGATTCGAGAAGGTGAGATAGACCGAGAAGGACATCTGCTAACGCTCTAGCTGCTGGTTTTCACGCCTTTACCAGTTTCCCACTATGAAGGCTTTTGTTTTCCTGAATCCTACTTTTTGCCAGAATCCGAGGCTTTCTTCTATGACTGTAGCTGATACTGTGGGAGCCCCCTTTTCCTCAAACCTTCTAACTATTTGTTTGACAAGCGCTGTTCCTATACCTTGCTTTTGGTATGCGGGATGAACAGAAAGTTCATGGATAATTGCCCTTGAACCGTCATAATTGCCCCTTATGGTCCCCACCACCTTCCCGTTTATTTCACATACGAGAAATATGGCAGCGGGGCAGGCTTTTACCCTCCTCATAGCCTCTGGACCATCCACGGCTGGAAATCCATACTGATTATTCAGCTTGAGGATTTCAACAATCGAATCGGCATCTCTAGGTTCAAAATCTCTATTCAAGGCCAAATCATCTCTAATTACTTTGATTCTATTTAGTTCTCTTTACATACCTCTTGTGGAAGCGTCAATTATTAAATCTGAGATTGATAAATGAGTTAAGGATCTGAAAAGCTGGTGTCATGATGGAACCCAGTGTAATCATTATCGCCTTTCTTTTTTCCGTGATTGCAGGGATATCAACAGGAGTCGGTGGCCTAGTAGCCTTTTTCATAAAAGATTTGAAACGTACATATCTCTCATCATTTATGGGTTTCTCTGCAGGTGTTATGATACAGGTCTCCTTCGTAGAACTCCTTTTCTCAGCAGTCATGGACGCGGGTTTTCTCTATGCAAACATTTTCTTCTTTCTGGGTGTCCTGACTATTGCTCTCATTGATTTTCTGATACCACATGAATACAAGGAAGAACACGGTTCGGAAGATGGAAGGAATCATCAAAGGCTAATGAGGACGGGACTACTTGTCTCTTTAGGTATAGCTATCCACAACTTACCAGAGGGGCTTGTCACCTTATTTGGAACGATCAAGGATCCCAATCTCGGCCTTGTTCTGTTGGTTGCTATCGCCTTACACAATATCCCAGAAGGAATCTCAGTATCATTCCCAATTTATTATGCAACAAAGAACAGGAAGAAAGCGCTCACCTGGTCCTTTCTGTCAGGCATCGCTGAACCCATAGGTGCCGTGATAGGCTTTACCATACTTTATCCGTTTATTAATCCCTTTGTACTGAACATGGCATTGGCATTTGTCGCGGGCGTAATGGTCTTCATAAGTCTTGATGAGTTGCTACCGGTCTCCTTAAAATACGGTCAGGAACATATAGCTATCACAAGCCTCTTCTTCGGAATGGTCATGATGACTTTGATCCTGCTCCTGCTCAAATAAATACGTGCTCATCGAACGCTTTCAGTGTCCTTAATGCGTTTGCGCTGAACAATGGAGAGTCTATGGAAGTTGCATGCTTGCCTTGCGCCCACGTCCTTCAGGAAATATAAGAAGAGACGTAAGGATTTAGAGGCTGCAGTTCCATAGGATTTCACAAGAGGCTCATGATTTTTTGATGGAAGGATTGTTGAATCCAAGATGTTGATTAGATTGCTCTAAATAGGTAGTAGCAAGCCTCTTATTATATGCTTTTGCGAATAAGCACGTAAATGTTTACCCTTGAGGAGGAATAAAATTTTTTCGGTCTAGCCCCTAGCATATTCTTTATTTCCTTAAGTGATAGCAGGTTTTCTCCTGCAAGAACCAAGGCAAATCGCTTTTTCATGCAGTCATCATGAGGTTCAATGTCTCTTCGATATGCTACACGTGTGTAGATATTCGGATAATTGAAGATTAGATATCCTTTAGGATTCACTATTTCAAAGAGATTTTTGACAGCCCGTCCAATTTCTTTTATATAATGTAATGTGGCAAAGCACACTACCAAGTCGAATGTTCTCTCTCTACGAGGACTCGGCAAGCAATCTTGCTCGAAAAGCAGGTTTTGAAGATCAAGCTGTAGCGCTCTTTCTTTATTCCTTTGGATTATGGATTCTGCAACATCAAATCCGTAGAATTCTGTTTGAGGAAAAAGTTTTGCTAAAGCAAACAGCAACGTGGCAGGGCCGCAACCGTAATCGGCAACTAGATTTATCCTTTTATTTTTCATAAAATCACATACCCTATCTGCCATTTTGATGGCAAATTTCCGTGCTTCTTCCGGTTCACATGTAACCTTCCAGTGTTTGTTCCAGTCAAAAACGGGCGGCATGAGCATTTTCCATTGATTTTTTTCCTACAGCTTTTTTGTTTTCAAGAAATAAAAAGGTTCAGACGCAAATTCTAACTGATTCGAAAATGAAGATCCCTGTCTAGTCTTTTTTGATCATACAATGGAAAATAGGCATTTGTCCATAGGAGCCTTGGTGGACCGGGCGGGATTTGAACCCGCGTCCTCCTGGATGCAAGCCAGGCGTTCATGCCAAGCTGAACTACCGGCCCGACACAGACCTATGAATGTAAACATAAACTAAACTGTTTCGACAAATCAGAGGAAATCCAGTCCGTGCTTAGCGAGGAGGATTGTATGGTCAAGTGAGAAGTTAAACCTTGTTGGATAGAGTGCAGCTAGAAGAATAGGAAAAAGGCCGTGAGCACTCAGAGTGTTTGCTCGAGCATATCAATGAATTTCTCAGCTTGCTTGATGCCTTTCTCCCAGAACCTCTCGTCGGTGATGTCAAAGCCTACTTCAGCAGCAAGCTCGCGAGGAGACTTGCTGGAACCTGCGGCTAGGAGCCTTTTCAGTTTAGGAACAAAGCTTTCGCCTTCTTCCCTGTATAATCGGTATAGAGCAAACACAAAGAGTTGAGCGTACACGTAGGGATAGTTGTAGAAGCGATAGTTTGCTATATAATAATGTGGCTTCATTGTCCATTCCCACTTCATAACGTCTAGCCAATCGACAGAGTCGCCGTAGATTTCGTCGCGCCCTGCAATCCACAGTTTGGCAACAGTTTCTCCGTCCAAGAACTCCCCTTGCTCTATGGTGTCATACATGCTTTGTTCAAAGAAGACCCGTGCGGAAACCTGGAAAGCCGCCATGCCGAACTCGTCCAATACGTTGGCGAGGATTGCCTGCTTTTCCTCTCTTGTCTTGGCTTTGGAAAGCAACTGTTCAGTCAAGAGTAACTCGCCAAATATGCTTCCAGTTTCCGCAATGCAGCTACCTATCTCATAGTTGCTGGGCTTCTGTGCCCTTGAACCAAGGTATGCATGAGCAGCATGGCCTAGCTCGTGTGCTTGAGTGTACACATCGCCCATTCTTTCATTGAAGCTCTGTAAGATGTAGGCGCTCTTTCCGGCCAGCCAAGAAGTGCAAAAGGCTCCTGATCGTTTTCCTTTTCGAACTTCACCATCAATGTGCCGCCTTTCAAACATCTCATCGACCCAACCTCCTATCTCTTTGTCGAATCCCATGTAGGCTTCCACAACTTCCTTCCGAGCTTCTTCCCACTCATAATCCATTTCGGGAGCGTTCGGCAGAGGCGCAACCACATCGTAGTTGGCCAACTTGTCTAGGCCCATCAGTTTGGCCTTTAACCTAAGATACCTCTGGTACAGACCCACATTTTTCTTGATGGTCTTCATTAGGCTGTCGATGGTCTGTTGGTCAACATCGTTGGCGATCAGGCTCTGGGTCATTGGGGCTNNTCATCCTTCCCAAGATTCTCATAGACTATTTGGTTTGCTCGTTTCCGAAGATCACGATCTGGACTCTGGTACAATCCTATTATCTTACCATAGGGAAGCGTCTTTATCTGCCCTTCGATTTCTATGTCAAAGGTTCTAGTAGAGAGCCAATCACCCTGAAGCATCTGCCACGCATTGATTCCGTTCTTATCTTTCATGATTATCAACTGTTCCTCGGTCTCTGAGAGCATGTGTGGCACTCTTCTCAGTATCCTTTCGAGATAGTGCTTGTACTCCATGAGCACCGGATCTGTGACCAACGATGACTTCTCGGCAAGGAGCTTACCCAACTCGATATCTATGAAGGCCAATGCTTGGCCAACTTTCACAGACGCCCTGCGCGCAGCATCATTAAGCTGCTTAGCGGTATCATCTGTCGCATCAGCAGAGTACATTAGACGGCAATATTTGACCACACCCTCAAATCCGAGCGTGTAGGCATCTTCTAATTCCAAGAGTTCCAGGAGACCCTTTGCATTGAGCCTCCCAATCTTGCCATGGTATGTTTTCCGGATTTTTCCGGCTTCGGCCACCATAGCCTCTAGTTTCTTCTGGATTGAACTAGGGTTAGTGCTTTCAACGAGTTGCGAGAGATCCCAAGTCATCTCGTTCTTGGCCATAGCCAATCAGCCCAATTGGTTTCAGATTTCGGCGGCATCTTATTAAAGTATACGCTGCGTTGACCGGTGTTGCGTTCATATCTGCTTATTTTGGGGAACAAAGTGTAGTGCGCGGGGGGAGACGGAAAAAAACTTCAGTCTGCTAAAGTGAGATATCTGCTGTTGACAAATTCTGACTTTTACTTAATGTGAACCTCCATGTTTTCATGCATGTCTACCCTGCTAGAGAGGCAGACAGAGAGACAGGAAGAGCATATCCCACTGCGCGCGCAAAAACCTTGCTGACAGAATCTGAATGTGCCAAGCAGCCTACCAAGAGGACCCAAGAGTCTTGAAGTTAAATCTGTCACACGATATTACTGCTCTTCGGAATAGAATTACATTCGTTCTAAGACATGAGCTAGTCTGACTTAGTAATCGCGGGCGCATGTACGAGGTAGGTTTTTGTTTCTTTCTTTCATGACATTGCTGAACCATTCGACGTTTTTTTCTCTGTCCTTTTCTAAAAGCTTCATAAATTTCTCAGTTAATTTCTCTCTTTCTTCCTTAGGCAATTCAGATGCCAGCCAAGGATACCGCCAATATAACCTGATTTCTTCCATACTTTTCCCCAGCTCTTTGAAGACGACAATTATGCCAAAGCGAAGAAGATGTAAAGCCTTTTTGCCGTTGATGTAAAATTATGCCTATTGTCATATTGCATGCTGGTATATATTCTCAAGCCAAGAAGCTTCCGTCCCAATATACGGAATTGCACAAAACTTAAGAAGCTAAAGGCAAGTCTATCATGAAGAGGTTTGTATCCATGTGCGCTGAGGAGATGAAGAGAAAAGCGCGGGCGTTTGTCCTCATCGAAACTGACCCAGGAAAGGAAAAAGAGGTAATGGAGAAGCTATTGAAGATTGACGAAGTCAAAGAGGTTCACATATACTCGGGGGAAATGGACCTGGTTGCAGTGTTGGAAACAGAGCGAGAAATAATCGTGCCAAGCTCAAAGAGGATTGCAGATCTTGTTATTGACAAGATTCAAAGTATCTCGGAGATTCAAGACACCGAGACAATAATACCAACATATTCCAAAACCAAATGGGTTGAAAGAACCTAATTGCGGATCATACGCACGTAATTTAAGATTCTTTAACCAAGCCTTTGTTCGGAAACGGTCACTTTTATAGGTCGGGATATTTCTCCCTAATTTTTTCGTCTGCTATCCTGGCGATCATGTGGCTGGAGATAAGCACACATTTTGCGCCTATCAGTTCAGCTAGATCTGAGGGTTTAGGGTCCTGAGTCACAAGCAGCAAGTCATGTTTCTTGGCGTGTTCTACCACCTCCCTATCTTTTCTACCTTTCAACCCTTCATCGTGAACTGTCACAACTTCCCAGCCTAAGATTTGGAAGTATTCCTTTAAGCCCGCGTACATTTCGTCTAGTAGAAGCTTCAAGAACCCCGCCTCATTGCCCTCTACTGTTGAATCACCCACTTATTTAGAGGTTTTGTGCCAACGGTCAGATCTAACCTTAGGCGTATCAGACAAAATCGTTATTTGCCAAAATGTGAAAAATTGGATTGGCGTATCAGAAAAATGGAGCGCTCGTTGCCGCAAATACTTGAATGTCCTGTCTGCCACGGGTCCCTGCAATTCGAAGGAACAAAATCAAAGGACAGGTTGGGTGAGGGTTTTCTCTTCTGCCGAAACGGTCATTTATATCAGGTTAAGGATGAAATCCCACTGATAGAAGACCCAAAACTGAGCCGTGACGAATTCGTTTGGAAAGTGGAATTTCCGAATCTTCAGAGATATGACGAGATACAGAGACAGTATTGGTCTTACCTTTGTGAGGAGCTGAAGGAAGCGGACAACGCCCTTCTGAACGAACTGGCTGAAGGCGTTTCGGACGAAAAAATAGTTTTGGATAATGTGTCTGGAATGGGGGATTGCTTTTGGTTCTGTCCCAATGTTTGGGAGAAGGGACCATAATATTAGGAATAGGTGTGGATGAAAGGCCGCTGCGTGGTGCAAAACTCAAACTTCAAAAGCAGAATAGTTATGATAGGATTTCTCTCCGTGTATTGGACGGCAAACATCTTGCCATCCAGCCCCACAAAATTCCATGCGCCACATCGTTCTTCGGCTTGGACAATATCCCAAACACAAAGAAAGCCTTTGAAGAATTGCACAGAACACTAACACCCAACGGTCGCTTGGCTCTGGCAACTCTCTGGCTCAAAGAAAAGTCAAGAAGCGTAACTCTAGCAGAAAAGCATGGCTACGGAGCAATAGCGACGGAAGAAAGACTCATCCAGACTCTTGAACAAACCGGTTTCAAAGTCATTTCAGTCCAGACTTTCTATTCAGGCAAATGGCCTCACAATCCAATGGATCTTATCCCCGTTGAAGATGACTCGTTTGCGCATTCATTGGTGCTGGCACTTAAGGCATAAATTATTGTGCTGAACCACTAAGAATACTCCTGAATATATACCACCTAGAATGTTTTAAAGCTGCTTTTCAGCGGGGAATAGGTAGGTGTTTAGATGAAGCTGAACAAGATATCAGAAAGAGTCTTTGCGAACACGGAAGGGGAGACTGGTGGAAATGTTGGCATTATATTGTTTGAAGACTTTGTCGCTGCTGTTGATGCGCAGTATCCCGTTTCTGGCGCAGATTTCCGCCGTAGCATTCCAAGGGTTGTTTCGAAACCTGTAACCCATCTGCTGCTGACGCATTATCATGGAGACCACGTATTTGGAAATCAAGCCTTCGAAGACTGTGAGATTGTGGCTCACCGACTACTTAAGGAGATAATGGAAGAGAATCTTAGAAGTGCTTGGACAAACGTGGAGAGGATGCTTGAGGAAGTGCGGAAAATGAGACCTGAAAAAGCATGGCTATATGAAGGACTTGACATCGTGCTACCCACAAAAGTCTTTGAAGAACGATTCGCTCTCGATGGCGTTCAGATGATCCACATGGGCGGCCACACAGCGGGTTCAAGTGTTGTCTTTGTGGCTGACGACCGAGTTCTGTTTGCAGGGGACATAGTGTTCGCTAGGACGTTCCCTTGGGGGGGCGATCCATCTGCGGATCCTGATTTGTGGATTGATGCTTTTAAGACGATACTTGACATGGATGTTGAGACCGTAATACCTGGGCATGGCCCCCTTTGTGACAAATCGGAGATCGAGATTCAGCTTGAATGGTTCGAGGCTGTCAGAGACAAGATGAAGAGGCTGATGGCGGAGGGCGTATCGATTGAAGATGCTGTAAAACATGATCGCTATTCAGACTTTTATGAGGCTGAAAGGGATGAGCGGAGGGATGAAACTCTGAAACATTGGTACAGAGTCTGGTCAAAAAGCCGCCTATCAGGAATGTAACGATCAACATTATTCACTAGTCCTCAAGGCGCCTCAAACGTAGCGCGGGCACAAGCAATAAAAATATATGTAGGTATGCTCTTGTCGTTAAGAAATATCGCGGAGGAGGTTATTAGAGATGTCGCTGAGATGTGAAAACTGTAAGGGGGACCTTGTCGTCCTTGAAACTCTCTGCACGGACCCGTATAGCAACGGAATGGAATGGTTCAGGGACATCAAGAAGCGGTGTGTCTGCCAGAACTGCGGCAGAGAGCAGGAAATCAAGGTCGACACGGTCAAACAGGACAAATGGTTTAAGTGAAGCCCGGCTAGGGCGCGTTTGGTATCTTCACCGCAGAGAGAGTTCATGTTCACGTGAGGATGTCTGTGGTTTCTTTCACTGTTTCGTAGACTATGCAACTCAATGTGTTTTCTACTCCCTCAACCGTCCGTAGTTTGTCCATCACAAGCTTTCCCAAAGTGTCTACATGGTCAGCCCTCACTTTGATGAGGATGTCCCAACCTCCGGTGATTATATGTACTTCTTGTACTTCTGGGAACGCAGCGAGCTGTTTTGCCACACTTCTTTGCGAGAGTGGTCTTTCTCGGCCTCCAGGGCGGTATGCAAATGACACTAGTATGAAAGCAGTTGTTCCCTTGTCGAGTTTCCTTGAATCTAAGATAGCCTT
>JABAOF010048660.1_pt2 | contig 12438 bp, 16 predicted proteins | sample 7062171 | NCBI WGS metagenome assembly JABAOF01 (sample SAMN14538628, study PRJNA623070) | marine sediment metagenome | biome: marine biome [ENVO:00000428]; feature: marine pelagic biome [ENVO:01000023]; material: deep marine sediment [ENVO:00002113] | place: India: Gulf of Khambhat ... | reverse complement strand
AGATCGCGCCATGGCTGGATGTGGACGTGGATGTCCGTGACGCCGGGACGTTCGGCGCCCCGCGCGGCCGCCCCGCCCCCGCTCACCGGCCCTTGAAGTCGGGTTCCCGCTTCTCCAGGAACGCCGTGACGCCCTCTTCCTTGTCCTCCGAGGAAAACGCGAGGCCGAAGTAGGTCGTCTCGAGCCGCACGCCCTCATCGAGCGGCACGCGGACGCTGGCCCGCACGCTGTCCTTGATGAACTCGAGGGCCACCGGACTCTTCTTGGCGATCTCGGCGGCCAGCTCCCGAGCCCGCTGCTGGAGCTGGTCGTGCGGCACCACCTCGTCGACCAGGCCGATGCGCAGGGCCTCGTCGGCTTTGACCATCTGCCCGGTGTAGAGCAGCTTGAACGCGTTGCCCAGACCGACGAGGCGCGGCAACCGCTGGGTGCCGCCCCCGCCTGGGAGAATCCCGAGGTTCACCTCCGGCTGGCCGAGCTTCGCCTTGTCGGAGGCGATGCGGATGTCGCAGGCCATGGCCAGCTCGCAGCCCCCGCCGAGCGCGAACCCGTTGACCGCCGCTATGATCGGCTTGGGGAACTTGTCCGGGGCCTCGAATATCCCGAAGCTCTTGGTGACGTGGAACTGGTCCACGCCACTGCGCCCCTCGAACTCCCCGATGTCGGCGCCGGCGACGAAGGCCTTGTCGCCCGCCCCGGTGACGATCACGACTCGCACGTCGTCGTTGTCGCTGAGGTCCTCGAGGATCTCCACGAACTCACGACGCACGTCGGCGCTCAGCGCGTTCAGCTTGTCGGGCCGGTTGATGGTGACGGTGGCAATGTTGTCGGCGATATCGACTAAGACGGCTCGTTCCTTGGCCATTCGAACCCCTTCCCGGTTTTCTTCCCCAGCTCGCCAGCCTGCACCTTGCGGCGCAAGATCTCGGGAGCCTCGAAGCGATTCCCTCCGAGCTCCCGGTGCAAATAATCGGCAATCGCCAGCCGTACGTCGAGGCCGACCAGGTCGCTCACGCGGAGGGGGCCCATGGGATGGCCGTATCCGAGGGCCATGGCCTTGTCTATGTCCTCGGTGCTCGCGACCCCCGCCTCCACCATGCGCATCGCTTCGAGCCCGAGCGCGATGCCGAGGCGAGACGACGCGAATCCGGGGCTGTCCTGCACCACGATGGGTTCCTTACCCATCTTCCGCGCGGCGTCGCGTGCCCGGCCCAGCGCTGACTCGGCCGTGCCCTCGTGCACCACGAGCTCGACGAGCTTCATGATGTGCACGGGGTTGAAGAAGTGCATCCCCAGGACGCGCTCCGGTCGGGTGGTGGCCTGGGCGATCTTGGCCACGGACAGGGAGGACGTGTTGGTCGCGAGCACCGCCTGCGATCCGACGACCGTGTCCAGCCGGCGGAACAGCTCCTGCTTCACGGCGAGGTCCTCGACGATCGCCTCCACGACCAGGCCGGCATCCCTGGCTGCATCCTCAGCAGTCTCCCGCACCGAGATGCGCGCCAGGGCCTGGTCGGCCTGCTCCCGAGTGAGCTTCCCCCGCTCTATGCCGCCCTCGAGGTTCGCCGCGATCTTCGCAAGGGCAACGCCGAGCGCCTCCGGTTGCGCATCCGTGAGCGCCGTATCGTAGCCGGCCAGCGCTGCCACCTGCGCGATTCCGTGTCCCATCGTGCCGGCGCCGATGACGGTCAGCTTCATCCCACGACCCTCCGAGCCACGTCGGGCTGGTTGGTGCACAGGGCGTCCACACCCATGGCCAGAAGCTCGCGCATGCGCGCCGCGTCGTCCACTGTCCAGGCGAAGAGCCGGCAGCCTGGCTGGTGCACCTCACGCACCAGCGCCTCGTCGATCAGATCCTGCTGCTGCCACAGCACGCCCGCCCCGGAATCCTCCAGCAGAGCCAGGGGACGCACCGGCCGCGCGGTGGCCAGCACTCCACACGGAAGGGCGGGGCGGGTCTGCCGCAGCCGCTTGATGATCCGATGATCGAAGGAGTGCACCTGATACCGGGCCGGGTCGGGCCCAGCTTCGAGCGTCGCGAGCAGCGCGGCGTCGTGCTCGACCGGGAGGTGCTTCACCTCGACGAACACGTGGAAGCCCGTACCCATTGCATCCAGTGCCCGTGCCAGCGTGGGGAGCGGCTCACCGTTGGGCAGCCGGTGGGCCGCCAACTCGGCGAGCGGCACCTGGGCGATCGACCGGTCGCCGGCTACCGGATCGTGGTGCACGACGGGAGCACCGTCGGCGGTCACGTGCACGTCCAGCTCGACGCCGTCGGCTCCCAGAGCCCGGGCCGCCCGGAACGCGGCCAGGGAGTTCTCGACCTCGTACGCCGACGCGCCGCGATGCGCGACGACCAGGGTCACGGTCACAGATCGCCGCGGCGGGGAATCACCTGCCGCGGAACGACGGTGAGCGCTTCTCCAGGAATGCCTGGAGCCCCTCCTTGGCGTCTTCGCTCTTGAAGCAGCGCATCTGGTGCTCCAACTCCAGATCCAACATCTCGTCGAGGCCGAGCCGCTCGCTCTCGTAGATGGCGCGCTTGGCCAGCGCGAGGGCGATGGGCGGCTTGTTCGCGAGCATCCGCGCGTAGGCCGCGGTCTCCTCAACGAGCCGCTCGTGCGGCACGACCCGGTCGAACAGGCCGATGCGGGACGCCTCCTCGGCATCGATCATATCGGCCGAGTAGACCAGTTGTAGCGCCTTGGAGGAGCCTACCAACCGGGGCAGGAAGTAGGCGCCGCCCCAGTCGGGATGGAGCCCGATGCGATTGAAGGTCTGGCCGATCGAGGCCCTGTCGGAGGCGATGCGCACATCGCACGCGAGTGCGAGGTTGGCACCGCCCCCCGCTGCGGGGCCATTCACGCTGGCGATGACCGGCTTGGGGACCGCACGGATCGTGGTGACGACGGCCCGGCCCGCCTCCACCAGGCCCTTGGCGGCCTCCCAGTCCTCGTCCTCCAGCAGGCCGCGCAGGTAGTCGATGTCGGCACCGGCGCAGAAGGCGCGGCCTGCGCCGGTCACGACCAGCACCCGCACCTCGTCGTCTTGCGCGACCTGCCGCACGGCCTCGGCCACCTCCTGCCGCATGCGGCCGGCGAAGGCGTTGAGCTTGGCGGGGCGATTGAGGGTGATCGTCCCGATCCCGTCGGCAAGCGAGACGAGGACGTGCTCGAACTCGTATCGGGTCACCCGAGTCCCATCCACACGGTCTTGGTCGCGCAATACCCGTCCAGCGCCTCACGTCCCAGGTCACGCCCGAAGCCACTGGCCTTGAACCCGCCGAAGGGCGCCGCGGAATCGTACAAGTTGTACGTGTTGACCCACACGGTGCCGGCGCGGACCGCGCGCGCGACGCGAAACGCCTTCTGAATATCCTTGGTCCAGATACCGGCCGCCAGGCCGTAGATCGTCTGGTTGGCGAGCTGCAGGGCCTCGTCCACGTGCTCGAAGCTTACGACGGACAGCACGGGGCCGAAGATCTCCTCGTCCACGATCTTCATGCCGGGCTTGGCATCGTCGAACACGGTCGCTTCGACGAAGTACCCCTTACCGTCAACCTGGGCGGCGTTGCCACCGGTCACGAGAGTGGCCTCCTCCCGCCCGGCGGCGATATAGGACATCACCTTGGCGTGCTGCCGCTTCGAGGCGATGGCGCCGAGACGCGTGCTCTCGTCGAAGGGATCGCCGGGCACCAGCCGCTGGGCGCGAGCCACCAGCTGTTCGACCACCTGGTCATGCACCGAGCGCTCCACCAGCAGACGCGAGCCGGCGGCGCACACCTCTCCCTTGCCATAGAAGATCCCGTTGAGCGCTCCCTTCACGGCAGCCTTGAGATCGGCATCGGCGAAGATCACGTTGGGGCTCTTGCCGCCGAGCTCGAGGGTCACGCGCTTCACAGTCTCGGCGGCCTGTCGCATCACTTGCTTGCCGACGGCCGTCGATCCCGTGAAGGCGATCTTGTCGACGTCGGGGTGCCGCACCAGGGCCGCACCGGTGGTGGGACCGTCACCCGGCACCACGTTGAAGGCCCCAGCGGGAAACCCCGCGTCCTGCATGATCTCGGCCATCGCCAAGGCGGTGAGAGGGGTCTCCGGTGCCGGCTTGAGCACGACCGTGCAGCCGGCGGCCAGCGCCGGGGCAAACTTCCAGCTGGCCAGGTTGAGGGGGAAGTTCCACGGCACGATGGCGCCCACCACGCCGAGCGGCTCGCGCACGGTGTAGACGAAGTCCTCACCGTTCACCGGCAGAACCGCGCCATCGACCTTGTCGGCCCAGCCACCGTAGTACTTGAGCGTCTCGACCGTGGACGCCACGTCGATCTTGGACTCGAACAGCGTCTTCCCGTTCTGCCGCGTCTCGAGCTCCGCCATCTCCCTGCGGCGCTCGTGTAACAGCTCGCCGGCACGGTGGAGCAGGGCGCCGCGCTGACGGGCCGAGAGGGAGCGCCATTCGTCGCTCTCGAAGCGGCCCCGCGCCGCGCCGACCGCAGCGTCCACGTCCGCGTCTCCCGCGGCGTGCACGGCGGCAAGCACCTCTTCGGTGGCGGGGTTCACCACCTCGAGCGCCTGGCCCGAGGCGGCGTCCCGCCACTCGTTGTCGATGAAGAGCTGGGTCCGCACCTACTGACCCGTGAACTCGGCCGCTCGCTTCTCGACGTACGCCGCCAGACCCTCGGTGGCGTCGGCGCTCTGGAACAGCTGCTGCTGCAGCTCGCGCTCGATGGCCAGCCCGCTCTCGAACGGCACCTCCAGGCCGGAGCAGACGGCCCGCTTGATGCTGCCCACCGCCTTCGCCGCCTTGTTCGGCGTGGTGAACTGCTTGGCGTAGGCGATGACGTCGTCCCAGAAGCTCTCCTTGGGGAACACCTCGCTGACCAGGCCGATCTCCTTGGCCTCTTCGAACGAGAAGGTGCGGCCCGTCACCATCATCTCCATTGCCCGGGACTTGCCTACCAGGCGCGACAGCCGCTGCGTGCCGCCGGTGCCGGGGAGCACCCCGAGGTTCACCTCGGGCAAGCCGATCTTGCCGTTGTCCTTGCACGCCAACCGGATATCGGTCGCCATGGCGATCTCCAGCCCGCCGCCGACCGTGTGGCCGTTCAGGGCCCCGATCACCAGCTTGGGCGTGTGCTCCAGCCGGTTCAGCGTCTCATTGGCGTGGAGACAGAAGAAGTACTTGAACCGGGGGGTGACCTCCGACAGCATCCTGATGTTGGCACCCGCCGAAAAGAACTTGTCGCCCTTGCCCCGCAAGACGATGACCTGGACCGAGTCGTCCATCCGGGCCGTCAGGACGCACTCATCCAGCTGCCGCATCATCTGGTAGGTGTAGGTGTTGGCGGGGGGATCATTCAGCTCCAGGATCGCGATCCCGTCCTCCACGCGATACTCGACCAGGGTCTGCGTCTCTGCTGCAGTGGTTGCCATGCTCGTCCTTCCTCCTTGTGTCACCGATGTGACGGTATGGAGCGCCGTCTCCATCGGATCACGGCGCGCGCCTGTATCTCTAGACGTTCGAACCCGCTATCCGGTCCGCTCATCGAGGAACCCGGGCAGATCGAGCTCGACCGTCCTGTCTCCCCACTTGATTGCCTCGAACGACGACCGACACCGCCGGCAGTAGTACAGGCTAACCATCAGCGACGTGCTGAAGTCCGCCTGCTTCTCCGTATCCGTCGAGTGACAGAACGGGCACTGTTTGGGCGGGTGTTCCATCAGTTCAACTTGAACACGGCGTTCTTGCTGCCCCGCAGGTGGTGCAGAATCTCCTCGTCAGGGCCCGTCGCGCTCACGCGCCGCGTGCTGGGGCTCCACCCCTCGAACGTTGGAGTCTCGACCTCGAGTTGGACCCCGAGCGCGGCCGCCGTCTCGGCGACATCGTTGACCAGATCCTGCAGCAGCGCGGGATTCGCCTTGGCCTTCACGCCGGCTGCCACCAGAGCCTCGTCCTGCTCGTCTCCCATGGGCCCGAACCATTCGGCCACCGACAGAAGCGCCTGCTGGAGGCTCCCTTGGGCCGCCTGCCGGGACGCCTCGTTCTTGTTGCACAGGGTGCGGAACCAGCCCTGACCGTGATGCGCGTGGTAGCGCTCCTCATCCAGCATCTTCTCGACGTTCACGCGCAGCGGCGCGAAGGTCGAATCGCGCATCGCGTGCAGCACACGGGTCACGGCCAGGTCCACCACGTAGTTGGCCGCGACGCAGCCGGCCCAGTCAGCGATCTCGCTATCGAGGTAGGCGATGTTGGCGAACTGCGCCGCCGGACGCCGCTCGACGAGTTCGTCCGGATCATCCCCAAAGTGGTTCCTTAGCACTGCGTGCAGCAGCCGCACGTGGCCCAACTCGCTCTGCGACAGCGAGCAGCAGGCGATCGCCGCCTCGAGCTGCGGCGGCCCGAACGTCCACTCGCCATAGTGGTAGCCCAATAACAGCTTGGTGTCGGCGCAGGCAACGATGAGGTTCCGCAAGCCCTCCCTGCAGGCCTCGCTCATCCCCTCGGTCGACTCGAACTCCCTGGCGGTTTGCGTCGTCATACTCGGTTCGCCGTCCTCCGTCAGCTCAGTTGCCCCACAGCGGCAGCTGTCCGTGGTGCGTGATGGGAATGACCGCGCTGCGCGGCACGACGCACATCTCGATCCAGCTCTCCTCGTCGTACAGCGTCCAGGCGTAGGCTTTCGCCAGCTCATCGTCGGTGGCGTTCACGCTGCCGACGTGCTTGAGCTCCTCGTCATGCGCCTTCCGGGCGAACACCTCGTACACCTGATCGCGCGCCATCACTAGCTCCCTGGTCAGTTGGCCACGCCGTACATCGCGAGGATCTTCCAGCCGCGCTCGCTGATCCGGTCCTTGGTCCAGGGCGGGCTCCATACGATCTCGACCCCCACGCCGCGCACGCCGGGCAGGGCCGCCACAGCCTGTCGGATGTCCGCCGTGATCATGTCGATCGCGGGACAGCCGATGGAGGTGAACGTCACGTCCACGTGCACCGCGCCCTCGTCCACTCTCACGCCATAGACCATGCCCAGGTCCACGATGCTCAAGGGATACTCGGGATCGCTGACCCCGCCCAGCGCCTCCCACACCTGCGCGGCCGTTACCACTGCCGCCCCCCGAAGAGCCCGCCGTTCCCCTGGACCATCTCCACGTACCGCTGGTTCATGGGTCCGCGGGCCTTCCAGCGCTCGAACACTTGGTCCCACGTCAGCGGCTCGTCATGCAGCCAGCGCTTGGCCGCGGGGTCGTATTGGCACGGGAAGGGACAATCGATCACGTATTCCTGCCGTGCTTCGTCCCAGTGCGCCGGCACGTCGATGCCGATGCCCTCACACAGCGGAACCGTGGCAGCCATCCACGTCTGCCGCAGCTGGTCGTTGGTCTTCCCCTTGAGTCGGTAGGCGAGCTGACCGCTGTGGCGCTTGAGCTCGTCGGGCAGACCGAACCACTCCAGCGTCATGGGGAACATCCAGTCCACCGCCCGCTGCAGCGCCTCCTTGGCCGCGCCGCCGGCCCTGGCGAGCCGCTTCATCCACGACTCTCCGTGCCGCAGGTGCAGCACTTCCTCTCGGTCGACCTTCACCAGCGCCCGCTTGAGCGGCCCGTAGCTCGTGTTCTGGTGCACGTCGCCCAACAGGGTGATGCCAGCACGGTCGAAGAAGCCGTTGGCCACCACCATCTCTGCCCAGTTCTCCAGCGGCTGGTCGAAGCCGTACGGATGCTTGAACTCGTGTGGCTCCCGTCCGAAGACGAGGTGCCGCTTGTCGACCCCCAGATCTTCCATGATCCGGTATGCGATGTTGGCGTGCCCCAACTCGTCGTGGACGATGGCGGTCACCGCGATGCGGCTGTTGATGGTGGGGGCGTCGCGGGTTGCCAGGTAGTAGGCCGGCGCGCTCATGAGCTCGGTGTCGCCCTGCACGGTGAGCTGGGTGAGCAACGCCTTCTTGTAGCCCGGCGTCATGTCTTCCTCGGACTCCACCATGAAGCCGCCGTTGATCTTGTCGATCAACTGCTGTTCTACCGGATCCGGATGAGTCGCCTGGGGCACCAGCGCTTCCTCGTTCAGCGTTGAAAGGTTGGATACACGCCGCTCAGGTCCCGGGGCGCGACGCACCGGGTGGGCCTCCCTGGGGCAACACCCCGTGGAGGTAGAGCTCGGTCAGCTGCTCGGCCAGCGCGTCCGGGCCGACCGCGCCGTCGGGTCTGTACCAGGTGTAGATCCAGTTCATCATCCCGAACAACGCGAATCCGGCCACCCGGGGATCCATCCGCTGCGACCCCTCCGGGACGGCCTTCTCGAGCAGCTCGAGCAGCAGGTTCACGTAGTGCCGCTTGAGCTGGTCAATGGAGCGCTGGCGATCGGTGCTCAGGCTGTCGGCCTCGTGCGATAGCACCTTCATCTCGGACATGTGCTCGGTGAAGAAGGTCACGTGGTGCCGGATGAAGCGCCGCAGGCTATCCACGGGATCCGTTCCGGCGGCCACGGCCTGCTGGGAGCCGTCCAGGACCTGCTGGAAGCAGCGCTCCTGAATCATCGCCAGCAGCTCGTCCTTCCCCTGCACGTAGTAGTACATCCCGGCCAGGCTCATCCCCGTCGCGCGCGACAGATCGCGCATCGTCGTGGAGTGATAGCCCTTGGCCGCGAAGACCTCGGCCGCGGTGGAGAGCAGGCGCTCGAGGCGCTCATCGTAGGTGATCTGAGCCATTCGAACGGACGTTCGGAAAAGAGAAAACCTACCAGAACACTCGTGATGGGTCAACCGTTAACTTTGGCCACCGTGAGCCGTCCAACTGGGTGTGACCGTGCCTGAGGCGCTCGAGCGTCCCTCCGACGCCGAGCTGATTACGGGGTGGCGGAGCGGGGACGAGGCGGCGGCAGCGGAGCTGGTGCGACGGCACACCCGGGCCGTCGCCCGGTATCTGGCCGCGGCCGGGGCCCGCGAGGACCTGGACGACCTGGTACAGGAGACCTTCTTCCGGGCCTTTCGCAAGATCGGGAGCTACCGGGGCTCGGCCAGCTTCCGCACCTGGCTGATCGCGATCGCCGCGAACGCGCTCAAGGACTTGCGGCGCCGCGGCCGGGGGCGAACGATACTGCCGCTGGAGGACCGCGAACTGAGCGACGAGCGCGACGACCCCCACGCTGTCGCCGTGGAGCGGGATCTGGTGGGGCAGCTGGAGGCAGCGGTGCAGCAGCTGCCGCCCATGCAGCGAGACGTGTTCCTGATGCGGGCGCAGCAGGGCTCCGAGTACCGGGAGATCGCGGAGGCCTTGGAGACATCGGTAGGGGCGGCGCGGGTCCATTATCACCAGGCGGTCAAACGCCTGAAGGCGATCCTGGAGTAGGGACCGCGGGAGAGCGAGAGATGGACGAGCAGCAGCTGGAACGCGTGGCGCAGGAGCTGGGCCGGCGGCGGGCCGAGGCGGTCGACCCCGAGGCCACGGCCCGGGCCGTGCTGCACCGGCTGCGCACCGAGCCGCTGCCGAGCCCGTGGTGGCGGCGCCTGGCGAGTCGGCCCAGGCATCAGGTGGTGCAGTTCGCCGGCGCGGCGGTGATCATCGTCGTGGCGGTCCTGGGGATCAGGCAGCTTGCCGGCCCGGGGGCGGCTCAGAGGCCCTTAGCGGCCCCGCCCGAGCTCCAAGACCTGGCGACCACCGAGCTAGCCGAGGTGCTGGACTCACTCGAGGCGGAGATGCCCGTCCACGAGCTGGTGTCGGTGAGCCTGTACGACCTCAGTGAGAGCGAGCTGAGCGCGCTGCTCGAAGACCTGGAGGGATGATGCGTAGACTCTGGCTGATTCCAATGGCCCTGAGCATCCTGGGGGTGCCCGCGCTGGCCCAGGAACCGGGAATGGGACCCGAGCAGCTGCGGCAGCAGATCATGCAGCGCTTCTTGATGAACTACCGGACCAGCGCGGGCCTCACCGATGAGCAGTTCGAGCAGTTCAGCCAGGTCGCCGAGCGCTCGTTCCGCGCCCGGGGGGAGTTCCAGCGCCGCGAGCGGGAGATCATCCAGGCTCTGGAGGGGCAGATGCGCCCCGGAGTGGCAGCCGACGAGGACAGCCTCGTGGTGCTGATGGACGCTCTGGTGGAGCTGCAGACGCAGCGGGTGGAGCAGGGGCGCACAGAGCTCGCCGAGTATGCTGCCTTCCTCACGCCGGTCCAGCAGGCCCAGCTGGTTCTCACCATGCGCCGCTTCATGTTCCAGATCGAGGGGGTGCGCCGGCGCATGCAGCAGAGGGGCCGGCAGCCGGGAATGGACTGACCGGGCGGCCAGCCAGCAGGCAGGGTGACAGCTCAGACACCGCCGGACCCCGGAGCACCAGCTTCGGGGTCCGTTGCGCTTGTGCGTGGTCGCGGTTGCGGTCTCGCGCTAATGCTCCCTAACTCAGCTATTAGTAGACGCTTGCGATCGCAGCCGCGCATTGCGTTGTCGCGTTAGGGCCTGCGTTCCAGGCCCCTCCAGCCCACCGTGTCGCGGCCCTGAGACGGCACGAGGCCAAGCTGCGGCTAGGGGTGTGGCATAAGAGCGCGGCGATGAAGAACCGCCCGACCCCGAGGCCAAGCACGCGAAAGCCCCGAACGCCGCTGGGACGCTCGGGGCTGATCTCAGAGAACGCTTGGCACCGCGCTAGGAGTCTCTAGTGCCAGTGGGGAAACCCAGGTTCGGGTTCGGAGTCGGCTTCAGCCTTGCGTGCAACTCGCTCGGCCAGGTTTTCGCACGGCTGCCAGTTGTGAATCTCATTGGCACCGTCGTATTCCGTGGTCCCGGGATCGTCAGTCATATCCCATATCATTTGGCAGCGAGCTATGCCTTCACGAGGCGGGAACATCATCTCAAATACAGCATTACCATATGTGGACGCGTCAAGCATGACTGCACCGGGGCCGTAAGGAGTAGTAGCTGTCCACCCCGGCAAACCGCTCAGCACAAAGTGGTTCTGCTCAAGAGCGTTCCCACTGCTTCCCGCTCGAAGCCTGATTCCCGCCATACCGCCGCTCACAGCTTCGAAGTGGTTGCCAGAGATTGTGTTGTCGTCGGATCGCCAGAGGTACATCGGTGCACGCCACCATTGGCCGACTTCGACATCCTTGATGGTGTTGCCGGCAATGGTGGCGTTACTTGTGTTATTCATATACACGGCGCCGACGGCCGGGCTCCCCGTCACGGTGTTGCCCGTGACCGCGAGGCCGGACGGTATAACCCACAGATAGATTCCTGCCCGCCCCTGTGGACGCACCGCGATTTCCGCATTCGAGATCTCCACCGATGAATCGAAGACCCCCTCGACGTCGACCCCAGTGCCAACATTCGTCGCTGTCGCGTCCTCGATCTTGATCGCGGACCACTCGAACCGCATGACGTTTAACCCGTAGATCATATCCTCCGCGACGACGTTCTTGAACGTCAGATCTCCCGTTCCGACGTCCCCCGGTGTCGGTGCGTCGCCCAACATGACGTGAATGCCCGCTAGGAGATTCGTTCCTCGAGCATCCCCTGGAGCACCCTTCAATCTGACATTCTCCACCGTTGTATTGTGGTCTCCTCCGAGAATCTCGATGAGCGTTGAAATGGCGGTGGTTGGAGGGGCGCCAGACAGCCATGGGTGGAGGTAGGGGTCCACAGGGTTGGGGTGTCCCACCTGGACGGTCAGGTCTCTAATGGTCACATCGCCGGCTGAGTAGTCGAGCTGCAGTACGGTTGGCAGATCGGGAAATGTCTCCGGCCAATACGGAGATGCCGCAGGTGAGAAACCGTCACCGAGTGCTTCCGACATCCTTACGGCTTCGATGATTGTCTTGTCCATGCCCTCGCCCATCAGCGTTCCCCAAAACCCTCCAACGACGATGTTCCTGCTCACGTAGTAATGGTCCACGGTCGCAGCATCGCCGTCAGTCAGGTAGACGGCATCGCCATTGGCCTTGGCTGCATTGAGGGCGTCTTGAATGTTGTTTGCGTCAGTGACGCCACTCGGATCGCCGCTTGGAGAGACGACAAAGACCGCGCTAGTTGACGTTGCATTGAGCAGAGCATCGGGGGCTGTAGTGGTGATCGGCCGCTCCTGGCAGCCAGCTAACAAGGCCGTGAAGACCAGTAGTGAGGTACTCGATCCCAGTCGCATAGTGCTCCCCGTTTCTGGTGGCTGGCTGATACTCTGGCGGTCTCGTCGTCAGTGCGGCGTCCAGGTTGGAAAGCGGCGCTCTGGCAGCGGGCCGTCGAGCCCGCTGGTGGTTCGACGGATTCCGACCAATCTACTCCCCATGGCTGGGGCGGGAAAGGGCAAGCGGCCGGGTCACGGATTCACTCCTCGTCCGGCCCTATGGCACGGGGGAGAGGGCAGTCTGATCGCGCACAGTGAGCTGCGAGCGCGCACAGGACCGCTTCATATGGCGATCTCGAAGCTTCAAATCGCCGTTTCGAAGCTTCGAGTTGCCGTTT
>JABAOF010029348.1_pt1 | contig 12442 bp, 9 predicted proteins | sample 7062171 | NCBI WGS metagenome assembly JABAOF01 (sample SAMN14538628, study PRJNA623070) | marine sediment metagenome | biome: marine biome [ENVO:00000428]; feature: marine pelagic biome [ENVO:01000023]; material: deep marine sediment [ENVO:00002113] | place: India: Gulf of Khambhat ... | reverse complement strand
GTGTTGCCCGATTCGGCCAAGGACAAGCCGGCCCGCGGGGTGGTGATCAGTGTGGGGCCGGGACGCCTGCTGGATGACGGGTCCCGCAGTGAAATGCAGGTCAAGGTTGGCGAGCAGGTGTTGTTTTCCAGCTATGCCGGCGAATCGTTTACGGTGGGTGACGAAGAACTGTTACTGATGCGCGAGGACGACATTCTCGCGGTGATCGAATGAACAAACCTGCCAGGAAAGAAGAACTTTGACCGCGGCCGAAGGCCACGCGGCAACACCTTACCAGGAGCAAATTACCAATGTCCAAGATGATTGCATTTGATCAAGAGGCCCGTGATGCCATGCGGCGGGGCGTGTCCAAACTGGCCAAGGCGGTCAAAGTCACGCTGGGCCCCAAGGGTCGCAACGTGATCCTGCAAAAGAGCTTTGGCTCGCCAACCGTAACCAAAGACGGCGTGACGGTTGCCAAGGAAGTCGACTTGGAAGACCCGTACGAAAATATGGGTTGCCGGATGGTCCGCGAAGTCGCCTCCAAGACCAGTGACGTGGCTGGCGACGGCACGACGACGGCCACCGTGCTGGCCGAAGCGATCTTTGTCGAGGGTCTGAAGGCGGTTGTGGCGGGGGTGAACCCGGTTCAGCTGAAACTGGGCATCGAAAAGGCCATTGCCGACATCAGCAACAAGCTGGAGAGCATGTCGATCCAGATCAAAACCAAGAAAGAGATGGCCCAGGTCGGTTCGATCGCTTCGAACAATGACCTCGAAATCGGCGAGATCCTGGCCGACGCGATGGAAAAGGTTGGCAAGGATGGCGTGATTACCGTGGACGAAGGGAAGAGCCTGCAGACCGATACCGAATGGGTAGAGGGCATGCAGTTTGATCGCGGTTACCTTTCGCCCTACTTCGTCACGGATCCCGGCACGATGGAAGCGGTGCTGGAAGACTGCTATGTGCTGGTCTTCGAAAAGAAGATTTCCAACGTCAAAGACATCGTACCGCTGTTAGAGGCCGTGGCCAACTCGGGCAAACCGCTTCTGATCGTAGCCGAAGATATCGATGGCGAGGCCCTGGCCACGCTGGTCATCAACAAGCTTCGCGGTACCTTCACCTGCTGCGCGGTCAAAGCGCCAGGTTACGGCGACCGCCGCAAAGCGATGCTGGAAGACGTTGCCGTACTGACCGGTGGAACGGCGGTCTTCGAGGACCTGGGTATCAAGCTGGAAAGCCTGCCCATCACCGACCTGGGTCGTGCCAAGAAGGTGATTGTCGACAAGGACAACACGACCATCATCGAAGGCGCGGGCAGCAGCGAGGATATCAAAGCACGCATTGATCAGATCCGCAAGGAAATCGAGAGTTCCACCAGCGACTACGATCGGGAAAAGCTGGAGGAGCGGTTGGCCAAGCTGTCCGGCGGCGTGGCCAAGGTCAACGTCGGGGCGGCTACGGAGAGCGAGATGAAAGAGAAGAAGGCTCGGGTCGAGGACGCCCTGCATGCCACGCGGGCAGCGGTCGAGGAAGGTATCCTTCCCGGTGGTGGCGTGGCCCTCTTGCGGGCCTCGCGGTCGGTCAGTTCCAGCGGTTTGAGCCACGACGAAGAGGTGGGTTACAACATCGTCGTCCGCGCCTGCCGCTCGCCGCTGATCTCCATCGCGGCCAACGCCGGCCAGGATGGGAGCATCGTCTGCGAGAAGGTCGGCGAGGGAAACGGGAATTTCGGTTACAACGCGGCCACCGACGTCTACGAGGACCTGGTCGAAGCGGGCGTGATCGATCCGACCAAGGTCACGCGCACCGCCCTCCAGAATGCCGCCAGCGTCTCGACGCTGCTGCTGACCAGCGACGCCCTGATCGCAGAAAAGCCCAAGGAGGAGAAGAAAGGCGCAGCCGGGCACGGCGGCGACTACGATATGTATTGATCATCGTTTGGAAAAAGCCGCAAAATCGAAAAGGGGCCGGCGCCAAGGCGCTGGTCCCTTTTTTCGTTGGCGTCCCCGGCTTTAGTACGCTCTTGGCCGTCAGCTACGTATGGGCGGACTTCGAATCGCTCGTCACTCAGCTGGCTCATTCCGCCTGCAGGCGGTACTCCAACTGCGGCGATGCTTCGGTCCAACAAGTTGATTTGCGGGACTTAAAAAAACCAGAATGCCGACTGTGATGCTTTATGACAAGAATGCGAATCGTATCGGGTAGACAACGGAAGTACACGCAGTAAGGAAACTGCTTGACGCGGCACCGTTGGAAATTGCCCTCAATAATCGGAAATCGTTTTGGATCTCGCAGGATTTGTTCGACCGCGGTATCGACTGCGTCAAGAAAATCCGATCCCAGGCCGGCGGCTCGTCGATCGTAAAATTTCGCGTCTTCAATCAGCTCGTTTTCCGCGTCCGGATGCCACGTCACTCGCATCCGATCGACCGCCGTGCATTCTCCATCACGTCCGCATGCGAGCGCTCGGAAACGTCACCTCGCGACAACTCTTCATCGCGACGCCGCGCATCGGTAATGGCCTCGGCATCAGATTCCGGCGTGATGGCGACAAGTTCATCCTCAATGCTTTCCCAAAGTCGTTGTGCAATGGCTGCCCGTTCCGTTGGCGGTAGAGCCATAATCTGATTTGTTAGGTCAGCCGTGCTCATTGAGATTTTTCCTGTGCAGGCAAGTGGATATTTAGTCTTTACGCGAAGAGCTCTTTGATCAGACGGCCGCCGTTGGCGATTTTCATGGGGCGGCCGTTCGTGGCGGTGAAGCGCGTGTCGAGCGAGATGCCGATGCCGTGCAGTACCGAGGCCATCAGGTCTTCGGATGTGTAGGGCTCGGTGTCGACCGCCGTGCCGTCCGCGTTGGTCTGGCCCACCGCAATGCCGCGCTGGAAACCGGCACCGCCCACCACGACGCTCCAACTGCGGGCCCAGTGGTCGCGGCCCGTGTTGCCGTTGATCCGCGGCGTGCGGCCGAACTCGCCCATCCACACAATGGCCACATTGTCCAGCATGCCTCGCTGGTCCAGGTCGCTGACCAACGCGGCCATGGCCCGATCCATCTCGGGCAGCTTGGTTTGCAGGCGGTCGAAATTGTCACTGTGCGTGTCCCAGCCGCCCAAATTGACTTCGACGAAGGGCACACCCGTTTCCACGAGGCGGCGAGCCATCAGGCAGCCGCGGCCGAAGTTGGTGTTGCCATATTGCTCGCGGACCTCGGCCGACTCCTGGTTGACCTTAAACGCGTCCATCTGCTTGCTGCTCATCAGCCGCTGGGTCTTCTGCAGCACCTTGGCATGTTCCTGCGGTGCGCTGCCCCGGTTCTGACGTATAAAACTGGCTTCGAGCTGGTTCAGCAGTTTCACGCGATCACGAACCCGTTCGGGATCGATGTCCATCTGCAGGTCTTTGACCTGGCCGTTGGAATTGACGACGAACGGCGCATAGGCCATGCCCAGGAATCCTGGACCGGCACTGCTACCGCCGACCGAGACAAAGGGAGGGATCTCCAGCTGCGGGCGGGTCGGTTCCAGTTCATGAGCGACCACGGCACCGTAGCTGGGGTGCTGGACGTTTGGATTGGGCACGTAACCGGTGTGCATGTAATAACGTCCCCGGTTATGGTCGGCCTCACGCGTGCTCATCGACCTCACGATCGACATGTGGTGCATCTGCTGGGCCATCAACGGCATATGCTCGGTGATCTGCATGTCCCCGCTGGTGGCGATGGGTCGGAAGGGCCCCCCATTGACGCTACCCGGCTTGAGGTCCCAGATGTCGATCGTGGCCGGTCCGCCGCCCATCCACAACAGGATGACTGCCTTTTGGTTCTTCTGCAGATCGGCGGCATGGGCTTGGAGGGTAGAAGCAAAATTCAAGGCCGGCACAGCCAGGGCGGAAGCGCCCGCGACATGCTTCATGAAGTGACGACGCGACATACCGTCTGGCGTACTGAAATCGAACTGCATGCGATATTCTCCTCAAGCTGGCTGGGAACGAGTTCCCTTGGCGGGCGGCGATTTTTCAGAGGCGCGGGGGAACGACCGCGCGTGCCGGCAGACTTCCGTTTTTCCGCTCCTGGTTCAATGATTCAAAATAAACTCATTCGAGTTTAGCAGTACCCACCACACATCCTGGAGCGCCTCGACAATGTTCGTTCGACGAGCCAGGGTAGTATTGGCCGCGTTGCGCTCGGTCTTTGTGGCTTCCCGGGCCAGAGCGGATCTGAACAACAACTGGATCTTGGCGGTCGGTTTTGTTGCCGGATCGCTGGCGACCCTTTGCAAAAATCCGCCCTGATCGGTGCTGGTGGCTCGCCGGATGAGATCCCCGTTCATCATCATCAGGATCTGGGGGATGGTGCCGTTGAAGGTGCTCGTTTCGTCATTCTCGTCGGTCCCAAATGCGATCACGAACTGTGCCAGCCACATCCTTTTGGCCTCCTCCTGCTGTTCGTACGCACCGCGGGTCTTGTGGGCCTCGGTCGCCACCAGCAGCGACTCGTACAGCTGCTCGGCCTGCATCTGCCGCGGATAAAAACGACTGAATGCCGGCGGGTTCCCCCGTTGCGGGTCGTCGTCCTGGTTGGTCTTATTGAACCTGCTGGACAGCTGGTAGGGCTCGCTGAGCGTAATCCAGCGGATCAACTGTTTGATATCGTAGCCGCCGTTCCGAAACTCTTCGGCCAACTTCTCCAGCAGTTCGGGTTGGGTGGGAGGATTGTGTGGCCCCAGATCGTCAAACGGCTTGGTGAATCCGTAGCTGAAAAAATGAGCCCACATACGATTGACCATCGCCACCGGCAGGTAGCCGGAGTCGACGACCAGGCGAGCCAGTTCCGAGCGGCGGTTGACGTCGTCGAGGAAACCGCTCCGATCCAATTCCGTGCGGGCCCCGTCGATGTCGGTGAAGACGGGGTAAGCGGCTTGGAGGACGCCGTTACGCAGCTCGTAATAGACTTCCGCCTCTTCCGGCGCCCGGCTGGGGCCCTCGTAGTCCTCGTTGTCCAGATCGATATAGGCGATGTCCTGACCATTGCCAAACCGCCGCAGGGCAACGGTCTGGCGGAAGAAGGAGTTCATCTCCCAAAATTGATTTTGCTTCCAGTTGTTGAAGGGATGGTCGTGACACTGGGTACACTGCACTCGGACTCCCAGGAAAAGCTGGGATGTCTGAGCCGTTGCCTGCACGCCATCCTCCGCCAGCTTGCCAGCCAGAAAGTTGACGGCACCGTTAAAACCAGGCTGGTCCGGTTTGTTGGTTCCGCGGGCACTTATCAATTCCGATACCATTTGGTCGTAAGATTTGTTCTGCCGAAAAGACTCCCGCAGATAATGCTGCATCCCCTGCCGACTGACCGGCGATTCGGCATCATTCCCGCCACTGCGTCCTATGAGGATGTTGGTCCAGATCGTTGTCCAGTGGCGGGCGTATTCTGTTGCGTACTGGTCCGACAACAAACGATCGACCAGGCGAATTCGTTTGTCGGCGCGCCGATCGTCAAGAAACGCGTCCAGCTCTGCGACCGAAGGGATCCGACCCAGCACGTCCAGATAGACACGCCGACACCATTTGCCGTCGCTCGCCCGGTCCGATGGCTTGAAACCGTAGTCCGCCCAATTTTGCCGCAGCTGCTTGTTGATAAAGGCGACCGTGGGTTCGAAGTAAGCAGCGGCAGCGTCGGGTCGCTGCCGGAGGGCAGCCGCGTCCTTCCCGTTTGGCTTGGCCGCCGACAGCAGGGGAACAGCCACCAGGCTCATGATCGTGACGGCCAGCAGGGCCAACGGCCGGCGGGAGCGGTCGCGTAAGAGGTGCTCGATCGGGAGAGCCAACATACGGTTCACCACCCTGGGAAGAATCGTTTGCCACCAGATGGGAACCATGGCCACCATGATCCCCCCCACCAAACCGTTCATCCTACGACAGCGAGGCGGCCGTTCCAACGGTCGACGACGCGGTGGAGAACAGTTCGCTAAGATCCAACGCGGCAAAGGGTGGAAATTATTCCCCAAATGCCCGACCAAAAAATGGCCCCCACCCCCGCCTTGGTACACCCCTCTAATGGGGTACAGAATTGTTTTATTTTAATACATATGTTCAATAATAATACAACAGGCGAGCTGGGAAGCCGGTTTGACTGGTTCCCTACTCGCCTGTTGTTCGGCGGCTGCTGTGTCCAGCGAACCGCTCGTCAGGTGCCAAGCTCTCCTCTGCCTTCCTGATCTCCTCTAGCTGGTCTGGCCAACGTAAGCCTTTGTTGGCCCTGATGTTCCGCTAATTGGCACCGGCCTCTTCTTATCGCCGGCCCCGGGTCTGTGCCTGCATTCTCTGTTCCGACCCCGTCCGGCCTGCTGACTGTGGAGAATTGCCTCTTCACCACAGCTTTTTTTGACCGCAATCCGCGTGCCAACCAACTGGCAAGCGGGCGATTGGCCGATTTTTGCCTTGGGCTGGCTGAGGGGGGGGCATGGCAAAAAAAGACCGGGCGGGCGGTCAGGCCGCCGGCCCGGTCGCAGGAGCTGCCAGGGTGGGTGGGGGTCCCCTGGGCCTGGCTTAGATGTCGAAGTACAGGCAGAACTCGTAAGGATGGGGCCGCAGCCGCAGGGCGTCGACTTCCTTCTCATTCTTGTAATTGATCCAGGTGTCGATAACGTCCTTGGTAAAGACATCTCCCCGCAAGAGGAATTCGTGGTCGCGCCGCAGGGCGGCCAGCGAATCGTGCAGCGAACCGGGCGTGGTCGGTACCTCGGCCGCTTCCTCCGGGCTCAAATCGTAGATGTCCTTGTCCAGTGGCTCGCCCGGATCGATCTTGTTCTGCACACCGTCCAGGATCGCCATCAGCATGGCGGAGAAGGCCAGGTAGGGATTGCAGCTGGGGTCCGGACAACGGAACTCCACCCGCTTGGCCTTGGGGCTGGGGCTGTACATCGGGATCCGGCAGGCGGCCGAACGATTCCGTTGGGAGTAGGCCAGATTGACGGGCGCCTCGTACCCCGGCACCAAGCGCTTGTAGCTATTGGTGGTCGGATTGGTAAAGGCCAGCACGCTGGGAGCGTGTCGCAGCAGGCCCCCGATGGCATACAAGGCCGTTTCGCTCAACCCCGCATAGCCGCCACCGGCGAACAACGGTTCCCCATCTTTCCACAGCGACATGTGGGTGTGCATGCCGGAACCGTTGTCTTCAAAGACCGGTTTGGGCATGAAGGTCACCGTCTTGCCGTGCCGACGGGCCACGTTCTTGATGATGTACTTGTACATCATCATCTTGTCGGACATGGTCACCAGTTCGTCAAACTTCAGGTCGATTTCTGCCTGGCCGGCCGTGCCGACTTCGTGGTGCTGGCATTCGACATCCAGTCCGGATTCGACCAGGGTCTGCATCATCTCGTTGCGGATGTCCATCATCTGGTCGGCCGGGGGGACAGGGAAATACCCTTCCTTGTGCCGCAATTTGTAACCCAGGTTCGGCCCTTCGCCGGCCGCCTTGGTGTTCTTGCCGCGGTTCCACTGGCCTTCGATACTGTCAATGAAATAGAACCCCTGATTGGGGGTCTGATCGAAACGCACGTCGTCAAAGATGAAGAATTCGGCCTCTGGCCCGACAAAACAGGTGTCGGCAATACCGGTGCTCTTCATGTAATTGACCGATTTCCGCGCCACGTTGCGGGGATCCCGCGTGTAATCCTCGCGGGTGATCGGATCCTGGATGTTGCAGATCATGGCCACGGTGGGCAGGGACGTGAACGGATCCAAAAAGGCGGTATCCGACTGCGGAACGACCAGCATGTCGCTCTCGTTAATCGCCTGCCAACCGCGGATGCTGGAGCCATCAAAGCCGAGACCCTCCTCAAACACGTCCTCGTCCAGCTTGTCGACCGGGATCGTAAAATGCTGCCAGAGGCCGGGGAAATCCATGAAGCGGAGGTCGATCGCCTTCACGTCGTTCTCCCGACACATCGCCAATACTTCGCTAGGTGTCTTGGACATAACCAAATAGCTCCTGTTCTACTGCCAAGCGGCCATGGGCTGTTCTGAGTGCAACGGCCGGTGATTTGTTTTGCCTGGGCAAGCGCCGTCCGCGCCGGCAATAATCTCCGCTCGGCTCAAGAAAAATAGTCCTCGGTAATCCATCCCCTCCCTACGCATTCCATTCCCTACCGCCCGTCACGCGGGGCAGCCATAAAATGTCAAAAACGAGGCAAATCAAATGCCACGCGATCTGCGCAAGCCAGCATCATAGCGCATAATCTCTAAATTTCAATTGGCTTGCGAACATTTTTTGGAAATTGCCGCCGGCCGGCCAGACGGAAAATCTGCTCGATTATTCAGCAGCGTCTGATCAGCCTCTGCGCAAGGTAACCGCCACCTGGTGGTCGGCTGGGCTCCCGCGGGCCACTGATTGAGAAGCTTAAAAGATCGACAAGCTGGGGCAAATTGGGGGCGGCGGGGCCGCGGCAGGGCGGGCGCTCCCCCCCTGGAGGCGGGTCCAGGTCGCTCGCCGCCCCCCCTGACCGGGATCCGGGTCTGCCGTGGCGCGGCCCGGTTGGGGGGGGCTTTGGGCCACAGCAGCCCTCGGCCATCGATGTGCCATATTTCCTTCGGCCGGCGGCGGGGAGGAAACACGCCCGCGGGGGTGTCGGCTGCAGCGGTCCGGGTCTGCCGGCAGGCTCGGCGGTCGAGCGGCGCGGGGAGATTAAGAGATTATTGGCGGCGTGTCAGCTGTCCTCGGGCCGCCTGGACGGCCTGTTGCAGGACAGGGTCTCCCGACGGGTTTTGGGAACCGTCGAATTGCGGTTTGGCCACCTCTTGAACCAGCAGGTCGGGAGAGACGCCGGCCCCGCTGATGGGACGGCCGCTGGGCGAATAGAACTTGGCCGTTGTTAACCGCAGACCTGCCTCGCCATGTGCCAGGGGAAAGATGCCTTGCACCGAACCCTTCCCGTAGCTGCGCGAGCCAACGATGGTGCCACGGCGCTGATCGCGAATGGCGGCAGCAAATATTTCGCTGGCACTGGCGCTGTCATGATCGATCAGCACGATCAACGGCACGCCCCAGGTGTTGGCTCGTCGAGCGGCGTAGTCGTAGTCTTCCTCATGGTTACGACCTCGCGTGGAGACGATCTTGCCTTGGTAGATAAACTTGTCCGACACGTCTACCGCGGCGCTTAACAAGCCCCCCGGATTCCCCCGGACATCGATAATCAGGCTCTTCATGCCTCGGCGGTACAGATTCCACAGCGTGGTATCCAGGTCACGACTGGTGTCCCGCTGAAAGCTGACCAGCTTCAGGTAAGCGATTCCCGCGGCGACATCGACGATCCTGGCATCATGGATGCTGGGCACATCTACCTGTTCGCGACGAACGCGGACCAGCCGCGTGGTGCTGCTGGTCGAGCCCAGCAGCAGTTCCACGACGCTGCCCTGCGGGCCTTGCAACAGCGAGGCGGCTTTTTCGGTCGTGATGCCCTCGGTCGACTGACCATCGACCGCCAGGATGCGATCACCGGCCGTCAGCCCCGCTCGGTCGGCGGGGCTGCCGGGAATGACTGCGACCAGCAGCAATGCGCCTTGGCCCGCCTTCATCTCGATACCCAGCCCGACGAAGTTGCCATCGATCTGCGAGTAGACATCGCGCAGCTGGTCGCCCGTCAGGTAGCTGGAATAGGTGTCCAGCCCGCCCGAGGCGCCGCTGACATATTCCATGACCACCGCCGCAGGCCGGATGCCCAGCTGTCGCTGGAGTATCTGCGCGGCGTGCCCCACGGCGGCCACGGCGTCACGACGCTGCGAAATCGGCAGCCGGTCGATCACCGCATGCAGCCGCAGCAAGGCATGATCTGCCTGAGCGGTTGAAACCGAGCGTAGATTTGTGTCGATGAACGCCGAATCGCGGAGGGCAATCTCCAAGGTCTGCGTACCGCGACGTACCAGCCGCCGCCAATCGACGTTGTCCACGTAATGTGTCTGGATCTTTAAGAGGATCTCGTCGTACAACTCCAACGCTTCGCGGACGTTGAGCGTTGTTACTGATTTGCAAAAACTGGCATCCGCATAGCGGCGTGCGAGGTTGTAGTGAATCTTGGCCCAGTCCGCCCGCTCACTTAGCTGCGGATCCCCGGGAATGTCCTTCAACGCGTCCTCGTAATGAGTTAGCGCCTCGCCCCATTTATGCTGCCGTTCCAGCATGACACCACGTTCGATGACGGCATCGCGCGTGGCAGACAGGCCCGCTGGGACAATTCCGACTTGGGCAACAGCCGGAACGGCCAGCGCGGCAGACAGCACCGTGGCGGCAAAAAGTAAACGGGCAAAGTCTCGCAGCGAGAAACTGCGGGAAAAGAAAAAGAAGGCGTGAGGGAGGCTGCGTTGCATGATGGGGACCCAGAATCTGACAGTTGTCGTAGCCGCGCCAGCGCGGTCGACCGAACAGACGGGTCCAGCCTTTCGGTCAAAGCAATATACGTCACGTTTTCGAGCCGGTCAAAAAAGGCGCCGAAAACTTTTCGCTTCCCTAACCCAATCAACCCTGACAGTCCTTTCCAGGGTTCTCACCTGGCAACGATTACACACCGTCACGCGATGAAAAATAGCTGCAGCGGTCAAACGCCTTGGGCATGCCGTGACGCGCCCAACGGCTGGGAACGCTTCACCCCGCAGACCGTTTCAACCATTCATGTGCATTTTTACGCCGCTCTTTTTCAGATCAAGATCTTGACATATGTTCGCGGCGTGCGTAGTTGCCGCCCTGCGGCCCCTGGCCAGCCCTCTGTGGTTACGCCCGCACCCGGCACCCGGACAAACGGGACTCACCCAGGCCGCACCCGCCCTACCAGCAACCGGAAAAACCGTCGTGAACTGAAGAATTTGCCCCAAACGGTCGATACGAGACCTGGATAGTTGACTTTGATGACTAAGATGCTTATCATTTAGTGGATCCACCCGAACCAAGTGCCCTAAGCCATGACCAGTCCGCTGCTTACCAACCAACCGGCTGCCGCCGATCCTCAGCCGGAACCGCTGGCCCTGACGCCGCAGTTGCGAGACGAACTGGCGGGGGCCAGCCAGGCGTTGGAGCAGGCGACCCCTGAGCAGATCATTGCCTGGGCGGTCGACCGATTTTTCCCGCGGCTGACGATGGCAACGGCCTTTGGCCCGGAGGGCTGTGTCATCATTTACTTGCTCTCCCGAATCCAGCCGCAGACCTACGTGTTTAACCTGGACACGGGCTACCAGTTCCAGGAGACGCTGGAGCTGCGCGATCGTCTGGCCCAAAAGTACGGCATCCTTGTCCAGCTCAAGAAGCCGGAGTTGACGGTGGCCCAATACGAAGCGAAACATGGCGGGCCGCTCTACCAGACCAACCCGGACCAGTGCTGCCTGGATCGCAAGGTCAAAGTCTTGCGTGAGGCGGTCCAGGGGATGCATGCCTGGATGAGCGGGATCCGGCGGGACCAGAGTCCCGATCGAGCCGCGGCGCCGATCGTGGGCTGGGATTCCAGATTCAACCTGGTGAAGATCAGCCCCCTGGCCAACTGGACCAAGTCGGACGTCTGGAAGTTGATCCTCCAGGAGGGCATCCCCTACAACCGGCTCCACGACCAGGGATACCCCAGCATCGGCTGCTGGCCCTGCACCCAGTCGGTGATGTTCGGCCAGGACGAACGAGCCGGCCGCTGGAGCGGTAGTGCGAAAACCGAGTGCGGTCTGCACGGCATGGAGTTTGAACAAGGAGGCGGCATCTAACTGCCGGATGCTGGCGAGCAAAAACCGTCTGGCACTTGGTCTCCGAGATTGAGCATGAAAATTTCTGCCAGGACTGAATATGCCTGCATTGCCGTATTGGACCTGGCGGCCCGTTACGGGTCGGGGGAACCGGCCCGCGTGCGGGACATTGCCGACGCTCATCGAATTCCCGCGCGGTTCCTGGTCCAGATTCTCCTGCAGCTGAAAACGGCCGGGCTGGTCAACAGTGTCCGCGGCGCGGCGGGTGGCTACCAGTTGATCCGGCCGCCCGAGGAGGTCACGCTGGCCGCTGTGATGGCGGCCGTGGAGGGGCACCCCGCACCGGCTGGCCAGGCGGCCACCGCCAGCTCACAGACCCGCGCTTTGCACCACGTGTGGCGGGCCGCCGCGGAAGCTCAACAGGAACTGCTGGCAGGCGTGACCCTGGCCGACCTGCTGGACCGCGCTCAAGAAACGGCCGAACCGATGTACTACATCTAAATGAGCGAGCCCCAATACGGGACCTTTCCGTCGATCCTTGACGGTAGAAAGACTTCCGTTAGCGGCTTGTCCTCTGGAAAATCGTGGTTGCTTTGAGGCCTTTGAGGAAGGACTCAATGGTGCCTGCCCGAAAAGCTGTCATTCATATCAATCCCATCGCTCGCTTTTGAGGCTTGCGGTCCATGGTCGCCGAAGCGCGCTTGGGCATTGAGCACCCCGGCTGTTTTGGGTCGACCGAAAATAAG
>JABAOF010049399.1_pt1 | contig 12443 bp, 9 predicted proteins | sample 7062171 | NCBI WGS metagenome assembly JABAOF01 (sample SAMN14538628, study PRJNA623070) | marine sediment metagenome | biome: marine biome [ENVO:00000428]; feature: marine pelagic biome [ENVO:01000023]; material: deep marine sediment [ENVO:00002113] | place: India: Gulf of Khambhat ... | reverse complement strand
CGGTCGTCTGCTCGCCCGTCGGCGTGAATAGCCGTATAGTCCAAGAAGGAGAAAACGGTTTTTTTGCTACCACCCGAGGAGAGTGGTTTCAGAAACTGTCCGAGTTGGTGGAGAATTCTGAGAAAAGAACGGGAATGGGGCTGAAGGGAAGAAGACTGGTAGAGAATCAGTACTCGCTTCAAGTCTGCCTGCCCCGCCTTTACGAGGTATTGGAAATGAATGTCAAGTCTGTGTGTACCAAGAGGTGACGCCCGTTTCTTTCGCCTTTTGTAACTGAAGTAAAGCCCTCTAACGACAAGCAGTGTGACGGGCAGTTGTCCATAACTGCTGGGCCCAGAGACGGAGCACTGCCTTGGGATGTTTAGTGCCATCTGACAACACCGGAGATGAGAAAGAGTTTTGTCGGAGAAGCAATGTTGAACAGAGCATGTGAATGAGATGTGTCCGCACAAGGCTCTCGCCAAAAATAAGGCCACCCGATGCAGAATGCGGATATTCAAGGAGGCATGAAAATAAGAGCCAAGATATTGCGGATTATCACTAGGTTAAGCGTAGGGGGGTCGTCTATTCACACCATACTCTTGACCGCACACCTGGACAAAGGCGACTTCAAGTCAATACTGGTCAAGGGATGCGAGGGAAAAGACGAAGGAGACCTGGAGGATTTGCTCCGCACAAAAGAAATCCAGCCCATCTTTATCCCCCAGTTGGTGAGGGAGATCTCGTTACGAAGAGATTTGGTAACTTTCTGGAGATTATATAAGTTGATGCTTCGAGAAAGACCGGATATCGTTCATACTCACTCAGCAAAAGCCGGTACTCTCGGAAGGCTGGCCGCGAAGTTAGCAGGAGTGCCCATCATCATCCACACCTTCCACGGTCATCTTTTTCGGGGATATTTCGGTCCCACTAAATCCAGAGTTGTCATTCTTGCAGAGAGGCTTCTGGCTCTCCTTTCCACCAAGATAATTGCTGTCACTCAAAGTCAGAAGGAAGAGCTCTTTCGATATAGGATTGCTCCTCTAAACAAGCTCGTGAGCATTCCCTTAGGACTGGAGCTTGATTCTCTTCAAAACCTGGAAAGGGAAAAGGGAATGTTCCGCTCTGAGCTGGGCCTAAACGGAGATGATGCTCTTCTTGGCTCAATCGCCCGACTGGTGCCGGTGAAAGGTCATTCCTTCCTGTTCAGAGCAGCTAAGAAGGTCATCGGAGCCTATCCCAAGGCAAAGTTCATAATAATAGGTGACGGTCCGCTAAGAAGTGACTTAGAGAATTTGACAAGAGAGCTGGATATCCAGAGAAATGTCATCTTTTGCGGGTTTCGGAAAGATTTGCGAAAGATATATGCGGATTTAGATATCGTGATTTTGACCTCGTTGAACGAAGGGCTACCGGTTGCGGTCATTGAAGCTATGGCGTCCAAAAAGCCGGTAATAGCGTTCGAGGTGGGAGGAGTGAGGGATTTGATCGATCCAGACGTCAGCGGGATTTCCATTCCCTTCGGGGAAATCGACAGCCTGGCGGATTCAATCCTTTTCCTGCTGAGAAACCCAGCACAGCGTGATCGCTTGGGGCGAAATGGACAGAGAAAGGTCTACCCACGTCTCAATTACCAAAGACTGATTGGGGACGTCGAGAGGCTCTATTATGAGCTTCTTGAGAATGCACGTCCGGGCGTCACTAGGCTGGAGACATCAGATACCAACAAAGCGAGGTAAGGCTGCATGAGATATCTGGTTACCGGAGGAGCGGGGTTCATCGGGTCAAACCTAGTGACGCAACTGGTTAGTCGAAGGGAGGACGTAAGGGTTCTGGACAACTTCTCCACGGGGAGAAGAGAGAACCTCCTACCTCTGGCGGACAGAATTCAGTTGATTGAGGGGGATTTGACCGATTTGGAAACAGTTAGGGAAGCGGTGCGTGGAATCGNNTTCCGTCAATTCCCAGGTCGATCGAGCATCCGATCGGAACCCATAATGCCAATGTCTCCGGCACGCTCAACCTCCTAATCGCCAGCAAGGAGGCCAAGGTCAAAAGGTTCATCTATGCTTCATCCTCTTCGGTTTATGGCGACTTGTCTGACTTGCCTAAGCTTGAAACTCATATTCCTTCTCCTCTTTCTCCTTACGCGGTGTCTAAGCTTGCCGGAGAGCACTACTGCCGGGTGTTTTATCGGGTCTACGGCTTAGAAACAGTCATATTAAGGTACTTCAATGTCTTCGGCATCAACCAGGACCCCCACTCCGCTTACTCGGCGGTGATACCTAAGTTCGTTTCCTGCATGTTACGCGAAAGACCTCCCACAATCTTTGGTGATGGTATGCAGTCCAGGGATTTTACGTTCGTGAGTAATGTGGTAAAGGCAAATCTGCTGGCAACACAATCCAAGTCTGCCGTAGGGGAGATAGTGAACGTGGCTTCCGGTGAGGCATTTACTCTCCTAGATCTAATAGCCAAGATCAATAACATTTTGAGGTTAGACATCAAGCCGCTAATCGCCCCTCCCAAGATCGGAGAAATCAGGTACTCTTTAGCCGACATCACAAAGGCGAGAAGGCTCTTGGGCTACGTCCCTGAAATCGATTTCCAAGAAGGTCTGGCAAAGACAATTGAGTGGATGAGGATTTGAAACACATACTTGGCAGCCAGCCTTAGCGGCTGGCTGAGATTCGTCCATGCACTCTAAAGAGAATCGGCGATGATTCTTCCTGTCGTCTTTTTTTGCTCTGTCGTTGTGGTTTTGCTTATAACACCGCATCTGATCCGGTTGGCAAAAAGACACGAGTTATTAGATTACCCTTCAGCCGTGAAAATCCACACCAAACCTACGCCTCTCTTAGGCGGGGTAGGGATCTTTATCGGTTTTCTGATCGCACTGGTCTTAGCTTTGTTCCTGTTCCGTTCGCCGTTCAGTGCAGACATAGCCACTATCGTGCTCGGGGGGTCGCTGGTTGTAGCGTTGGGTTTGGTGGATGATAAGTGGGGGTTGTCGCCCAGTTGGAAGCTGCTGGGGCAGATAATTGCCGCAGTCTTGTTCTTGGTCTTGAGCCACAATGCCAAAATCTTGACCGGTTCGGGCTGGGATATGTTGATTCTGGTTTTGTGGATAGTGGGTTTGATCAATGCGGTCAACTTCTTGGATGCCATGGACGGGCTTTGCGCGGGCATTTGCATCATCGCTGCCTCAGCCTTCTTAATCCTCGCCCTGGTCAACCACCAGATTCTAAGCGCCCTTTTGGCCCTGGCCCTCATGGGAGGACTTTTAGGTTTTCTCCGCTATAACTGGACTCCAGCGAAGATATTCCTGGGTGATGCGGGAAGCATGTTCAGCGGGTTCATCCTGGCTTGCCTGGGGATCCTATTCGCCAAGGAAAACGCCTCCTACTCGTCCCTTTTGGTTCCCATCCTTATTCTCAGTTACCCCATATTCGATATCTCCTTCGTTACCTTGGTCAGGCTCAGGGAAGGAAGAAAGGTATACGTGGGCGATTACAATAATTCGCCCCGCAGAATCGCCAATCTGGGGATGCAAAACCAGAAAGTGGTATTATGGATTTACCTTTTTTGCCTTCTTTTGGGCGGTCTGGGAATCTTGGTGTATTTCTTCTTCAACTCTCCCGTGAAAATGCTAATAGCGGTGTTCGTCTGGCTGATTCTGGTCATATTCGGAGTCCATTTACAGAGGAATTTTGTCAATATAAAACAAAAGCTTATTCTGATATTCTGCGATATCATAATGATCAATCTGGTATTTCTATTCTTTTACTGGCTGAAATTCCATTCAGGACTATTTCCCACCCTCCTTGTTATTCCCCTGTCTGAGTATGCGGCTCCGGCTATCTGGATCACTCTCTTCTGGCTGAATCTGTTCGCCATTCTCGGACTGTATGAGGTTCCTGGAGACTCCAGGTTCAGAGACGAGGTGAAAGCGTTAGCGAAGGCGACAGGCATGGGAATCGTCATCTTTTTGATCGTGACCCTTGACCCTTCTTATTTGCAGCCTAAGTCCTGGATTCTACTTCTGATTTACAGCCTCACCCTGATCTCAACCCTAGGCATTGGAAGAGGTCTTTTCACATATTTCATCAGAAGATTGAAGCTCTTGGGAATGTCGACCCGCAAGAGCATAATCGTGGGGACAAAGCAGAAAGCCAAAGATCTTTTCAGAAGGCTACGGAGCCATCCCGAATGTGGTTATCGGGTGGTGGGCTTTGTCCAGGAGAACGAGAAGCACTCACAATGCGACTTGTCCCGTGCACTTGCTGGAAAGGTCTTAGGAAAGATTGAAGATCTGGATGAGATTGTCCGAGAAAAAAAGATCCAGGATATCCTGATTGCAGTGGATCCGGACTGGAAGGGCTCTTTGCAGGAAATCATGAATTCAGTACACAATCTGGAAGTCTCCTTCAAGATACTCTCGGATTCAGATGATCTGAAGAAAGGCTACCAGACGACACCCCTTCGCACAGGATTTCTTTTAAGGATCTTTCCCAGTCACCTTAGAAGCTGGGAATGGCTGGTGAAAAGGCTTTTCGACGGTCTGATCTGCGGAACCATCCTTCTCGGATTTCTGCCCGTGTGGATACTGATTGCTCTTTGGGCCAGATTTAGCTTCAAAGGCAGCGCTTTGGTCAAACAAAGATATGTAGGAAAGATGGGAAGGAGACTTCAGCTTCGCAGATTTCGTGTGTCTAAAAATGCCGGGGCTGAAAGCGCAGACCAGCCTGGAGCAACTCCTTCAAGCACGCTGGGAAGATTCTTGAGAAAATCCGGCTTGGAGAGAATTCCAATTCTGATTAACGTATTAAAAGGTGAGATGAGTCTGGTTGGCCCGGAGCCGATATCCCCGGACGCCTTTGACAAACTATCAAACAACCTGCCGCTATTGCCGAAGAGATTAAATGTCAAGCCAGGTCTTTTGGGCCTGGCTAGAATGAAAGGTAGATACAAAGAATATGCCCAAGGAGCCAAAGATCATCTCCGGGACGATCTGTTTTACATGGAGAACATGTCTCTGCTTCTTGATTTAAGAATCCTGGTAGGGGGACTGACATCTTTCTTGAGACGGCAATTCGGTTAGCCGGAAGGATTTATCATGCTGGACTTTAGATTCATAAGAGAGAATCCGGAGATAGTGAGAGAGGCCATAAGGAATAAGGGCGAGACGGCGGACGTGGACTTGCTTCTCGGCCTAGACGAAAAGAGGAGGGTCCTGCTTCTACGGGCAGACGACCTGAAACATCAAAGGAATGTGGTCTCGGAGAAAATAGCCCAGATGAAGAAGGAGAAAAAGGATGCAAGCCGGGAAATTGAGGATATGAGGAAGGTCTCCGGTCAGATTACCCACCTGGACGATCAATTGAGAGAATTGGAGGGAAAAATCAACGACCTTCTCTTAACCATCCCTAACATTCCGCACGAATCAGTCCCCGTGGGTATGGATGAGGATTCAAACGTGAAGATCAGAAGTTGGGGCGAACTCCCCCGGTTTGACTTCGAGCCTCGCCCCCACTGGGAACTGGGGCAGATTCTGGGAATTCTGGATTTGCAGAGGGCAGCCAAAGTGTCTGGAACCGGATTTCTGGCTTTGAGCGGTAAGGGAGCAAGGCTTCAGAGGGCTCTGATCAATTTCATGCTGGATCTGCATACCGGAAAGCACAACTATAAAGAGATCCTGCCGCCTTTCATGGCAAACCGTCCCAGTATGACCAGCACCGGCCAGTTGCCCAAACTGGAAGATGACATGTATCTTTGCGAAAAGGATGATTTGTTCCTGATACCCACCGCCGAAGTACCGGTGACTAACCTGCATCGGGAAGAGACCCTCAGGGAGGAGGATTTGCCCATCTATTACACTGCTTACTCTGCCTGTTTCCGAAGAGAGGCGGGAGCTTACGGGAAGGACACCAGGGGCATGATCCGGGTGCATCAGTTTGATAAGGTGGAGATGGTCAAGTTTGTCAAACCGGAAGATTCGTACGGTGAACTGGAGGATTTGGTAAAGGACGCAGAGGAGGTGCTTCAGCTTTTGAATCTGCCGTATCGGGTAAGGGTGCTCTGCACCGGGGACCTAAGCTTTGCAGCCGCCAAATGCTATGATATCGAAGCTTGGTGTCCAGGATTGGGCAACTTCCAGGAGGTCTCCTCCTGCAGCAACTTCGAGGATTTTCAGGCCAGACGCATGCAGTTAAGGTTCCGTCCAAAAGGGGGAGGAAAGCTTCGGTATCCTCATACCTTGAATGGCTCCGGGGTAGCTCTTCCCAGGACCGTGATCGCCCTGTTGGAGAATCATCAGACCGAGAAGGCAACAGTGGTGATACCCGAAGTTCTGAGACCGTATATGGATGGGATGGAGGAGATAGAATAACCCATCAACCGAGAATGGGGGTTTCTAGGTTTTAGCGGATAAGCCCCTTTAGAAGACCCCAATTTGCGGATAGTTCGAAGCTCCCCGCATCTGGTCCGACACAAGGAAAAAGATGACAAGGAAAAAAGAAAGATACTCAGGCAGCGATCATGAATGGCCTTTGTGGTTCAAAGGCTTCTTGGTGTTCGGCGTGGTTCTGATTGCCGGGGTCTTCTTCTTCTACACCCAGACCATCATCTCGCAGATTAAGGAGAACTCCCGGAGGACGATGCAAACCTACGCTCGCCTGTGGCAGCTGGCAGCTTCTGCCCCTGCCTCAGGCGCTGAGATCGACGTGATATTCGAGGAGATTATTCAAAAGAGCGACTTCCCCATAGTGGTGACCGACGCCGAGGGAAACCTGCAGGCCTGGCGTGGGGTGGACGTGGAGTGGGACGATACCACTTATATCAGCAGACAAAAGCTCAAGGAAATGGCACGCAAGATGGACAAACACCGAAAACCCATTCCCATATATTTTGGCACGAGACAGGAGGTGATAAACTATTTGCATTATGGCGATCCTGTGCTCATCTCTCAATTGAAAATGATGAGTTTTGTGGAGTTGGGGCTCTTCACCTTGTTTGTGTTGATCGCATTTATCACCTTCAGGAATATCAAGATGGCTGAACAGCGTACCATTTGGGTGGGAATGGCGAAGGAAACCGCTCATCAACTGGGAACCCCTCTCTCGTCACTTTTAGGATGGCTGGAGCTTATGAAGGCGAAGTGCCAGTCTGTCACGCAGAAGGCGGAGCATGATTCCGACCTGACGCTGGAACAGATAGCCGACAGAGTATCGGTCGATCTTCGCCGGTTGGGAAAGATCGCCCACCGCTTTGAGCAGATAGGCTCCTTGCCCGAATTGAAGCCAACCGATCTGAATGCGGTCGTGTCCGAGGCTGCAGCTTACTTTCGTCAGAGGCTTCCTCATAATGGTTCTGGAGTGACCATCGCCGAGAAGTTAGGAGAGTTGGTGCCGGCAAGGGCAAATGCGGAGTTGATGAGCTGGGTAGTGGAGAATCTCTTGAAAAATTCCTTGGAGGCGGTTGACCCCAGGGCCGGCACGATCGAGATTTCGACTCAGCTGGATAAGGAGAAAAAAAACGTCACTATCCAAGTCACTGACAACGGAAGAGGAATTCCTCCCCGACAGCAGAAGAGGATATTCAAGCCAGGTTACACCACCAAGAAGAGAGGCTGGGGACTGGGATTGTCCCTGGCACAGAGGATAGTGGAAGAGTACCATCTGGGCAAGATTTGGCTACAGGAATCCATTCCCAACCAAAAGACCACCTTTTTGATCTGCGTACCTGTAGAATAAAAAGGTAACATGGAGAGTTCGTCTAACCATAAGATGCCGCTCAGTTCAATAACGCCCCCATCTTCCGCCGAGTTGCGGATCGAAAAGGTTACCCGCTAATCCTCAAGGGACGCATTGCTTAGAGGCGAGTAAGACAAGCAAATTCCAAAATGCCATCCACTTTCCGATTCAGAATCTTCCACGCCGGCAAGGACTAACAAACCATCTGATAAATGAGTAGAAAAGACTTTTACTTAGTATCGCTTTCCGCCATTCTGTTCAGCTTTGCATTTCCCCCTTCGCCTTTTGGCTTTGTTGCATACTTCTGTCTGGTCCCTTTGATTCTGGCCTTGGAGAATAAGGGCCCGTCTTCCGCTTTCACCATAGGCTACCTTTTTGGCCTGATCTCCAATTCCCTTTTGCTTTTTTGGGTGGGATGGGCTACGGTTCTTGGAACGGTTGCCGCTCTGGTTCTTCTCTGCCTGTATAATGCTTTCCTGTGCTGGTTTTATTCCTTAATCCGGAGAACCTGGCAAAAAGCAGCGGTGTTTTTCTTACCTTTTCTGTGGGTGGCAATGGAATACGTGCGCTCTTTGACCGAAATATCTTTTCCCTGGCTCAATCTATCGTACACCCAGACGTACTATGTGAAGCTGATCCAACATTCTGCCTTATGGGGCAACTACGGGGTGACGTTCTGGATATTGTGGTTGAACCTCATAGTCTATTTTCTGGTTAAGAACACCAAAAGATGGAAGGTGGCGACCCCGCTCTTTGCCATTCTGATGATTCTGCCCTATATACACGGATCTTGGGTGATGTCCGACAGAAAGGCAGCGGCGCAGGAGATCAAGATCGCCTTGCTGCAGGGAAACATCGAACCTAAGATCAAATGGGACGAGAGATTTCTGGATTACAATATCCGCACCTACATAGACATGACCAGGGAGGCGGCAAAAAACGACGTGGATCTGATCATCTGGCCGGAGACTGCCGCTCCATGCTACCTGGCTGCAGACTCATTTTATCTTAACATGGTGCAGGCGACTTGTGACGAGGTCAACACCCCCCTCTTGGTTGGAACCAACGATTATCAGGTGGGATCCCACGGAAGGCTGCATTACTACAACTCCGCGTTTCTTTTTATTCCGCAGGGAGGGCATCCCGACGTATATAACAAGGTACATCTGGTTCCCTTTAGTGAGAAATTACCTTATGAACAGATACACCATCTTTCGGATAGGATTCAACTGGGACAATCCGATTTTTCGAGCGGGGAGGACTTGACCATTTTCGAAGTGCCCCAAGGCAAATTTGCCGTTTTGATCTGTTTTGAATCGGTTTATCCCGCCCTGGTAAGGAATTTTGTCAACCTGGGCGCGGAATTCTTGGTCAACATGACAAATGATGGTTGGTTCGGGAAGACCCACGGACCCTTTCAGCATGCTCAGATCGCCGTATTTAGGGCTATAGAGAATCGGATTGCCATTGCCCGGTGTGCTAACACGGGAGTGTCGATGTTCATTGACCCGTACGGTCGAGTGAATAAGGCGACCAAGATATTTGTCAGAACCACAGTAATAGACAGGATACCGGTAAATCGGGCGGAAGGCCATTCGTCGCTCAACAGAACCTTTTATGTCAGGTATGGGGATTGGTTTGCTGTCAACTGTTTTCTGGTCAGCTTCGTGGCCCTGGCTATGGCAATACTTCAAAAATCTTCAAAAGGCTAAACTGGTTATACATGGCAAGTACCATGATCAGAGCAAGGAGAATTGGATTTTCAGGAGCGTTTACTTTTGTCTTGCTTTTTGAAGTTGGCTTTGGTGCACTGGGGGACTGGACCACCTATACCAACATGAACGAGATCAATGAGGTTCTCCTCGAAGGGGATCAGCTTTGGTGTGCTACCACTGGTGGGTTGGCAGTTTTGGATATCAATAGTAGAACTTTCACCAAATTGACCAATGTGGATGGGTTGGGAGGAAACAATCTCTATTCAACCACAAGCGATTCCGCGGGATGTTTCTGGTTCGGCGCAAAAAACGGTACCTTGACCAGGCTGTCTCCCGAGGAGAACTTTTGGAAGGTGTACAATCTTATCGATCGGGATGGAAGAAGGTTACGGATAAAAGACCTGCTTGCTGACGGAGACCAACTGTGGATAGGTACCGACGTGGGGCTCTCTCTTTTTCTCATATACAAACATGGAGGAGAGATTAAGGAAACGTACCGTCGCCTGGGTGAGCACGTGCAGGGAGGGGAGGAAGCAACCTCGATACACCTGCTAGGTGATAGAATCTGGGTGGGGATGCTGGGAGGCGTAGCAACCGCCAGCAAGACCGATCCCAACCTACTGGACCCCCTCAGATGGACCTCCTTCACCACGGAAAGCTCACCCGCGTTGGGCAATGACTCGGTCTACGCCATAGCGGACATGGAGGGCGAGATAGTTATAGGAACACGGGAAGGAGTCTATGGATTTGATCATTCGGATTCAACCTGGCAGCCTCGGGGATTGCAGAATCGAATAGTAAACGACTTAGAATACTTAGACGGGAAGCTCTACGCCGCTAGCAATGCAGGGATCTACGTATATGAGGATCAGGTTTGGAGTCAGCTCCCTACCAGCGGGCTTCTTTCCAGCTATTTCAACTCCATAGCTATCCACCAGGACGGAACAGTCTGGGTGGGGACGGCTGGTAAGGGGGTTTCTGCTTATGACGGCTACGAATGGAAGAATTATCCTATTGCAGGCCCTCCGGCAAATCTCTTCTTGGACATGGATACAGATAATGAGGGAAACCTCTGGTGCGCTCAAGAGCGCTACGGTGCAAGCTTCTTCGACGGAGCTGAATGGGTTTCCCTCTCTTCGGTCCCCGAGATCCCCAGACACCAGATAAGAGCAGTAGAAAGGGACAAGCAGGACAACTTGTGGTTTTCGACTTGGGGGGGAGGAGTCGTCAAGTTCGACGGAGATCAAACCTGGACCGGGTATGATGAAGAGAACAGCCCACTAAAAAGTGCACTAGTGGAGATTTCCTATGTGGTGGTCAACGACGTGGCCGTGGACGAGACGGGGAATCGCTGGTTCCCCGATTGGGGCGCGGTGGACTCCACCCGGCTGGTATGCTCACCGGCTCACCAAGAGACCGCCTGGGTTGTTTTTCACGAAAATGATGGGATAAAATCTCTATACATGGACAGGATATTTGCCAAAGATGGTCATCTCTACATCTGCTCCCGAAATGTGGGGCTGGTGGACTACAATTACAACCGAACACTGCAAAACAGGGAAGACGACCAGGTGACCACTTACAACTCCACAGATCATCGTCTCTCGGACGATGCGGTCCTGTGCGCAAGCGTCGACAAGGATGCTATCCTTTGGGTTGGAACCTCGGCTGGTTTGGACAAATTCGATCCGGACTTCGACAGATTCCGATCCGTTCCCCTGCCAGCGGCTCTGGGGCTCCAAGTCAACGACATCGCAGTGGATGAAAGGAACAACAAGTGGATAGCTACCTCAAGCGGATTGGGAATGATGAATGCCAAGGGTGAGTTCGTCCGAGCTTTCACCACCTTCAACAGCAGAATCTGTGCAAACAACGTGCTTCGCCTTAAAATAGATGAAAGAACGGGCGACGTGTGGATAGGGACAGACAACGGGCTTTCTCGATATGAGTCGGGCATAGGTGCCCCCGCCGAGCACCTGTCCCAGGTAGTTCCTTTTCCTAATCCCCTGGTAATCCGAGAGGGAACCGAAGTGTTCACCTTCGACAAACTCCCTTATGAGGCAAAGGTGACTATACTTACCGTGGCCGGCGAGACGGTAAGAGAGATCAGAGCTGGCGACAAATGGGACGGCAGAAACGAGGGTGGAGAATTGGTGGCGAGCGGAATATACCTTTTCCATGTTCAAGTTCCATCCGGTGAAAGTACAGTGGGAAAGATTGCGGTTATCCGGGAATAAACCCTGGAAGCGTTAAGGAGGCCCGGCAGGTTTGGACAGACTGCAGCGTCTCAAGAATTAGTAAGGCTGTAGAATTTTCGTTTGGTCAGTTCGACTGATTTTCGATCCTCTGCATCTGATTCGGATCCTGCGCCACGATGAGAATTCTTTTCCTTTCCGATGCGGAAACCTATCACACACAAAGATGGGTGGATTATTTCGCCGACCAGGGACATCGGTGTTTCTTGATCTCTCTGGAAAGAGGATTTCGCACCAAAGCCGAGGAGTTCATCATTCCACCGCGATGCCCGCTTGATTTTCTGAAATATGCTCTTTCTGTGCCCCGAATCTCAAAAATCGCAAGAACCATCAAGCCCGATCTGGTAAACGCGCACTTCGTGCCCAGCTATGGACTTATCGGGGCCCTACTGAAGATTCACCCTCTGGTGGTCTCAACCTGGGGATCGGATGTTTTGATCTCTCCTCAAAAATCCCGGCTCCAAAAGCTCAGAGCGCAATACGTCCTGAAGAGAGCCGATCTGGTAACCGCTGACTCTTCGGTCTCCGCCGAGGCCGCACACCGGCTGGGAGTGGAAAGAGAGAAGGTAGTCACCTATCCGATGGGGGTGGCAAGAGACCTGATCGGCGCACAGGAGAAGAAGGACAAGCCATACCTGCTTATCATGACCAACCGGAGGCTGGAGCCCCTGTATGATGTGGTGACAATGGTGAAAGCAATTCCCCTGGTAATCGAAACGGTGAAAAAAGATGTGAGATTTGTC
>JABAOF010004201.1_pt1 | contig 12450 bp, 9 predicted proteins | sample 7062171 | NCBI WGS metagenome assembly JABAOF01 (sample SAMN14538628, study PRJNA623070) | marine sediment metagenome | biome: marine biome [ENVO:00000428]; feature: marine pelagic biome [ENVO:01000023]; material: deep marine sediment [ENVO:00002113] | place: India: Gulf of Khambhat ... | reverse complement strand
GGAACAAGGCACCAGGAACAAGGCACCAGGGACCAAGAAAGAATCTCTCTAGTTGTCCAGTCGTGTTACCACACATATGTGCGATAATCAGAGGGCCTATGGCCTTAAAAAAATTTTTTTAAATATTTTTTATTTTTAGCAGGAAATTGCAAAAATATATAGAATAAAACCAGTAACAATTGTTACATACTTCGTCTTAACCTTATTAATTTTGGCTTTTCTTAAGGGGGTGAATGCCAATAATTCTTTTAGAGTTGCCTATGTTATAGTTCATAGGTAACTTTTATTTTGTTCTACTTTGTAACTCTTGTTCTTTTCAAGAAACTCGCAATAACACATAAAACCAGAAAACTCACCCCAGACATAGACCTCATTGAAGTAACAATCTTAACTAAAATCAAAATCTAGTAGTTTAAAAATAAAATCTCAGAGTACTTCCTCACCCCCGGAAGACTCTTAGACATAAAGCTCTTGGATATAAAAGAGCTATATCTCTTAGTAAGGAGGTGAAAGATTGGGTTTGCTTCACGACGATACTAAAGAAAAGGAGGTAAGAGAGTATGCCGAAAATAACACGTAGACAGTTCATCAAGTACGTAGGTGGCACAGCGGCTGCTTTAGGGTTGACAGAGCTCCAGTTGTTTAAATTAACTGAAGCTTTAGCTAATCCAAATGCTCCTATGGTCGTATGGCTATATTATGGAACATGCGGCGGCTGCAGTATTTCAACCACCAACATGATTGAAAATCCTGCGGTACCCTGGATATTTAGCTATCCTTCAACCGGAATCGATCCTATACCTGCAACTACAACAGTTGAAGATGTGGTTCTCGACGTGATTGATCTCAGGTATCAGGAGATGATTCAGTCAGCGAGTGGAGATTTAGCAATACAGCAGACAGGTGCAGGGCCTAAATTCGATGGTCTGAAATCGTTCTTCCCTGCAGGAGGAAATGCAGCTCAGCCTTTTGTAGTAGTAGTAGAAGGTGTGCTGCCGGATGATGAGTATCAGACTATTGGACGAGATGCAGCAGCAGGGTATGCAGACTTGGGAGGCCGTCAAGTAATCCAGCAATTGGTGACTTCTCCGGGATGTGCAGCCTTCATCGCTGCTGGTACCTGTTCATCCTTCGGTGGCTGGCCTGGGGCTCTCAATCAGACTACGTATGCTCAAACTAACGTAACACCGTTGCAGAACTACGTGAACGCATTAGATCCCAGCAAACTGGTCATCAATGTACCCAGTTGCCCGGTTCAACCAGAGGTACTGTTGTTGACTGTCGCGGGAGCTATTGCTTATCTGGGCTTCGGCAACCCTGGTTGGGGACCTGGACCGAATGCATTGCTGCAGGGATTAGATGGGTTTAACCGTCCACTACCGTACTATGCTGACGTATTACATCGGGGTCCGGCAGGCGGAGCCTATAATGGAGCTTTTGGTGGAGATATTGATGGTTGTCCTCACTATGACCAGTACAGCAATGGTATCTTCGCTACAAAGCCAGGCGACGATGGATGTCTGATTACTCTCGGCTGCAAGGGTCTAAGCACCAAGACACCATGCAATGCGTATAAGTGGAATTACAAGCAGACCTGGTGCGTAAAAGCGAACCATCCGTGCTACGGATGTACCGAGAAGGGTGCACCAGATAAAACTTCACCCTTCGTAAAAGTCATATAAGAAAGGAGGTAAGATAGATGCCTTTAATCGTAAATGATCCTGTTGGTAGAATTGAAGGCCATATGGGCCTTGAGCTAACGACTCCTGGACTTCCGGGTCCGGTTGCAACTGCCAAGGTATCGGGCACTCTTTATAGAGGTTTTGAGAACATTCTCTATAATCGTCCCATTCAGGACTGCATCAACTACCTGCAGCGTATATGAGGTGTCTGACCCACTCCTCATGGGTTAGCTGCAAGTTCTGCAGTTGAGAATGCTCAGGGATACGAGTCGGACGGTTCCACCTTTGATACCGCTGGTGGCGTTGGCCCTGGAATCCCTTCCTTGGCACTTCTGATCCGTAACTTAGTATTAGGTTCAGAACATGTAATGTCGAAGATTTCACACTTCTATGCTCTAGCTGCTCTGGACTATGTAGAAGGTCCTCCAATGCCTCCCTGGACTCCCTATTTTGGAGACAGTGGTCTCGTTGCAGCTCCAGGCTACTATCAGACAGTATTAGACGTGCCCGTTCCTGCTGTGCCGAACATTCTTGAATCGGCAACCCGGACTGTTGGTGATGGCTCTATCTGGTCTGATGTCATTACCGACTATGTGCTGGCTCTTCACCATAGAAGGATAGCTCACGAGGTTACCGCTCTTCTTACTGGTGGTGCTCCCCATGCCCGAAACTGGGTTCCGGGAGGAGTGTGTAAGGCTCCCGATGCTACAGAATGCGCCACTATGAGAAGCAAACTTCAGACAGTGAGAGACTTCATACTCACTCACTATGTGCCCCTGGCTTTGATAGTCACCTGGCTATACAATCCGTATGACAATGACATAATGAACGGAACTGGGGCTTCAGGGACTGGAGTAGGTGCCGGATACGGCAATTTCCTCTCCTATGGTGTATACAATGAGCCCGGAGCAAACACCGCAACCGCTGAGAACGTAGGTCCTATTGGCAACCCTGCTAAAAGAGTAATTGCCAGAGGATATGACTTTGCTGCAAGCGGCGCGGTTATCTTTGAAACAGCAATAGGGCAGATAGAAGCGCAGATTAAGGAAGAAGTGGACAACTCATGGTACAACCAGGCCACTGACGGACTGGCTCCGTCTGTTGGAATAACTGACCCTGTACCAAGGGCGTCTAAGCCCGCAGCCTATTCATTCGCAAAGGCACCTCGCCTTAGTGGTAATCCTATGGAGGTAGGTCCATTAGCAAGACTGTGGGTAAGCGGAGACTATAGAGCTGGTGTAGTTATTCCAGCTCTGAATACATTGCCGCATGCAGGTAATGGTGGCGCACTTGCTGGTGCGAGCGCGAACGCTCTAGGCGCTCCTGCAAATGTCACCTGTGGAGTCTCTGTAATGGATAGACACCGTGCACGTGCAGTAGAGGCGGTAATTGTTATCAACCGTATGTTAGGTTACAGCCGGCTGAACTTGACTCCTGGATCCCCAGCGCAAGATGCAGCACCTGGTTGGCTTGACATGGTTGATCCTTCACACCCGTCATACGTGGGTGGTTCAACCGTTGGTAATCTTTCTCTGCCTGCATCAGGTAACAGCGGTTATGGTTTAACCGAAGCCCCGCGTGGTGCGCTTGGTCACTGGATAACAGCAGGAAGTGCTGGCCGTATTGCTCATTACCAGTGCGTTGTTCCAACAACCTGGAATGGTTCACCCAGCGATGGTGTCAATCCTGGTCCCATCGAGATGGCTCTTGTCGGAGGACTTTTCCCACCAGGGACTACAATTTCAGGAATTCTTTCCAGTGGACAGTTAGTACCGGTAGAGGCTTTGCGTGTTGTTCACTCATTTGACCCGTGCATCGCTTGTGCGGTACACGTAGTTGACGCCAAGGGTAACAAGCTTGGCGAGTATAAAAAAATACGATAAGAGGGAGGTGTGAAAAGCTATGAAGAAAATGATATTAATAATTATTGCGGTAGCAGTCTCCATGTGGCTGTTGACTGGAGTGGCATCCGCTAACTTCGCTATTCACGGCGGATATGTTGCGGATACTGATGCATGTGCTGGTTGTCACCGTGCACATACTGCAACAAGTGCCATTACCTGGGTTGACAATTCTGGTAGTAGAAGGAATGCCTTGCTCGTTGGCCCTCCAACGACACAGGTATACGTCTTCTGCTATGTATGCCACAGTGACGGCGCTCCCGGAGCGGCTACTAATGTCCAGAGTGGTTGGTTCGACAGCCTCTCTCCAGGCGGCGTTACAGAGTCTGATCCTGTAGCTGGTGGAGCCAACACCCTGAACGGCGGTGGTTTCGAAATACTGGGCGGCGATCCTGGCCGAATTGCTACTTCCTGGCATGAGTACAAGGGAGCTGCTTGGCCTGCTTGGGGAAATGGCACCAACTATGCGGAGAAGATCTTTATGGATTGCGCATCCTGCCATGACCCGCACGGTTCTAGCAACTACCGAATCTTGAAGGACTATGTCAATGGACGCTGGGTCGGCGGTTATGTAGATCCAGGTGGTGGAACCCCGGGTGGAGCAGTTGATCCAGATCCGCTACCCATGGTTGTTTCAAATGAGATAGGATTCCCGCTAGTAGGTAGCCCTGACGGCTATCCCAATCCGTGGAGTCCTGCACCGAGCACCAGCACTGGAAGCAACCCGACACATGGTTTCCGTCTGCATCGCGCATATAACAACGCTGACCGTGTTGACGACAACACACTAGGGCGGTATGAATATATACCGAACTATACAACTGCCCGATATGCTCGAGGCGCTGATCCAAGAACTGGCGGTTTGGACTTCAATAAAGGAATGAGCTCCTGGTGTACTGCCTGTCATGAGAACTACATGGCTAAGGTAAGCATCAGCGAATGGGCTAAGTATGGTACTGAGAATCCGGCCAGTCCCAATCCAGCTCCTTGGCTTGCAGGTGCAGTTGATGGCGCATATATTTCGCCAATGCAGACAGTCGTAACTACCACAACGGCAGACATCGATGGTGATGATCTGGTTATCCCAGTAGCTGATACCACTGGATTCCCAGATCCCGTTGAGCCTAAATACATCGGTCTCTGGAATCCTGATGCAGTAGACACAAATGGTAATCCCATACCGGTATTTGAGATGGTTCAGTATACGTCTATGACTGGTACAAGCTTCAATGTGCCTTTGAGCTCCGCTCAGGATGCATCAGTAAATGGTAGGGGCCAATTTGGTACCGTTCCTAGGGACTTCCCGGCTGGAACCACTGTATACATGGGTTACGACGCTGGTGACGGTTACGGTGGTCTAGTGAGACACCGTCACCCCATTAATGTACCGTTTACCGTATGGCAGGATACTAAGTACAGTCCAACTTATATCGCTGGTGACCGTGCTTTGGTCCTCGAACCCAGTGATTGGCAAGCTTTTAGCACCTCAATTCCATATGTTGATATACCGCTTGATCATGAAGCTGGTTACTTGACACCAGGTTCTGAGCAAGCCAATCAAACCTATGATGTGGAAGATTGGATTGAGTGCTTAACTTGTCACCGTGCTCACGGTACAGATGCAACTATGACCGGCTATGCAAGGGCAATTCTTTCGCCTATGACTATAGACGATCAGTGGAGCACATTAGTACCGCAGCCAGTTGGACCTAGTCTCAATAGCCCAAGGGATGAAGGTGTTCCGCCGACTGGTGATAGTGCATTATTGAGGGCAAATAATCGTGGCGTGTGCGAACGATGCCACAACAAATAATTAGAAAGGAGGGAGAATTGAATGTCAAAAGCTAAAGATAAAAACAAGAAGTGGAAAATCTCACGAAGAGATTTCCTTAAGATAACTGGTGCTGGAACTGCTGGCGGTACGTTGCTCAACTGGAGTCTGGTTGGTCCGAACCCGGCGCTTGGTGCTACGGTTAGTAGAACTATAAAAAACATCTGTCCCTACTGTTCGATTTCTTGCGGTATAAAATGTGATGTGGATGATGCTGGACCTACAGTTGTAGATATATATGGAGACGAGGATAATGTTATTAGCCGTGGGCGTCTGTGCAGCAAGGGTTCAGCGCTCCTCCAGTTGCAGAACAGCAATCAGCGTCAGCTGGAGCCGAAGGTTAAGTACAATGGAACGTGGTACAAGCACAGCGGCGGTGGAGCTGCCGGTTGGGCCGATGTTTTAAAGACTGGCGTCGGTGCTGCAGCTCAATTTAGCCTCGCAAATTGGGAGGATGAGAACACTGCTACTCCAGGGCCCGCTGTATCCATTGATAGCGTTCCTAGGGCTATGGGTCTTGCACGTTTGAATGACCCGGATTCAGTAGCTTTCTGGGGAAGTTCTCATATGACTAACGAAGAGTGCTACCTATATAGAAAGCTGATTACAGTCTTCGGAACCCACAATATAGAGCACCAGGCACGTATATGACACTCTACCACTGTTGCCGGTCTCGGCAACTCGTTTGGTAGAGGAGCAATGACCAATCACTACATTGATATGAAGAATTCCAGTTGTTTCCTGATATTCAGCAACCCGGTTGAGAACCATCCTGTCTGCGCTCAGTATATCAATGAGGCAATTGACAATGGAGCAAAGGTTCTGGTAGCTGAGCCTCGCCGCACTAGAACGTCATCCTTGGCTGATCGGTATGTGCGATTTAGGCCTGGAACGGATATCGCGTTTATAAACGGTATCCTCAAGAGGCACTTTGCAAATGTGGATGCAGATGCAAGCGGTACAGCTTCCTTTAGTGGAGCTGGTCTTGCCGCTGGTCCAGGTGCTTACATGAGGACGACTTCAAACGGGTCTAACTGGTTCGATGACAACAATGGCATATTGACACATGTCATTGCAACTTTACAATGGCCCAAGTGGACAGACTCCTTGTTCCGCACGAACGAAGGCTTTGGTACGGCTGCGGCAGGTGAGCCCAATGACTACCTGCGCTACGGACGTGATGTAAATGCAACTACTGGTAATTACGTAGTCGCTGGTACACCTTCGGCTGAGGCGGCAAGTGACCCCAATAGCGCTACTTACTTGGCTAATGCTAGTGGGGAAGGTACTTTCGCTAATGAAAACCAGCTACCTGTTTTAGGTAATGATCTCAATGCTGGAGCGGCTGATGGTGGAACTCGGACGGTATACGAGGTATATAGGGATAGAGTCGCAGGATACGACGGCGCAACCGTAGCTGATATCTGCGGTTGTACAGCCACCGAGTTCGAGGCACTTGCAGATGAGTATCTGGCTAACAGCTGGGCGTACAATCACGAAAGTGGTGGTGGCGCAGACGTAACTAACTACAAGGCTGCAACAATCCTCTACGCTATGGGTACCACTCAGCATACCCACGGTGCTGCTAATGTTAAGTCCTACGCGAATCTCCAGATTTGCACAGGTAACATTGGTAAGCACGGTGGAGGAGTAAATGCCCTTCGTGGAATTGGAAACGTTCAGGGCTCGACGGATATGAACCTCTTGTACCATATCCTGATGGCTTATGTTGCAGTTCCGGCCAAATATAAGATTGTCGGCGTGGTAAACAATACTACCGTTGACGTCAGCGGCAAACCACCTGTACACAATTACGCACCTGACAATGCTTTGAACGCATATGGCGGTTCGGTTGCCGGACAGCCTGAGGTATGTTCCCGAGTTGTTCTTGGAAACAAAAACGGTTTCCTTAAAGCCGGAGCCTCAACCTACAGTTATAATGCCGCAGGACCATATGCGAATAGTGGAACACCTGTTGCTTCAGTGACCCCCCAAGGTGGCGGAATATACAGAGTCGTGACATCTGATCCGTTAACAGCGGGGCTTCCAGCAGTCGGGGATACACTATTTCCCGATTATGAAAGCTGGCTGTATCAAAAGAGCTTTGGTGGAAGAAGGCCAATGGCAGCCGGTGGAGCTAATGCTGTGTTCCCAGGCGGATGGTCCTTCAGCGGAGGACTGCCCTGGGGTCATCAAGGAAGCTGGGCTGTCATCAGGACGTTCTTCTCCGAAGGTCAGGCTGGTAATGTAGGTGGCTTAGCTGCAGATACTCCTGCAGTGGCTGGAGGCCATGTTAATGACCTCTATAACAACTACCTGGCAAAGGGTGCTGGTTACGACCACCGTACGATGGTGAACCAGACTGATGCCAGTATGCCTGGTTGGGTTGGCAGCAAAACCCAAATCAAAGGTATGGTCGTCTGGGGTATGAACCCAAGAGTTACTGTGGGCAATGCAACCAATGTTGGCGACGGCTTGCAGAACCTTGATTGGTTAGTAGTTGCAGACATGTTCAGGTCAGAGACTGCAAATGCAGCCAGGAAAGCAGGCGCTCCTACGTACTTCCTGCCAGCCGCTTCTCCAATTGAAACAGCAGGAACCACTTCCAATAGCGGTCGCTGGATTCAGTGGAGATTCCAGGCTGTTCCGCCTAGAGGTGACGCCAAGACAGACCTAGAGATACTATTTAAGCTGGCTCACGCTATGCATACAGGCTTTGAGACAGTTGATGGAACTGACAACTGGCTGAGCGACTTCGCCTATGGTGCTGGGGCAACTGCCTACAACAACCTCTGGCTTGAACAGTATGCAGGTTCAGGAGGTAATCCTGGTATTTTGACAGGCACCCAAGATGGGGCGTGGCAAGCAGCCAACGGCGCCTTAGCTGATCCTGCTACTGCCTGGAGCAATGACAATTACCGTGCCAGCTATCAAGGTGAGGATAATGGTATTGGCAATGCTGGGCTGGGTTATTCCGGCTATGCAGAAAGAGTCGCAATTCAGACCAATACCAACTCCAACGATATGTACGGTAATGCTGGTTGTAACTGGCTCCATGGAAGCAAGAGAGGTGGCGGCGGTCAATACGGTGCTTGGCATGACCCGAACGTACCTTTACAGGCGCCACCTATGAACACAATGCTAGATGAGCCGACTGACAATGCAGGGTATGCAGCACATGCCGATGATACCGTATGCAACAGGACTCAAGCTCAAAGCCCCAACGACAGCGCCGGTAATAAGGGACTCTATCCTGGATTCTCCTGGGTATGGCTCAGGAACAGAAGAGTCTTTTACAACAAAGGCGGTTTCTGCCCGGGTGACATCGGAGACATCTTCGTTTCTCCCGATGAGGTCGGAACTACCTTTATGGGCGTACCTGGTTACACTGACAGGCCTCCAGTGGTATCCTATACTGGATGCTGGAGAGGTTCGCGTAACCTCAAGGATATTCCCATAGTTGGCGCTGACGCTTCACAGTGGGCAAAGAGAGGTTACACTCCAGCTCACTGGGAACCACATGAGAGCCCAAGACCTGATTTGATTGCAGCTTACGGCCAGATCGGAAAACCATCGGTTGAACCCTATGCGAACACTCCAGCAGACCGTACGGACTATCCGTTCGTGCTTACTACGTTCCGTCATACGGAACACTTCCAAGGTGGACCGATGACACGAAACATTCCGTGGCTTATCGAGCTGATACCGAGAGCTGTAATTGAGATCAATCCGGTCGACGCTGCAGCGTATGGCATCAAGGACGGCTACAAAGTCTGGCTTTCCAGCAAGAGGGCAACCAACGTAGGTCCCTTCTATGCTGTGGTTGGCAATGGCCTTCCTTATGCAGAAAAAGTCGGCAAGGGCGTGTTGGCTATACCGTGGCACTGGGGTAGTGAAGGTCTGGCCACAGGGCCAACAGCTAATGAACTAACTACCGATGCGTTGGATGGAAACACTAATATGCCTGAAACTAAGGCATGTCTGTGTAAGATATCCAGCGTGTCACCTTAAGGAGGTGGGATAAATGGCGATAATGGCAGTATTGCAAGAAGTTGATAAGTGTACGAGATGCAGGGGCTGTGTGGTCGCCTGCCAGAGGAACTTCGCAAACGATGTGTTCAACGATACTGGAGGCATCTCCGGAACCGGAACAGCACTTGATGCAGACTTGAGCACTGACAGGATCAGAGCTGATGATCCGACCGTAGTTAAAGCTCAGGTCAACATCGACTTCCCACCTTATGTGAAGTTCAACTGTTGGCAGTGCCCCAGCCCACCTTGCATGCCTGCTTGTCCACGCGGAGCTATTAGCAAAAAGTCTGATGGGTCCGTATATATAAAGCGTCTTGCAGCGCCCGGTAAAAACGACAGGCAGTTCTGCAATCCTCTCGACCCAAAATGCTGGGACAATGCAGGTTATCTCAAGTGTGTATCAGCTTGTGGTAGAGGAGGCTATCCAGTCAGAGGCCTTGGTGACGGGGCAAACGATAAGATCTGGAAGTGCGATATGTGTTTCGGACGCAGAAAACCTGGTTTTATCACCGACTCAAGCGGTGCAACAACTCCAGGAAGCGTCCCGGCATGTGTTGCTACTTGCCCGGCCAATTCTCTGAAGTTCGGTACCTGGAGTGACATGAAGCAGTATGTGATCAACAAAGCATATCCATACAGATTCCCTGAGAGTATGGATGGGAGCTGGCTGTGGGCTCGAAGGAAAGGTCCCTTTGGTGCTCCAACAGCAGATCCTCTAGCTGAAGATCACATGGCTCCTATACTTCAGGCGCTACTTAATAGCCCTGTGGGTAAAGTGCTATTAGTACCGACACTAATGGCTGGAGGATTGTATGCTCTTTATGCTCGACGTGTAAAACTTGCCTCTGAGAAAGAGGAAGTGAAGATCGGCTAATATAGAGCATATAACAAAAATAAAGGTGCCGTGCGGTTATTCCCGCGGCACCTTTATTATGCACAGTTTCTTTGGTAAGATTTTTTGAGTGAGGAAGTAAAGAGTCAGGAATCGGAAGTCGGGAGTCAAAAAGAGAGCCGAGAGTTGGGAGCTGAAAGTTAAAAGCTAAATCAGAGGTCGATGCGCTAAGGAAAGCATAATTGGCAGAGAAGAGAATAAGGTCGTACAGGGATTTGCAGGTTTGGCAAAAGGCGCATAGCTTGGCGAAGAATGTCTTGAAAGCTTGCCAGGCATTTCCTAATAGCATTGAAGCTAGGGTTGTGCGAGAGCAACTGGTGAAAGCTGTTACTTCTGTAACGGCAAACATTGCAGAAGGTTATGGTGGAGTTAAGGTCGAGGATACAAGAATTACCTTACAATTGCCCGCCGATCGGCAAATGAAACAGACTACTGGTTGTATTTATCTCAAGATATCGGCTTCATTGGCTACGATAACTACTTAGAGTTTTCAAAGAATTGTGTCGAAATTATTCTTATGTTATCTGGCGTAATCAAAAAACTTTGAAAATTTGTGAAAGAGCTAGTTCTTCTGATTTATGACTTTCGACTACTGACTCTTTACTAATGAGCTTAAGCGAACAATTAACCATACTGACACAAGAGGTGCATTGTTCTGAAGTTTAAATTTATTATTTTGCTTATTGCTTTCGCAGTTACCTGGGCTCTATCTTTTCTTCTCATAATGCTTGGGCTGAATCGCATTCCTTATGCGACTTTAACCGCTCTTCGTGTTCTAATAGCGGCAATTTTTCTTCTCCCCTTTATTATACGATATTTTCCCAATCTCAAATTTAAGATCAGAGACTGGTTTGAGCTCTCGCTCTTGGCTCTTTTTGGAATTGTGCTTGCTCAATTGTTTCAAGTCATCTTTAGATATTCATACGCACCTCCAGCTACAAACATTTTATTTCTGCTCAACCTGGCTCCCGTCTTTATACTAGCGCTTGCTCCTTTTGTTCTGTCTGAGAAGGTACATTTTCTTAAGGTTATCGGCATCGGTGCTGCGGTATTGGGAATGGTTTCTATTCTGGCGAACTGGGAAAGACCAAGCACCTTCAGTCCCTTTAGCAGATATATGAAGGAAGAGGTGTTTATTCTATTAGCTGCCTTTTGCTGGGCTATGTTTACGGTATATGCACGAAGAATGCTTAGGCGGCACGATCCTTTAACTATTACTTTTCTCACCCTGGGTTTAGGTTGCGTCCCTCTTTTGATTCTAGCGCTGACCAGGGATGGTATAGGAGCTGCTTTTAAGATTTTGCCCATGGATTGGGTCATAGTTGTGTTACTTGGCGTTATTTGTACTGCGGTTTCTTATCTTCTATGGTATCAGGCTCTAAAGGAAGTCGAAGCCGCCGAAGCTGGGGCCGCAATTTTAGTTACTCCTGTATTATTAACGTCTCTGATCGGACTAGAAAAAAGAGTAGGTTTCATTGGTACTAATCCTATGGTTATTACACCCGTTATTATTGGTTCCCTGCTTGCTGTTTCGGGAGTTTATGTAACCTGGGCAAAGTGGATGAGGAATGAGCAAGAAGCTGAAACGCTAACAGCTATAAGCTCTAAATTTGATTTGTTTAAAAGACTGTTGGTCTTCTTTGCAGCGAGCGGACTTTTTCTTGGGGCAATAGCTTTCTTTCTGCCCGTAGAGGTCAACAATCTTCAGGGTATTTTGTTAAATGATGCGATTTATGAATCACAATGGCAAACAAAAGCATATGAAACTGTCGGCGGTTATCTAATCTTATTTTTGGGGACATCAAACCTAGTTGCTTCATTGAGATATTTAAGAGGAAAATTCAGGATACTGCAACTTCTGGGTTGGAGCGCTTTAAGTGGTTTATTTTTGGTAAGTGCACTTTTAGCGGGTGATACTGTATTTTTCTCCTGGGTTCCTTGGATTCCGCCAGAGATACAGCATGCAATTGGTACAGAGTATGTGCGGATTTGGCAAGTGAGCGTGACTAATATCCCGATGGTCTTAAGCACAATTAGTGGAGCGATCTACATTCTTATTTCAGCTGGTCTTGCTATAGTGAGTAAAGTGAAAAGTGAAAAGTGAAAAGTGAA
>JABAOF010014914.1_pt3 | contig 12462 bp, 12 predicted proteins | sample 7062171 | NCBI WGS metagenome assembly JABAOF01 (sample SAMN14538628, study PRJNA623070) | marine sediment metagenome | biome: marine biome [ENVO:00000428]; feature: marine pelagic biome [ENVO:01000023]; material: deep marine sediment [ENVO:00002113] | place: India: Gulf of Khambhat ... | reverse complement strand
ATCAACAGGTCGGAGATGGTCTTTTTTTTGGTCACTGGTGAAGAGAAGCGGGAGGTTGTGAGGTCTATTTTCCAAGATCTTGAAAAAGCGAAAAGGATGTACCCTGCAGCCAAAGTTTCGGCCCGGGATAAAATAATTTGGTATCTTGATCAAAAGGCTATGCACGATATATCCAATATATCTTGAGAATACGATGGATATATATTTGGAATGATACATCTCAATTATTTTTATCCGATAAGGAGAGATATTCTTTGATTTAAGGAGGCGTCCATGAACGATTTTGAAACCCAGGTTCAAAAAGACTGTGGATTGTCTCTGTATACTGACGGGATCCGAATCCTTCAAGTCAACACCGGGCTCAAGTGTAATATGAGTTGTGCCCACTGCCATTTTGCCTGTGGACCCCAGCGTGAAGAGATCATGGAGTGGGATACTGCGGCCAGGGTTATAGAGGTAGCCAAGGAGTTGAAGCTCGAGGTGGTTGATGTAACGGGAGGATCACCAGAAATACATCCCCATTTCCAGAGATTCGTGGAGGAGCTTCGGGAGGGTAGACTAACCGTCCAAGTCCGCACTAACCTGACAGCTCTCCTGGAAAAGGGATTGGAAAAGATGACTCAATTTCTGAAGGATCACAGTATCCATCTTGTGGCGTCCTTGCCCTGCTATCTTGAAGAAAACGTATGCCAGCAGCGTGGTAAAGGTGTTTACGAAAAAAGCGTTCATGTTCTTCGACAGCTCAACAACATTGGCTACGGGAAGGATCCAGAGCTGCCTCTGGATCTTGTCTACAATCCCATCGGCCCCTTCCTCCCGCCTAATCAAACACGGCTGGAAAATGATTACAAGAGAGAACTTAATCAGCGCTTCGGGATAGAATTTTCAAGTCTTTTGACCATCACCAACATGCCTATCGGACGCTTCTGGGAGAGTCTGAAAAACCAGAGGAAGGACCGGGAATACATGCAGCTCCTCCTGGAAGGATTCAACTGTCAAACAGTGGATGGATTGATGTGCCGCCACCAGATCTGTGTGGCCTGGGATGGGAGGCTTTACGACTGCGATTTTAACATCGCCTTGGATATGCCTGTCGGGTTTGGAGCACCGAATCATATCCGCGATTTCGATAGTAAACTCCTCGCCAACAGAAAAATCGTAACAGGGAAGCACTGTTTTGGCTGTACGGCCGGTTTTGGTTCTTCTTGCGGCGGAGCCCTGGCAGCGGGGAGCTCTTGATAAGGAGGGAAGCTCAGAATCTATGAAAAAAATCGGGTTTGTTTTTTCCCTCCTCTGTTTAGGCATCATAGGGAGTGTGGTGCTGGCCCAGGAGAATGATTTTTCGAAAGCAAAGTATGCTCAAGTCTTACACAAACATGTTGATGAGAAGGGGCTAGTCGACTACCGAGCGTTGAAAGAGAATCGACTGGATTTAGATGATTTTCTTATCGCTGTCGAAAAATTAGATGTGGCGATTTACCAGAAATGGAAAGATGAAAAGAAAATCTCATTCTGGATCGATGTGTATAACGCCCTCACTTTGGAGGTGACACTGAATCACTATCCGATCAAATCCTCATTTTTAAAATCTCTGAAATACCCTAAGAACAGCATCCGTCAGATTGCCGGTGTCTGGGATAAGATCGCATTCCCGGTGATGGGAGAGGAAATGACTCTCGATCATATCGAACATAAGATCTTACGCCAGGAATTCCATGAGCCGAGAATCCACATGGCGCTTGTCTGTGCAGCGCTGAGCTGTCCTCCTTTGAGGCAGGAACCCTATGAGGGAGAGATGCTTACAGAGCAGTTGGACGATCAAACGCGACGGTTTGTTTCCAGTCTAAAAGGTTTTATCATCGATAGAGAAAACAATCGAGTTTATCTCTCTTCAATTTTCAAATGGTACGGAGAAGACTTCATCGGGGTCTATGAACCAGATTCTGGATACACCGGTTTAAACCGGAAAGAAAGAGCCGTGCTCTCCTTTATTTCTCAATATCTCCCTGATGAGGATCAAAAATATATCAAGTACGGATCCTACAAGGTCGAATATCTCGATTACGATTGGACCCTGAACGAGAGGAAGAACTAATGAGTAATCCTCAAGTCAAAGAATACACGGCTCCCAAACAACAGGTGGGGAAGTCGAGTCTCTGGAGGCCGGTCGTCCTCGGGCTCGTCCTCGTCACTCTGATGATATTGGCCAAGGTTTTTAACCTGGGCGCTCGGCTAGGGGAGCTGAGAACGTGGATTTTGTCTCTCGGGGCTTGGGGACCGATCGTGTACATTTTCCTCTATGTCGGAGCAGTGGTCTTAGCGCTTCCTGGCTCTGTGATCACAGTCATGGCTGGGGTCTTGTTCGGTTCTGTCGTGGGTGTCGTTACGGTCAGCGTAGGATCTACTTTGGGTGCCACCCTAGCCTTCATCATCTCCCGTCATGTGGCGAGAGATGCCATCGCCCAAAAGTTTGCAGCAGAAAAGAAATTCCAACAGCTGGATCGACTGACCAAGGAGCACGGAGCCATCATCGTCGCTATCACTCGGCTGGTGCCACTCTTCCCTTTTAACCTCCTCAACTATGGTTTCGGTCTTACCCGAGTTCCTCTGAGGACCTATATGTTTTGGTCTTGGATCTGTATGCTGCCCGGGACCGTCCTGTATGTTGTCGGAGCCGACGCGGTCGCCAGCGCTGTTTCCGAAGGACGAGTGCCCTGGGTTTTGATCGGAATTTTTGTCCTGACCGTAGCCATCATCATTGTCCTTGTCAGACAGGCCAGGAAGAGACTCAAGACAAAGGAGGGAAGTGCGGAAAATGAATAAAAAAGTCGTGGTGTTACCTGAAGATGAACACAATCGGTCGCTGGTTTCGAACGCCCATCCCGGGGATTGGGTCAATCCCGATCCAGCTCCGCGGTATAACTTAGTGGTTGTCGGAGCCGGAACAGCCGGCTTGGTGACGGCTGTGGGAGCCGCCAGCTTGGGAGCGCGGGTAGCCCTGGTGGAAAGATACCTGATGGGCGGCGATTGTTTAAATTTCGGCTGTGTTCCCTCCAAGGCGATCATTCGATCCTCCCGTATAGTCAGCGAGATTTGGGATGCTTCTAATTATGGGATGAATACGGAAGATTTATCTTTACTCGATTTTTCTAAAGTTATGGAGAGGATGAGGCGGCTGCGGGCTCAAATCAGTGATCATGATTCAGCGGAGCGCTTTCGGTCCTTGGGAGTGGATGTCTTCCTCGGGAAAGGAAAATTTCGAGATCGGCAGAGTCTTGAGGTAGAGGGAAAAACACTCAGGTTTAAAAAGGCCGTCGTTGCTACAGGAGCCAGACCAGCCCGACCTCCTATCGAAGGGCTTGAAGAGTCAGGGTTTTTAACCAATGAAACCGTCTTTTCCCTCGAAGAACGGCCAGAACGTATGGCAGTCATCGGAGGAGGACCGATCGGCTGCGAGTTGGCACAGGCCTTCAATCGTCTGGGCTCTCGGGTCACCATCCTCCAGAGGAATGCGCAGTTTCTCCCTCGGGAAGACCGAGAAGCAGCGGAACTATTAGGGGGTATTTTCGAGAGGGAAGGCATTCGCTGCATATTGAGCGCTGACGTGAAGGCAGTCAGACAAGCTGACGGAAAAAAGGTACTCAGCTTTTCAGCGAACGGCAGGGAAGATACCATTGAGGTGGACGAGATCCTCGTCGGTGTCGGACGAATACCGAACATAGAAGATCTGAATCTTGAGGCTGCTAGCGTGGATTACAATAAAAATGGCGTAATCGTTAACAAATTTCTCCAAACTACGAATCCGAATATCTATGCCGCTGGTGATGTCTGCTATCCCTATCAATTCACCCATATGGCTGAGGCTACGGCTCGAATTGTAATCCAGAATGCCCTATTCTTCAAGAGCAAGAAACACAGCTCGCTCGTTATCCCCTGGTGTACGTATACTGATCCTGAGATAGCTCACGTCGGAATGTATGAAAAGGATGCCCAAGCCAAAGGAATTCCGATCGACACCTACACGCGTCATTTTAAAGAGGTGGACAGAGCCATCCTGGATGGGGAAGACGAAGGATTTGTAAAAGTTCATGTCAAGAAGGGGAAAGACAAAATCTTGGGAGCGACGATCGTCGCCAGCCATGCCGGGGACATGATCAGCGAGATCACTCTATCCATGGTGGCGGGGAAAGGGCTGAAAACCTTGACCAATGTCATTCATCCCTATCCCACCCAAGCTGAGGCCATTAAACAACTCTCTGGTCAGTACTACGCCAATAAATTCAAGCCTTTTATCAAAAGACTTCTGGTTCGTTGGTTTGCCTGGCGACGATAGAAACAAGGATGAAGGATCGAAAGCTTATCATTTTTGCGCGGTATCCTGAGCCAGGCCGGGTTAAAACCCGGTTGATCCCTGCTCTAGGTGAGGAGGGTGCTGCATCACTTCACCAGCGTCTGACCGAACACACCTTGAACTGGGCAGCATCGCTGGCAGAGACGGATCCGGGATTACTGGAAATCCGTTTTGACGGAGAGAATCAGTCTCTGATGCAAGAGTGGCTTGGTCCTGGATGGGAGTATGTTCATCAAGGAGAAGGGGACTTGGGAAGACGAATGGGGAGGGCATTCGAGGATAATTTTCAAAAGGATATTAAGCAGGTTGTCTTGGTTGGCACAGATTGTCCCCAGCTTACGGCTTTTCATGCCGAGATGGCTTTCGAAGCTTTAAAAAAACACGATCTCGTCCTAATCCCTGTGTATGATGGAGGATACAGCTTGATTGGCCTGCGCCGGATGGAGCCAGCACTTTTCGAATCGATCGAGTGGGGAACGGAGAGTGTTTTTGTTGCGACCCTTGGGAGAGCCCGGGAGAACGGCCTGTCTGTCAAGGCTCTTAAACCTCTCCACGATGTGGATCATCCTGGCAACTTACCCGGGTGGGAACGGGTTTCCAATCAATTCCTCTCGATCATCGTTCCGACGTTGAATGAGGCCAAGCATCTCAGTCAAATCCTCGATCACCTGAGGCAGGTTGAGCATTGTGAGGTGATCGTCGTCGACGGGGGAAGCACAGATAACACGATTCAAATAGCCGAACAATCGGGAGCCAAGGTGATTTCAACACAGCCTGGTCGAGGAAGACAGATGAACGAGGGTGCTCAAGAGGCTTCAGGAGATATATTCCTGTTTTTACACGCTGACACCCTCCTTCCCGATGATTTCCCGACGCATGTTCGTCAAGCCATGTCTGACCCAAAAGTGGCAGGAGGGGCCTTTGCTTGGAGAGTTTTACCTTCGACTCCTCTTCTGAGAGTGACAGAAAAAACAGTCAATTGGAGGACGAAATTTTTCCAACTCCCTTACGGCGACCAGGTGATTTTTGTCAGGGCTTCCCTGTTCCATGAAATGGGCGGATATGCCGATATTCCCCTCATGGAAGACGTCGAGTTCATCCGGCGTTTGAGAAAAATAGGAGAACTCATCATCATCCCTGATCCAGTTGTCACGTCTTCTAGACGATTTATGGAATTGGGGCCGCTTCGGACGATTGTCCTCAACAAACTCATGATCCTTGGTTACTCCCTGAAAATTTCCCCAAAAAAGCTGGCCCAGATTTATTATAAGAAACATAAATCGAGGCAAACGGATAGCAAAAAGTAGCGGTTTTAGCCTTTTTTTTCCATGAAAACCGCGTAAAGATATCTTTTATTCTGCGAGGAGGGTTCCTTATGGACCGAATCCTTGATGAAGTGGATATGGAATAATTCTCCGAAGTAGCCCCTGATTTCATCTTGAGAGAGATTTTTATCGTAAGGGGGATTCTTGTCGCTGAAGCAAAGGAGATAGAACTTTCCTTTTGGATTCAAAAGCCGGCTGACAAGACTCACGTAATCGTGTTTATTCTTTTTTGAGATATGGTGGAAACATCCCCGGTCGAAGATGAAATCATACGTTCGATCATACTTGAATTTCATGACATCTCCAACATGATAGTCACAGCTCAGTTTTCTTTTGGCACTCCTCGTCTTGGCGATCTTGACAGCCGTCGGCGAGATATCCACCCCAGTGACTTGAAAACCTTTCGAGGCCAGGTAGAGGGAATTCGTTCCGTCTCCAGAACAGAGGTCTAAGACCAGTCCCTTTTTGATCTTCTCCTCTTTGAGGAGCCTGACGAGATGCCTGTCGGGTTGTTTGGTGTGCCACGGGATTTCGTTTAGAGAACGGCCCCTGTACATTTGATCCCAATCGTTCCTACTCATTTTTCCTTTTTAGGTGTCTAATTTTTCATTTTCCAGACAATGCCGTCTTTTTGATGATGAGTCGCCCAGGAGAACCACATTTCATAATACCCGGGAACCATCTGCCCGTCCACGTAGACTTTGATTTCTCCCCCCTGGAATTCCACTTCGATTTTTTTCCCTTCGATGTTTTTTCCCTTTCTTTCGGAGCCCAGAGACTTGGCAGGAAAAGCGACGTATTTATCATCGACGATGAAGACATACATGAGTTCTTTGGCTGAGAATCTGTTNNGTTGACAGGAAAATACAAATCTTCAGTGTCATTGTAATTTTCATATGGGTAGAGAGAGTAATCTCTGAAATGCCCGGTTTTATCACTCAATATCAGAGCTTGAGGATACCTGGATTTGAGTGTCTTGAAGGGAAGAAGCTGCATCTTGACCAGCTCGAGTTTTGTCCCTGTGTAATCTCCGACCACCGCTTCTCCACGCGACTGAGACCACAGTGATTCTGTCCGGTCATCATACATCAGAAGATTGGATTCGTACAGCTTGCCACTGACTCCGAACCGAAGCGTCTGTCCCTCGACACGGCGGTTGAAAACGATAGCCGAACCGCAGAGGGGACAGAAGGTGACAGCGATGTCCATACCTCCGAATGAGTCGTTGACGATCTCATGCCAGACCAGAATATTATACGGATAATATCGAACGACGTCTCCACTTTCGACAAGGACACCGAAAACGTCGTCCCTAAGGTTTGCTTTTTCACGAGGAATAAACTTTGGATTATGAATCGCAGGGATTCCATCTTTTCCGGGTCCACCATCCAGTATCTGATTCAACTCTATCGATCGCTTGTTCAAGTCTGTTCTAAAGCCGATGAAAGCGCGTTTTATGGATTCTTTGATCCGTTTCTGTTGAGAGGTTTCTTCAGCGGTATTTGATACTGAACGAAGACCGAAAGTCTGGAGAGAAAGGATGATTAAAGACAGGAAGAGGGATGATAACCCTATGAACAAAGGCTTGCTCGATTTCATTGTCATCTTCTCTTTTTATTATTATAACAAAAAACTTTACTAATTACATCATATTAGTAAAATATACAAAAAGACGATGAAATTCTCAGGGTGTTGATTATCGGATGAAAATCTCTTAGGAGCTAAAACTTGACGCTGAAGCCTAACCTGTACTCGGGTGTCGCGTGACTTTCGATCGGGTGGAGAATTTCCGAGAACAGAAACAGAAATCGCGTGCCGACTGCTAGATAAGGATATTGGTAGCCTTGGTTTCGTGAGTATTGAAAGCCTCCGCCTCCGTAGAAGCGGAAGATAATGATTTTACGAGGAATAGAATAGACAGCGCCTGTCCGGAATTTGAGGTCCGAGTCAGATCCTTGATAATCCAGGTTGGCCGTCGCGTAAAGATTGTCTACAAGGCGGTGTTGGTAACCGATATCGAGAGGATTGATGAAGAAGGAGAAATTCAGGTATCCTTTCGGAGTTCTTTCTTTTGCCGATAGAATGCCTCCCATCAGGATAAGAAGTAGCAGTCCTGCCAAGCTCATCGAAACTATCTTTTTCATTTGTCCCTCCACTCTGTTTTTAAATTTCGCTAAATATGGAGCAAGATGTGTGCCAAGTTGTCTTTTCCTGGTTCAGTCTATCCTGTGACCTATAAAGAGGACAGATGTAATTCCTGTGCGTCCGGAAGGGAATCAGAATAGGAGGGTCAAAATTACTCTTGATTTTAAGGGCAAATTTCTGTATCTATCGATTTTTTTCCGATTCTGAAACGCCTTTAAGATGCTTATCCAGGAATTCGAGGATGGCTTGATATCCTTCGATTTCGTTTTCTTTCTTGATGAATCCGTGGCCCTCATCATCAAAGACAATGTATTCTACGGGTACGTTGTTTTTCTTGACTGCTTCGACGATTTCGTCGGACTCGACTTTGAGGACGCGAGGGTCGTTGGCTCCCTGCAGAACCATCAGGGGCTTGATGATTTTTTCGGCATGAAAGAGCGGAGAAATGCTCTTTAAGTATTCTAAATCTGTTTCTGGATTTCCCAACTCAGCATACAGAGCTTCTTTAAAGGACTCCCACCAAGGAGGGATGCTCTTCAGGGTCCGAACCCAATTCGAAATACCAAACAGATCCACGCCAGCAGCGAATGCATCTGGTCTGAATGTCAGAGCGGCCAGGACCATATAACCACCGTAACTTCCTCCCAGGATAGCGATCTTGTTTTCATCGACATAGCCTGTGGAGATCAGGAATTTTTTGGCTTCCACGCAGTCATCCAGGTCATCCTGTCCGTGTTTCATATCATCCAGTTTGAAAAAAGTCTTACCGTAACCCGAACTTCCTCTGTTATTGACATCGATCAGGGCATAGCCGTGGTTAACAAGAAACTGAGTCACAGGACGATAACCGATGCGGGCTTGTCCACCCGGCCCTCCGTGGACTCTGACTATGGCTGGAGCTTTATCCCCCGGCTTTACATTATGGGGTTTGTAATAAATAGCCGGAATCTCCAGGCCATCGAAAGACTCGTACCGGACGACTTCAGCTTCGACAAGATCATCAGCATCGATTTCCGGGTTCATCGTATTCGTCAGTTGGGTGTACTGACTGGTCTCGAAGTTGTACACAAAAAGGTTATTCGGTGAGCGGGAACCGTTGAAATAAAAGGCCATCAGGTTTTCACTCTTCGAGATATTGACCGAAGTGATGTTTCCATCGGGCAGCTCGGGCAGGGTCATCGGCTGACCCGTCACCGTGTCGTAGACTTTGATCACGGTTTGGGCATCCTGGTTGATCCCGACGACACGGTATTTGCCGTTCCGGGAAAAGTAGGAATACATGATATCCCAATCTGTTCGCTCGATGGTACTGGAGTTTCCTGTTTTGATGTCATATTTTTTCAGATAATTGAATTCGCTGTCTTTGTTCGTCAAATAGTAAAGGCTTTTTGAGTCAACGCTGAACGTCTGTGGGGCATAATAGACATCTCCTTCATGGGGAGTCAGATGTTTCAATTCTTCGGTTTCTCTATCAAGAAGATAGATGTCGGTGTTGTGTTCAGTGATGACTTTTAGAAAACAGATATATCGCTTATCTCTAGATATGGTACCTAGCTGGTAGCCTGGGTCATTCTGGTAGATCATCTCAGGGGAAAAGGTTTCGATATCCATCTCATAGACATCCATGAACCGCTTGTCTCTTTTGTTGGAACCGAAGAAAAAGCTTTTCTCATCAAAGCTCCACCCATAAAACACCGATCGGGCTTTTTCAATCGGAGTTAAATCCTTAACAGTCCCATCTTCCTCTCTCAGATAGATGTGGTAGATCTCGTTTCCCCCTTGGTCACTTAGGTAGATAATCCGTTCATCCTTCGGGAAAAAAGAACGAGCAAACACAGCATCATCCGTGGATTGGGTGATTTGGGTCGGCTCGCCGCCTGTAACAGGAATCGTGTAGGCGTTGAAAACACCTGTTTGATTACTCGAGATCAATATTTTTTGTTCATCGGCAGAAAAAGAACTTCCGAAGATCTCGACTGTGTCCATGAATTGTTCGATAGTGTACTGTTTTACCTCGCGGCGTTCGTCTTTTTGACAGAAGCAAAAAAGAACAACACAGATCAAGAGAAGGCCTATGATCTTTTTTTTCATATTATTTCCTCCTTTTAGCATGATTGAATTTGTTATCGAGACAAGTCCCGCACGAATTCACTGAGTTTAACGTAATCTCAGTAAATAGGTTTAAAGAGGACGTTGAAGCAAACATTTCCATTTATTCAATACCGCCAGCTGGTCAAATCCGCACCCGGAGGGGCTGACTTGAGCAGGCGTTCCATGATCTTCGGAACATACATCTGGTTGTATCTCAGCCGGGAAATAGCATTAGGCCGCATATGGTCACCGTTCCAGCAGTGCTCAGCCCGGTCGCCGTAATCGATCTCTCCGTCATAATAAGGATCTTTGGTGCTCTCCAAGAATTCTTCCATCAGGTAGACAGCGTTGTTCAGGTAATAGTTGTCCATATCTCCGCAGTAGATATGGATTTTGCCCTTGAGTTCAGGGCCCAGTGTCTTCCAATCCCTCTGGAGGATATACCGAAGGTCATAGTTTTCGCGCCAGTACCCGGCCACGTTGTGGTCGATTTTCCCCGTTAGCTTGTTCCAGATCGGTTTTGGATAACCGTCCTCACCGACCGGGCCATACACAGCCTGCCAGACGTCAAACTGCTGTCCTGAACGGCCTTTGGTGCCGAGGACAAGCTCGAAATGATTCGCCTCTTCCAGAGTTACACTGACATGTCCTAGGTAGTTTCGTCTTTCCGGTCTCGGGGTTCGCTTCCACTGGCTGTCGATGTAGTAGGCATTGTTATCCTCGTAGATGTTGACCAGTTCATAGGCCCGGAAATCGATCGGATCAGGGCAGGCGGCGAAGCAGGCGTTGTACTCATCGGGGTAGAAGACCTGGGCTGCCAGGGCTTCCCACCCGCCCGTGGAACCGCCGTACAGAAACCGAGCCCAACCCTCTCCTAAACACCGAAATGTCTTCTCGATGTAGGGGATGAGCTCGTAAGTGATGGCATCTCCGTACGGACCTAAATTTTCTGAATTCACCGCGTAGGAATCGTCATAATAGGGGTTAGCGTGTTGGATTTCGATGATAACCATACGCGGAGTTTCAGGAGCCGTCCAATATTTATAGAATTTGTAAGCATATTCCTGCCTGGTTTTGTTGTATCCAGGCCAATCAAACCTCTGGCTGTACTCCGGTTTGAGGTCGGGGTCGGGCGGCGTCTCGCGAAATCCATCGAAGGTATAGGGGAAGTGCCCATGAAAAATACACAGCGGGTAGCGGGCGTCAGGATGTTCGTCAAAACCCTCGGGCAGGAGCACACAGGCTCCGAGATGCATCGGGCGTCCCCAGAATTTTGTGAGACGCTGGCTCTGAATTTTGACATGCTTGATGTATTTGGTATCTTTGGGGGCGGGTATTGGGGGGATTTGTTGATCGAGAGTGACCTGAATCATCTCTTCCTTCTGCGGATCGATCTTCACTTTTTGGGGAGTGCTGTACAGGTTTCCAGGAGCCCGGTTCCATCTCTGGCCTTCTCCTCGATCCATCGGAAGCTTGACAATGTGGCCGTCAGCCCGGTGGAAAGTTTCGTAGCGGTGGAGAAGGGCTTGAATCCAGTATTCTCCCGCAGGGATCTCTTGGATACTCTTCAAAGGAAAGCCAAAAACAGTATCATCGATAATGGCTTTCTCACCTGGTTTCAGGCCGTCGACATCGATACCAAAAATGAGTTGAGAGTCTGGGCCCTCGCTGACCTGGAAACGGGGCTCTTGACGATCGTCTGTGGAGATCATGAGCAGCATCCGTCCATCCAAAGGACCTGGATGCTGATCCAGATTGAAGGAGATCCCGAAGCGAAGCTTGAAGTCAGATTCTCCTTTCTGGGATTGACCAGATGAAGATTGTAAGGGAATCAGGAAAAAACCAATGAGGAGGATGAGTAAAAGACTAGATTTTCTGTTGAGCATAAGACATTTCTCCTTTATTCGGCTCCGTCCCAGCAGTAGGTGCATAATTTTTCTTTGGGCAGACCGATGGCTTGGACAAGGTCTGGGAGGCGTTGGTAGCGTAGGGTCGTGAGTTTCAATCTCTCTCTTATGTTCTCCACCATGGATTCGTATTTGTCGGTGTCTGCGTTCGAGTACTCTTCTAGGTCTTGAGTGTCTCTGCCTATCAAGGCTTTGATAGCTATCCTGGCCGCTAGATCCAACTCGGATCGTGATCTAGAAAAATTCAAGAATTTACATCCATAGGTGAGAGGAGGACAGGCTGGCCGCATATGAACTTCTAAAGCGCCGTGATCGTACAGCCTCTGAATCGTGTCCTTTAACTGGGTTCCTCTGACGATCGAGTCCTCACAGAACAGTAATTTCTTCCCCTCGATGATCTCCCGAACAGGGATGAGCTTCATCTTGGCCACCAAATCCCTCATATCCTGATCTTGAGGTATGAAACTGCGGTGCCATGTCGGAGTATACTTCACAAAAGGCCTTTTGAAAGGAACGCCGGCCTCGCTGGCATAACCCAATCCATGGCCGATGCCTGAATCAGGGATGCCTGCGACAAAGTCCACGGTGACTTTATCCCTTTTGGCGAGAGTAGCGCCGCATCTGTTCCTGACGGCTTCGACGT
>JABAOF010006369.1_pt2 | contig 12464 bp, 16 predicted proteins | sample 7062171 | NCBI WGS metagenome assembly JABAOF01 (sample SAMN14538628, study PRJNA623070) | marine sediment metagenome | biome: marine biome [ENVO:00000428]; feature: marine pelagic biome [ENVO:01000023]; material: deep marine sediment [ENVO:00002113] | place: India: Gulf of Khambhat ... | reverse complement strand
GATCTGTTGGAGATGGATCATGTCAGACTTCGCAAAAACGCTGCACCGTCCGGCGATTCGGGGGGGATTTTCCGAACGAAGCGCCAGTTCGCCGAATTCTTCGATCGTCAATCCCAAACGACTCGCCTGCTGATCCAGAAACGAACCGGTTCCGGCAGCGCATAGTGTGTTCATCGCAAAGTCACTAATCTTTCGACGATCTTCCTCCACCTCGATCAGGATCATCTTGGAGTCTTCCCCTCCGATGTCGATGATCGTCTTCACTTCGGGATGAAAGTGCTCCACACTTCTCGCCTGGGCGATGATTTCATTGACGAATTCGCCTCCTAGAAGTTCTGACAGGAGTTTTCCCCCAATGCCGGTGAAATAGACACCGGCGATCTGCTCCCTGGGAAATCGACGAAGCAGATCCTTCAAGCCTTTGTGGACGGTTCTGAGCGGTTGCCCTTTCGTTCGGATATATTGCTTTTCAAGGACTCGCCTTTGCTCATCGACAGCAACCATATCCGCACTGACTGAACCGACATCGATCCCCACAAAAAGCTTGTCCATTCTCTTCCCTTCAGAATCCGGTGTCTTTTAATTCGAGGATGGTTATTCTCTCTGAAGCCGTACGGGCGGGTGATAGTTATGAATAAATTTGGCGTTGATTATATAAAATCTCACTTTTCTTTTTCAAGTCAAGATAAATGTCTAAAATCCACCGCCTAAATCGAGAAGATCCCGGAACGATCCTCGCATTCGAAACAGGGAGTGTGCCCGCGGGGTCGAGCTTCTCGGTAGCCCAAATCCCGTCAAAGGCGAGACTCATCGAGGATTTATGAGGAAAAAACACTTACCAGAAAGATCAAAAGATTTGAGTGCTTCAGAAACTCCGGAATGGGTCTGGGTTCATCAGGACATGCGATGATTGCCTGGAGAGCCAGGGAACTTGATTTGGGTTTACTCCTGTGCTAACTTCAAGGATGTTCTCGGAGCAGGAGATTCGATGGCCAGCGTAAGAAAACGGCTCATCGTGGAGGGGTACGTTCAGGGGGTCTTCTTCCGGGCGACGACTCAGGATAAGGCCCGGGAACTCCGGATCTCAGGGTGGGCGCGGAATCGTTGGGATGGCTCGGTGGAGGTTGTGGCCGAGGGGGAAGAGAGCCGTGTGGCGGAGCTTGTCAGATGGTGCCACAAGGGTCCCCCTGGTGCCAGCGTGACCCGTGTCCAAGTTGAAGAAGAACCATACCAAGGAGAGTTCGACGGATTCAGTATCCGCTATGGCTGAGCGCCATGGCTTGAAATATGCAAATGAAGACCTGAGGATCGTTGCGGTGACATGAACCTTGTCTTTTACTACCTGGCCGTTTTCTTATATATTCTCGGTACCATCAGTCATCTCATCTATGTTGTCTCTCTGAAGGAACTCTTTGCCAAGGTCGGCTCGGGTCTTCTATCCGTCGGTTTTGTCCTCCATACAACCGCTCTGATATTTCGATACTATGAAGCGGGGTACCTCCCGATCACCAATCTCTATGAATCCTTTTCGTTTTTCTCCTGGGCGATCCTGCTGGTCTATATGGTGGTGCACTACAAGTATCACATCAGTGTACTGGGGGCCTTCGTGGCACCTGTTGTTTTGATCCTGGTGGTTATCGGTCTCGCCCTTCCAAAACAGATTTTCCCCCTCCATCCCGCTCTGAAGAGTTTCTGGCTTCCCTTCCATGCGATCCTCGCCTTCCTGGGAAATGCGGTTTTTGCCCTCGCCTTTTGTACGGGAGTCATGTATCTCATTCAGGAGCACCAAATAAAGTCCAAGCGAAAGGGCTTTTTTCTCAGCAGACTCCCCTCTCTGGATGTTCTGGACGAACTGAACCATCGATCACTCACATTCGGGTTTCCCCTTTTGACGGTTGGAATCATTACGGGTTCTGTCTGGGCAAGCTATGCCTGGGGTTCTTACTGGAGCTGGGATCCGAAAGAGACGTGGTCCCTGATTACTTGGTTTCTCTACGCGGCCCTGCTGCATCAGCGGCTCGCCATCGGGTGGCGAGGGAAAAAAGCCGCGATGATGGCAATCATCGGTTTTCTGGCTGTTCTCTTTACCTTTCTTGGAGTCAATCTCGTCCTCAGCGGACTTCATTCATATGGCAAGTGGGGATAGGATCGTTTTCTAACGGTCCTCTCCTTGGATTGACCTGGAGCCAAAAAAGGTAGGCTGAAAGAACGAGTGAAATGAACATCATTGTCGTCGGGCTCAACCACAAGACCGCACCGATAGAGATCCGCGAGAAAGTCTCCTTCGCCGAGAATCGGCTGGAGGAGCCGTTAAAGAAAATCCTCTCGCTCGCGTCGATCAGGGAAGACATGATTGTCTCGACCTGCAACCGCGTGGAGATCTATGCGACTGCCAGCGATGTGGATAAGGGTGTTCATGTCCTGAAGCAGTTCCTTTCTGATTTCCATGGTATTCCACAGAACGAACTGGAAAAGTTCCTTTACGTCCATCAGGGCAAAGAGGCGGTCCGTCACGTCTTTCGGGTTGCCTCCAGCTTGGATGCTATGGTGGTCGGCGAACCGCAAATCCTCGGACAGGTGAAGAGCGCCTTCAGCGAAGCCTCTCACCACCGTGCCGCAGGAGCCATCCTCAATCGGCTGCTCCACAGAGCCTTTTCCGTCGCCAAGCGGGTTCGCACCGAGACGACGATTGGTAATCGGGCCATCTCGATAAGCTTTGTGGCTGTCGAATTGGCGAAGAAGATATTTGGTGATCTTCAAAACCACGAGGTCTTACTGGTTGGGGCTGGCGAGATGTGCGAATTGGCTGCGAGACATCTCGTCAACCACGGGGTCTCACGGGTGACCGTGACAAATCGAACCCCCCAGGCGGCCCGTGAGTTGGCAGAGATCTTTGACGGAAGTGTCATCCCTTTTGAAGAACTCGTTGAGGCCCTTAGGACGGCGGACATCGTCATCAGCTCCACGGCCTCTCCTCACTATGTGATTGACTACAGTGAGGTGACCCGTGTCATAAAAGCCCGACGAAATCGCTCCCTATTCTTTATCGATATCGCCGTTCCGAGGGATGTCGATCCACGGATCAACTCGATCGAGAATGTTTACCTCTATGATATTGATGACCTCCAGGAAGTTGCCGATGCGAATGTCCAAGACAGGCAAAAAGAGGCGGAAAAGGCAGAAGAGACGGTAGAATATGAGGCGACAAAGTTTTGCCAATGGTACGAGTCCCTGGAGACAGTCCCGACCATTCGCTCCCTGCGCGGCAAACTGGAAAGAATCCGCCAGAAAGAGCTAAAGAAGGCGTATTCGGCCCTGTCCCTTTCGACTGAGGAGGACCGGAAAGTGCTGGATGCCCTGACATCGGCCATTGTCAGCAAAATCCTTCACGACCCCGTGATCACCCTGAAGCGGATGGACCAGGATTCGTCTGGCAAAATGCTCGTCGACGCGATGAGGAAGCTGTTCCGCCTGGACGATGATGTGAACACAAACGGGAAAGGGGAGGATGAGAACTCTTAGAATCGGCACCCGGGGAAGCAAGCTGGCTCTCTGGCAGGCTGAGTGGGTGAAGTCCAGGCTGATGGCGGTCCACGTTGACCTCACGGTGGAGCTGGTTCCCATCAAGACCAGTGGAGACATGATCCTGGGTGTTCCTCTGGCGAAGATCGGCGGGAAGGGGCTCTTTGTCAAGGAGATTGAGAATGCCCTTTTAGACGGTCGTGTTGATCTTGCTGTTCACAGCATGAAGGACGTGCCGATCGCAATTCCCCCGGGCCTTGTCTTGCAGAGTGTGACTCAAAGGGAAGACCCATTTGACGCCGTGATTTCTCGGAATGGCTCTCGGTTAAGTCATCTGCCGCCCGAGGCCAGGATAGGAACCAGCAGCCTCAGGCGACAGGCCCAGCTTCTTCACTTCCGTTCTGACCTGGTCATTGTTTCGATCCGAGGAAATCTCGACACGAGACTTCGGAAACTCAAAGAACAGAATCTCGACGCCGTCATTCTGGCGTTGGCTGGTTTGAAACGGATGGGGCTGAGCCATCGGGCCACTGAGACGCTTTCAACCGAGGTTTGTCTCCCTGCCATCGGTCAGGGTGTTTTGGCCATTGAGACCAGGGTGAATGACCCAGAGATACACGACGCGATTGCCTTTCTCAATGATTCAGAAACGGCGCTTGCCATGGAGGCCGAACGAGCCTTTCTCAAAAGACTCGAGGGAGGCTGTCAGGTTCCAATCGCTGCCTATGCTCGACGTGTCGACGGTGAACTTGAGATCGAGGGTATGGTGGCATCGGTCGATGGAAGGAAGATGGTGCGCCAGGCCATGAGGGGCAGGTCGGAAGCGTCGGAGGCTCTTGGTATTCAGCTGGCTGAAAAGATCATCTCTCTGGGAGGGGATGAAATTCTGAAAGAGATTTACAGCCAGAATTCCCGATGAGGATGTCCGTTGTCGGAAGTCAGTGGCCGGTTGCAAGGAACCTTTCACAGGATCCCATTCGCAACGAGATGGCTCACGCCTGGTGCAAGATGTTTCCTTTTCTAGGCTCCGAACCACCGAGATAGGCAGAGAGCCGTGAGTCTAAGGTCAGAGCTTCCTTTTCGGTATTCTACGAAGTTCGAGATGACGATGAAAAACCTGAGACCCTTGGCAGGGAAAACCATAGTCATTACGCGGGCCCCACATCAGGCCACCGAGTTCAGTCGCCTCCTCACGGATCTCGGGGCTCAGGTCATCGAATTCCCAACCATCGAAATTGTCCCCCCGGAAAGTTGGGAACCTCTGGACGAGGCAATTGACCATCTGCACCGCTACGATTGGATCATCTTTACGAGTGCGAATGGCGTTCGGTCTTTTGTGTCGAGGCTCAAGGGGAGCGGTAAGAAGATCCAGCACCTGAGGGGCATCCGGTTCTGCGCTATCGGGCCAGGAACGGCGAAGGAGATGGCGGCGGAGAAAATAGAAGCACACCTTGTTCCCAGCGAGTACAGGGCAGAGGCGATCATTGAAAGCCTGAAAGCGGAGGGACTTCGGGGCAAAAGGGTTCTTCTCGCTCGAGCGAAGAAGGCGAGAGATATTCTTCCGAGGGAGTTGAAGGGCCTCGGCGCAACGGTTGATGTCGTTCCGGTCTATCAGACAGTTCAGCCCAAAGTGGAGACATCTGAATTCTTAAGCCTTCTGGAGAAAGGGAGAATCGATGCGATCACCTTTACCAGTTCGTCAACAGTTTCCAACTTTTTTAGGATGTTCTCAGCGAAGAGGACGGAACTCTTGCGAAGGCTTGAAAATGTCACCATTGCTGTTATCGGTCCGGTCACCCGTAAGCGAGCGGTTGAATTGGGCCTGCCGGTCCATGTGAGTCCTGCCAAATACACGATCCCGGCACTCACCGATGCCATGACTGAACATTTCTGTTCGAGGGAATGAGGGGAACTCATGACGCTTTCGTGGATTCTCGAAAAGGGGAGCCCCCTTTTCTTCATCGCTGCAACGATTGTCGTCGTGGGTGGAATTCTTCTTATGGTCCAGCTTTTCCGTTTGCTTCCCTTTTCACGGCGCAAAAGGACCAGAGGGGAATTCATCCTCCAAGCAGTGAAGGCTCTCGCCAGTGCTTGTGTGTTTATTTCTGGCCTCTTTTTTCTCATGCTCTTCCTTTTCGCACAGACCTACGAAGCTTTCACACGGGAAAAAGCCGTTGCCCGAATTCAGTGCGTCCCAGTGGAGGAGCTAGACTATGAGATGGTGCTGAGGTTTGTTCCCCTTGAGGGTGGGAGGGAAGGATTTCCAAGGCTCTTCCGCCTCAACGGGGATCAGTGGGCCGTCGGTGGCCACATCCTTCAATGGCATCCCTGGCTGAGTTTATTGGGTATTCACACCGGATACAAAATCACCCGAATCGAGGGTCGATATCTTAAGGCTGAGGATGAGAGCGTTGAGCCACGAACAGTGTATGACATGGGAGATTCGAGAACACAGTTGATCTGGCACTGGTTGTACCGGCATCACCAGGAGATTCCTTTGGTCGACGCTGTTTTTGGAAATACGGCTTACACTTTCCCGGAGAAGGATCAGACATTTGTGGTGACCGTGACGCATACTGGCTTCAAGGTCGTCCCAGAGCAAGAGAAATAGTTTTCAGGAGCCGGGGATCGGACAACAGCGGAATGGAACGGCAACCGGGTACTTGAAGGAAATGGATTCTGCAGGTCTGAGAGACAGACTATCGGGACTCGACCGAAGAAGTGGGGTTCGACTCTACCTCGTGCGTCACGGTGAAGCGGCTAACGTCAGCGATGGAGTATTTCGCTACAACGGTCATATCGATGTGGATGTGTCGCCGAGAGGCATGACACAAATGGAGGGGATCGCTGCATACCTCAGGGACAAGGAGATTTCGGGGGTCTACAGCAGTGATCTCCTCAGGGCGAGGCGGGGAGCTGAGGCTATCGCCCGATATCACGATCTTCCAATCCAGCCATTTTCCGAATTCAGAGAAATCAAAATGGGTATTTGGGAGGGATTAACCTTTCAGGAGATTCAGGACCGATATCCTCAGGAGGTGGGACGCAAATTTGACGACTTTATTCATTATCGGATTCCAGGAGGAGAGAACCTCATCGATGTGAGGAATCGGGCCGTCAAAAAGATAAGAGAGCTCATAGCGATGAAAACGGGCTCTGAGATTGTCCTTGTCGGTCACGGAGGGATGAATATGGTCCTCCTCTGTGACGCCATGGATTTGGAACTCAAAAACTTCTTCAGGATCACTCAGGGCAACGGATGCCTCAACATTATCGACTATTTTGATGAAACGGCTGTTGTCAGGCTGATGAACGGATTTGTTGGAGCCCTGGTCTCCCCGGAGGTTTAAGGATGGTTCTCGGGGCAGGGCACACGGTGACTCGTTGCGACCGACTGGACCCGCTTGGGTACATGGATCTTGTCATCGCCGAAAAATGGCCGTGGAGTGAACATCACGAAGTTTTGGGGCGACCCCGGCTTGGCGATCGGAGTGTCCCCGAAGGGGCGAGCTCCAACTGTCTGGTCCGCCGAAGGGGGAGACTTTAGGCGGTCGGACGCAGGGGGGTCCTGGAACGGGTCAGAGAATTCGTTCAAGGAGCGGAATGGGCGCTTTTTCAGTGGCAACTGAGAATTTATTGTTCGAGGAGGTTGTTGTTCATGAGTGATTTCTACAAGTACCATGGTCTCGGGAACGACTACCTGGTCATCGATCCTGCCAAGTTCGATCTCAGCCTGAATGCCGCATCGGTGAGGCTCATCTGTGACCGAAATTATGGTATCGGGTCGGATGGCCTCCTCCACGGCCCGGTCATGGCCAAGGATGGGTCGATCTCTCTGAGGATATTCAACCCCGATGGCAGCGAGGCCGAAAAGAGTGGGAACGGCTTGAGAATATTCTCCCGATACCTGGTTGAGGCTGGATATGTGGGTTCAGAGGATTTCGAGTTGAACACCAGGGGGGGGCAGGTGTCTGTCCATCTTGATTCTCCAGATGGGAAACTCGTAACGGTCGGTATGGGGAAGTTGATTTTTGACAGCGCAGAAATCCCGGTCAAGGGGCCGAAGAGGCAGGTAATTCTTGAACCTCTCGAGGTCAACGATCGAGTTATCAAGATCTGCGCGGTCTCCATCGGTAACCCCCACTGCGTCGTTGTCAGTGAGGCCATCGACCGGCGCCAGGCTATGGAGCTCGGTCATCTTATTGAAAAACACAGCCTCTTCCCCCATCGGACGAATGTCCAGTTCATGAAGGTTCTTGACCGCGACAACATTCAGATCGAGATATGGGAGCGGGGCGCCGGATACACCCTGGCTTCAGGGAGCAGCAGCTGTGCAGCAGCCGGAGTGGCGTATAAGTTGGGCTACTGTGATAATGACATTCGGGTTCACATGCCGGGAGGCACACTAGAAGTCTCCATCTCGGCCGACTTCTCCGTGAGGATGCGGGGAGAGGTCTCCGCGGTCTTTGAGGGGAACTTCTGCCCGGAGATGAAGAAACAGCTCGGTGAAGATCAAGGCATTGGATGAACGCTCAAGCGAGTGGTTCCCCTTTGCGCTCCTCCCGCGACGGATGCCACATCGCTTTCGCGAATTTCGATCAGGGAGAAGCGGTTCTTCGAACCTCAAGCAGATCCATTCGTATAGAACCGATGGTCAATGAAATGGGATCGTTTGTTCGCGGGAAACCCGCCTCCTCAGACGCCTCTTCCATAGGAGTGCCAATAGATTGACTGGCCCAGAGAGAACATATAGGGCGAAGATTGAAAAAAGGGTGATTTCGGGTTCGGCCACGACGATGACAATACAGAGAATGAGTACCACGAGGGCTCTGAAGGGTTTTCTGCGAAATATGTCCAGTCCTTTGATGCTGAAGTATCGGATATTGCTCACCATCAGGAAAGCGAGCAGATAGATCATCACGAGAATGGGGATCTGCTCGTGGGTCGTCCAGAATCCGAGACGGTGGTTCAGGAGGACCGTGAGGGCGATGACACAGGCTGCCGCAGGGATGGGAAGGCCTGTGAAAAACTTGCTATCCAGGGTGACCGTCTGCACATTGAATCGTGCTAAACGGAGCGCACCACAGGCAAGAAAGAGGAAAGCTGCAAGCCAGCCGATCCTGCCGTATGGTTTGAGGGCCCATGAATACGCGAGCAGGGCTGGGGCGAGGCCGAAAGAGATCAAGTCGGCCAGGGAATCGTACTCGATTCCGAAACGGCTGTTGGCTCCAGACAAACGGGCGATCTTGCCATCGAGTACATCAAAGACCCCGGCCGCCAGGATGGCGATTGAGGCATGTACGAATCGATCGCTGAAGGTGGCCACTGTGGCAAAAAAGCCGCAGAAGAGGTTCCCAGAAGTGAAGAGATTCGGAAGGATATAGACCCCCCTGAGTCGTCGATGTTTCCGCTTAGTTTCCTTGTTCATTGGACTGTCCCTAGTACGGACTCCCCTCCCCGGACCCTATCACCCGGTTTGACCACCGTTTGGATTCCCTCCGGAAGATAGACGTCAAGTCTCGAGCCGAAACGAATCATCCCGAGAATCTGTCCCTTCTCGAGGAGATCACCTTTCTCGGGGTAACAAACGATCCTCCTCGCTATCCAGCCGGCGACCTGGACGAACAGGACTCGAAGACCGTCTCTCCCCGTGATGACCATGGCATTTTGTTCATTCTCCATGGAGGACTTTTCAGTGTTCGCGAGGTGGAATTTCCCCGGGTTGTACTGCTTCTCCGCCAGGGTTCCAGCGATGGGAGCTCGGTTAATGTGAACATCGAAGAGCGACATGAAGATGCTGATTTTCGTGGCTTCCTGGCGGAGGAATCTTCTCTCTGGGCATTTATCCACGCTCAGGACACGACCATCGGCCGGTGAGACGACCACCGAATCCGAAGATGGTATTTCTCTCTTGGGGTTCCTGAAGAAATAGACGGCAAAAAGCGTGAGCAGGGAAAGACCGACAGCGAGATAGGCCCACTCGGCCCAGATGGACACGAATGTTGCGACCCCGAGTGGAATGATAAAAGGAAAGCCCTCGATTGCAATCGGGAAGCTTTTGGTCATTGTCTCGGTTCCTGAGCGTGATTGACCAATTCTCTTATACGTGTTTTTCTTCAAAAATTCAAACGAAATTCAAACCTCACGGCTTCCCGATTTCAACCGATGAATGGAGTACACCTCTTGGCTGGTTGACCCCACGCTTCCGACGTTGGGGGTCTCCTCCGACCGGCACCGGGGAGTCAGTGACTCGTGCGATAGGAGACGAGAATCCTCTGCATCTCATCCTTGAACATCAGCTTTTTCTTCTTGATCATCTTAATTTCCAACTCGTCCTGGGGCGTCAAATAGGTTTTGGTTTCCAGCCTCTGAAGCTGATCCTCGAGTGCGGCGTGTCGCTCTTTCATGTTCCGGAACGTCTCGTCCTCCTTGAGAAGTGCTCTCACGAGGTCCTCTTCCTTTTCTCCCATCAGCATAAACCCCCTGTTTCTTTTTTGTCCTTTCTTCATACTTTGTTTCTGCTTCTGACCGTCGGATGTAGTGGGGGACGAAACTCACAGGATCGAGCGTGTCCCCTTTTTCGATGAGTTTTAGACCCATTTGGGCCACGACCCCTCCATGGACATAGCCGAACTCGGGGGCCACGAAAGAGGCCCGCCGGCCGAGCTTTCTTCTCAAGAAATCCCCATAAAGCTCGACGGCGTCACCCAAAAAAGCCACTGGCCCATGAATCTTCTGTATCAGGTCTCGTGGGGAGATCACCATATCCGGGGTGAGGCGCTCAAGCATGTGCCGGCTATCTGTCTTAAAGAGGGCGGCGTAGACCTCCTTTTTTTGAGCATCGAGAATAGGACAGATTTCATTTGGGCAGTTGAAAAGATTGAGCGCCAACGCCTCCAGCGTGGAGATGCCGGCCACCGGCCGATTCATGGCAAAGGCAAGGCCCTTAACCGTGCTGACTCCAATCCGCAGTCCAGTAAAGGAGCCGGGCCCGATCGCGATGGAGAATCCCTCGACCTCCTCAAGGCGGACCCTCGTATCGGTGAGAAGACGGTCGATGGAGGTCATGAGTCTTTCGGAGTGGGTGATGGGGAGGTTAAGGGAATACTCTCCCAAGACGCGATCGGTATCAACGAGCCCGACGCTCCCGAAAACAGTGGCCGTGTTAATTCCGAGAACCTTCATGCAGAAGTCTGAGGCTTGGTAATTGTTGCCCGGTGCGTGTCGCCATCTTTTCCGGATGCTCAAGGCGACCTGAATATTTTGTCCAGATCGTTGTAGGATACCCAAAGAATCAATACGATGAGTATTCCAAATCCGATTTTGTACGCGATTTCTTGTTTCTTAGCACTCACAGGCTTGCCAATGACCTTTTCGATGAGAAGAAAAACCAGATGTCCACCGTCCAGAACGGGAATGGGGAGCACATTCAATATGGCGAGTTGAAGGCTCAGTATGGCAACAAACTGGAGCAGCGCGATGAAGCCCGATTGTGCTGCCCGGCTTGCAAATCTCACAATCGTTATGGGGCCCCCGAGGTGACGGATGGAAAACTTTCCCGTCACCAGCTTACCGAGGATTGAGAAGGTCAAACCCGTCCATCTGACGACCTCTCGACTTCCCTTGTTGAAAGCGGCGAGAGGCCCATAGCGTCTTTCAATCATTTCCACGTTCAAGAACCCAGGGGCAAAGCTAATCCCCACCTCACCACTTCCTTTTTCAGGATTGAGAACCGGCGTCACCACGACAGAAAGAGTGTCATCGCCTCGACGAATCTCGCATATCAGCTCTTCCCCGGGGCTTTCTTGGATGAGTCGTAACATCTCATGGTAATCCTGACGACGGGCACCGTTGATGGAAACGATGACGTCCCCTTGCTGCATGCCGCTCTGGTGGGCCGGCTTTCCCTCGATTACTGCGGCAATGACCATTTTGGGGATATCTGGCTCCAACCCGACGTGTCCGGCGCCGGTATTTGGATCAGCCTCAGGCACAACGATCTGAGAGATGAGCTGTCCATTTCGCTCGAAAACGATCCTTAATTCTTCATTCGGACTGGTGAGGACGGTAGTGATGAGTGATTCCCAGTCCTCAAGGGGTGTCTCATTGAGAGAAACGAGACGGTCACCGATAAGCAAGCCCGCCCTCGCGGCAGGAGAGTCGGGTTCTACCCATCCGACAACCGGCTGAGAGGAGAGATAGGCCGGCTGCTGAATGCCGATCATGAATACGACGGGCCAGACAAGCAGGGCGAGGAGTAAGTTCATGGCCGGTCCTGTCAAAACAATTGCCGTCCGTCTCAGAACAGATTGGGCAGTGAAAGATCGGCTCTTATCCGCTTCAGGCACCTCTTCGTCTGGAGACTCACCTAAGAGTTTGACATAGCCCCCGAGAGGCACGAGGGCGATCTGGTATTCAGTCTCCCCCCATTTCCGGCCAATGATTCTCTTACCAAAGCCAAGGGAGAATTTGAGAACTCGGACTCCGAGCCATTTGGCGACGAGGAAGTGGCCCGATTCATGGATAAAAACGAGAGCACCCAGAACGATAATTCCCACCGCGATGTTGAACACAGACATTATCTTTGTTCCCCTGTTTTCGTCCTATAACCTTAACCTAAAAGAACCCATATTTCCATGCTTTCTAGAACCTTCCTGACTTCTTGGCGGTGTGGATAACCCCACGAGAGGCCTCGCCTTACCGCCTCTTTTCGAGGATTTCCCTCGCCCTTCCCCTCGCCCACTGATCGGCTTTTAGCACGTCATCAATCGTTCTCACCGGTTGGATCTTGTGGGCTTTCATTGTGGCTTCGATGGTCCTTGGGATTTCAGTGAATCTCAGCTCCCCTTTAAGAAAGGCGTTTACACCCAGTTCATTGGCTGCGTTGAGGACGGCCGGCATCGTCTCTCCAATGGTTATCGCCCGAGTGGCCAGTTCCAATG
>JABAOF010000673.1_pt1 | contig 12465 bp, 8 predicted proteins | sample 7062171 | NCBI WGS metagenome assembly JABAOF01 (sample SAMN14538628, study PRJNA623070) | marine sediment metagenome | biome: marine biome [ENVO:00000428]; feature: marine pelagic biome [ENVO:01000023]; material: deep marine sediment [ENVO:00002113] | place: India: Gulf of Khambhat ... | reverse complement strand
CCGTGCTCTCCCATCTTGCGGTTGATCTCGACATCCTGGTCCGCGACACGTTGTGCTTCAGTGATGAGTCGATCTCGCATCGCGTCAGGACCATCATCAGAGACGTCTTTTGCTGATTGCAGCATTCGCTTAAGTGCCCAATCCAGGTTTGAAGCTGTTGGGCGAGCTGCATGCAGAATATCAGCAGCTTCCTGCAGGTCATGCGATAGATCTTCGCTAGATGAAGCAGAAGATTTATGCCCAGCTAGGGCCAGACCAAAAGCAGCTGTGGCTCCAATGGCTGGAGCTCCGCGCACGGCCATATCCTTGATGGCGAAGGCTACCTCCTCTGTGCTATGAAGTTGGATGAGTACGAATTCTTCAGGAAGCAGCCGTTGGTCGATCATCTCGACCACCGGTCCATCTGTGACCCATCGTACAGTTCTCATGTTCGACTCACAAAAAGGCGCTCTCAGAAGAGAGCGCGTCGCTCAGGCGGAATGGAAGTCTAGCATGCAGCGGCCGAGCTTGCAAGGGTGTGACAAAGCTAGGCTACGTGAGCGCTACTCATAAACCTGAAGTGAATTAGATCGATAATAATTGACACTATGTTTCATCTCCTTTATGATGGCGCCTATGCGTCCACATAGACGGGGCATTTTTGTGCTGTTGGTCGTACTCATTGCCCCAACTCTGGCATGTACGATCCCATTAATCGGTGGTATTGGAACAACAGCTACGCCCACTGCGATAGCAACCGCGACCAGGACCCCAACACCTCAGCCAACCGCAACTCCAACACTAGCTCCCACAGCAGCACCTTCTGCAATTATTAATGCTGGTGAATGGGCACGTTTTAACGGAGATTGGGACAAAGCGTTGACCGAGTTCCAGACCGCTCTAAACCAGACAGCTGACTTGGATGAGGCAGCATCCGCCGAATTGGGAATGTCAATGACATTGCTTGAAGCCGGACGATATGCTGAAGCCAATCAGGCGTTGACCGCCTACCTGGAAAAGTACCAAGATCATGTAGGTAGATCAAAGGCATATTTCCTTAGGGCAAGTGGTTCATTAGCTCTGGGGGATCATATTTCAGCCATCGAAGATCTTGACCAATACCTTGAGTTGGAGCCTGACCTTCTAACCTCCTATGTACAAGAACAAGTTGGTGACATCTATCGTGGGATTGGGCTCCCGCTTGAAGCGATTCCCCGATACCAATTTGCAATGGAGTCGGCTCGCTCTGGTGGAACTCTCGAGCTCCAAATCAAACTCGCGCATAGCTATTTCGAAGCAGGGGATTATGTCGCAGCATCGGAGCAGTTCGACCTGGTTTATTACTTGGCAAGCGAGCCATCCACTCGGTCTGCTATGAACCTACTGGCAGGTCGTGCATTGGAAGCTGTGGGTGACTATGAAGGTGCATTTGCGAAGTTTCAGGATTCCATCGTCCAGTTTCCGGAAGAGTACGAATCCTACCTTGGCTTAATCACTTTGGTGGACGCAGGAGTATATGTTGATGAGTTCCTTAGAGGTGTAGTAGATTACCATGCTGAGGCGTATGGTCCCGCATTAGCTGCGTTCGACCGTTACTTGGTTACAACGCCCACCAGTTCAGGGTTCTACTATCGGGGTCTGACAAAGAGAGCCTTAGGCGATCCATACGGCGCAATTCAAGATTTCCAAACAGTGATTGATTTTTACTCAGGAGATCTTCACTGGACTGATGCCTGGTTTGAGAGAGCGTCTACTGAAAGGGTCCAGCTCTCCGATTCTGCAGCTGCCGTCAACACATATCTCAACTTCGTTTCGGCAGCTCCTGGCAGCCCGAATTCGCCAGACGCGTTGAACTCGGCGGCGCGGATTCTTGAGCGGGATGATCAATTATCGGAAGCCGCGTTGGTGTGGTTAAGGATTCCACAGGAATATTCATCCTACTGGCTTGCATATGAAGGCGCTTTTCTGTCAGGAGTTACGAGGTACAGGTTAGGCGAGTACGGAGCAGCACGAGACGCATTTCTCCTTGCTGACGCGACTGCAAGAGAACCTGGAGAAAGAGCGGCCGCAAAGTTGTGGGTGGGGAAGACTTATGAAGCTGAAGGGGATCTTCAAGCCGCCAGGTTGGAATGGGGATCTGCTGCTGATATCGACCCGACAGGATACTACTCTGTCCGTGCGCATGATCTATTAGTTGGACGCGATCCTTTTAAGCCAGCGTCAAACCTGGAGTTTCCATCCAGCGCGCAATTGGATGTCGAAAGGGAAGAAGCAGAACTTTGGCTCCGTGCTCAATTCGGCATCGAAGGTCCTGAGCCACTTTCTGAGTTGGATGCGACACTTGCCCAGGATGCGAGGTTACTGAGGGGAGAAGAATTCTGGCGATTGGGGCTCTATCAGGAGGCGAAAGCCGAATTCGAGACAATGCGTAGAGCGATCCAGCACGATGCAGGTGCAACTTATCGCCTTATGCACCGTTTATTGGAGCTTGGACTCTACCAGCCTGCGATATTTGCAGCTCGCAATATCCTCAACCTTGCCAACTTGAGTGACGCGGAGACGTTGGACGCACCAGTGTATTTTAACCGCATCCGGTTTGGCACCTATTATCAAGATATCATCTTCCCTGAAGCTACCCGTCTAGATCTCGATGTACTCTTTGTGCTGTCCGTTGTGCGACAAGAGAGCCTGTTTGAGAGTTTCATCACTTCCTACGCTGATGCACGCGGACTTATGCAAGTTATTCCAAGCACCGGACTTGAGATTGCCCAGAGGATAAATTGGCCGCCAGGATACCAAGCCGATGATCTATACAGAACTCTTGTGAGCGTTAGATTTGGTGTGGAATATCTTGCTCAACAGCGTGATCTATTTGATGGAGATCTGATTGCGACATTGTCAGCTTACAACGCTGGACCTGGAAATACCCTTATCTGGAAGGAACTTGCTCCACAAGACCCAGATCTTTTCTTGGAAGTGGTACGTCTCGATCAACCGCAGCGCTATATACGCGGGATCTATGAGATGTTTGCAATTTATCGCGCTCTTTACGCCAGTGGTGAATGAGTAGACATCTCCATCAACTTCGTAATAATTCATCGAATCGAATTCATACCTGATAACTATGGCTGCTGAATGTTCACGGTTGCTTTCATTTAATACATAAGCAAAATCGTTGAGCATGAAGATCAATCTCTCAATTCGACATGACTACTCAACTTCCGGGATAAACAATACCAACCTGAGTGGAATATGATATTGTTGAGGGCGTACTGGCAATTGGGCTGCTACCCATGCGGAAGATACGATTCCATGGGCACATATTCTTGAGAGGTCAATGAAAACAAACTCCGAGCCTTCGATGGATAGACCCATTTGGCAAGATCACAGGGAACACCTGCATCTCATAGCAAGAGAAGCGCTGGAAGCTGTCGATCCTTTCCCGTCGGTGATACGCCATCTTTCACTCAAAGGCGATCTGCTAAAAGTTGGTAGTCAAGAGTATGAACTGGGTGATGATTCGAAGGTGTTCGTCGTCGGGGCTGGAAAAGCTGGGGTTGCAATGGCACGCGGTGTTGAGAGTGTCATTGGTCAAAAGATCTCGGCTGGGATTATATCAGTACCCGCGCTGCCGGAACAAAACCTGGAGAAGATCGATTTTATCTGCGGAGGTCATCCGCTCCCGACAGAAGGTTCGGTCGAGGCTGGTGAGGCGCTACGCGATCTGCTGATGGAAACAGGTCCGGCGGATGTTGTCCTTGTATTGATCTCAGGGGGCGGATCGGCACTTCTTGAGCTTCCGTTGGATGAACTTCAATTAGAGGACTTGGTAAAGACGAATGACCTTCTTTTAAAAAGCGGAGCACCTATTCATGAGTTCAACGCGGTGCGCAAAGAGCTTTCTTTAATTAAGGGGGGTGGCCTCGCTCAAATGGCAGCACCAGCGCGAACGGCTGCCTTAATCCTTTCGGATGTGGTCGGGGATCATCTGGATGTCATCGCATCTGGTCCGACTGTTCCCAGCACATCGAATGCGATGGATGCGTTGGAAGTACTTAAGCGTTATGAATTGAGTTCTAAAGTTCCTCGGCGCGTTCTGGATGTGGTGAATTCGAGGATTGCGGTTCTGGAATCAAGTGTGAGTGAGGAGATTAAAACAGTCGAAGTCAATAACATCCTTATTGGTAGCAATTCCATAGCTGCAAGTGCTGCGGAGACTAAAGCGCGTGTACTTGGTTATCATCCAAAGCTTTTAACCACAGCACTACAGGGCGAAGCCAGCGTTGTAGGACGTATGATCGCGAAGACGTTAAAAGGCTCGGATATTCGAAGAACCGCGCAGGAAGTGCCGATTTGTTTGATCATGGGCGGTGAGACAACGGTTTCACTTAAGGGAGACGGCATTGGTGGCAGAAATCAGGAGCTTGCATTATCAGCGGCGATTGAATTGGATGGTGAAGAAGGAGTGGCCATTATGACCTTCGCAACGGACGGCATCGATGGACCGACACCCGCAGCCGGCGCGATTGTCACGGGTCAGACATTGACGAAGGCACGCTCCATTGGCTTGGATGCGATGGACTCATTGATGCGAAATGACTCCTATTCATTTTTCAAGGTGATAGGGGATGCAGTGATCACGGGGCCAAGCGGCACCAATGTCAACGATCTGGTATTTTGTGTCGTCTACGCTACAGAGGAATCAACTGTATTGGGGATATGATGTCAGGGATCGTCCTTAGAAAAATCACCATAGATGCATACTCAGAGGATAAGGACAGACCATTCAACCAGAAGTTTGTTGTGCCGCATACTATAATTGGCTTATATATCTGTCATCCTTACCTCTACTAATGGAGAATGACGGAGGACATGTCTGAGATTTTAGAAGCTATCGATATGATGTTGTCAGAGGGGAAAAGTGTTTGTGTTGCAACAGTTGTCTGGACATGGGGATCATCTCCACGGACTGTTGGGGCAAAGATGGTAGTCAATCAGGATGGGGAGATGGTCGGCTCAGTGAGCGGTGGCTGCGTTGAAGGTGCAGTTGTTGAAGAAGCCACCCAGTCACTTCAAAATGGCCAGGCCAAGCTGCTGCACTACGGCGTGGCGGATGAGGAAGCGTGGGGAGTTGGTCTTGCATGTGGTGGTGAGATTGACGTATTCCTGGTTCCAATCCTGAACTCGGATTCCTTTGAGGCGTCTCAATATGGGCGTATGCTCGCATACGTTAATATGGAATTACCATTTGTCCTTGCTCGAGTAGTTCAGGGACCATCACCTGTGTTCGGTCAATCCATCCTATACTCGGAAAAAGGGGAAACCTTCGGCGATATGGAGCATGAACTCAGGGAGCAAGTCATAACTAGGGCTCAAGAAACAATGAATGTTGGGAGTTCGTGCGTCGAAGAGCATTCGTGTGATGGAGAGGCGGTTGATGTTTTCTATGAGTATCGAGGCCGTCCATTGAAACTCGTAATCGTTGGAGGAGTTCACATCGCCATTGCGCTTGCAACACAGGCCCGATCTCTCGGCTATCGTGTTTATGTGATCGATCCGCGCAGTGCATTTGGGGTGGAATCACGATTTGAGGAAATTGATGGCTTGATCGATGCTTGGCCAGGCGAAGGTCTTAGAAAGGTTGGCGTGGATTCTTCAACAGCTGTTGCAGTGCTAACGCATGATCCAAAGCTTGATGATCCCGCGCTAAAGTTCGCTTTGTCGAGTCCCGCCTTCTACGTGGGAGCATTGGGGAGTCAGAAGACGCAGAAGGCGCGCCGGCGAAGATTACTGGAAGCCGGCGTTTCTGAGGAGCAAGTCGATCGTCTTCGTGGGCCTATCGGCTTGGATCTCGGGGGCCGTTCTCCTTCCGAGATAGCCCTGAGTATCATGGCGGAGATTGTCGCAGTACGTCATGGAACCCAAGCTTTTCAAAATTGACACACCATCCATAGAGGCGAAAACCTTATTCTCCACCAGGAGAATTCACTTCCGCAGGTGGTATTTTTCTTGACTGCGATACTTCATTATGGTAAAATCTGGGGTCGCGGTTTATGGAAGATCGTAAGATTATTGGTTTACAGTTGTAATATTCATATCCATTTCAACCGGCTTGATACCAAGCCGGTAATACGCGTTACCTACTAAGCTTTGTCTCTACGTGAGACCCATTCATATCGAGGAGTTAACGAATGGTATCTGCAAGCAGCACCAAGTGGTACTCTCGAATTCCGGATGCATTCTCCCTTCCTACGCTCATTGAAGTTCAATTGGATTCCTTTGAACGTTTGAAGCAAGAGGGATTGGCTGAGCTGTTCGACGAGATTTCACCGATTGAATCGTACAACGGCGGGATGCGGTTGTACTTTCCAGGAAATACTCCCGAGAGCAAGGAATTCGGACTTAGCTATTGGTTTGAGGATCCCAAACATGATCTAGAGGAATGTGTAGAGCGCGATCTTACTTACGCTGCTCCTCTCTACGTATCCGTACTCCTTGCCGGCCCCGAGGTACCGGAGCCCATCAAACAGGATATCTTTTTAGGCGATTTCCCTTTTATGACGGAAAAAGGCACTTTCGTCATTAACGGCACCGAGCGCGTGGTTGTTTCGCAATTGATCCGATCACCAGGCGTTTACTTCGAAGCCCCTGAGGATCGGGTGACTGGCCGGCGCTTAGCGGCCGCAAAATTGATCCCGGATCGTGGCGCATGGATGGAATTCGAAACTCGTAAGAGTGACTATCTCACTCTCAAGTTCAACCGTAAAAGGACCGTCCCTGTAACCATCCTGTTGCGCGCTTTGGCCGTGGTTGATGATGGGCTTAGCGATTCACCTATTAAAGAGGGCAGCGACGAGGAACTGCTTTCTCTCTTTACCGAGGCGGATAATAACCCTGACCACATGTATATCCCTACGACAATCCGGCAAGAGCCGACGTGGGATTTGCGAAATGGTCGAGAGCTCGCTGAAGAGGCCTTGATCGAGTTCTACCGTAGGATGCGACCAGGCGATCCACCAACGCTGGAAAATGCGAAGGAGTATCTTTACGATCAACTCTTCGATCAGCGCCGGTACGACCTTGAGCGTGTAGGCCGGTACAAGCTTAATCAAAAACTTGGGCTGATGGATGAAATCCCACTTGAGCATCGCCGTGTTTCCTCCTGGGATATCGTAAGGCTAATCGAGCGCATGATCCAAATCAATAATGGTGTTGAGGAGCCTGACGACATCGACCACCTGGGCAATCGCCGAGTCAAAACAGTAGGTGAGTTAATTCAGAGCAAGCTCCGGGTAGGCCTCCGGCGTATGGAACGTGTCATCCTCGAGAGGATGTCCATCCACGAACAGGAACAGATCTCACCCGTCTCATTGATCAACATCCGTCCTGTCGTCGCGGCTATTCGTGAATTCTTTGGCTCAAGCCAGTTAAGCCAGTTCATGGATCAAACCAATCCGCTGGCCGAACTCCGACACAAACGTACACTCTCAGCTCTAGGTCCCGGCGGATTACGCCGTGAACGTGCAGGATTTGATGTTCGCGATGTTCATCACTCCCACTATGGACGGATTTGCCCGATTGAGACGCCTGAAGGTCCAAACATCGGCCTCATTGGTCGTTTGGCTTCCTATGCACGAGTGAATCGGTTTGGTTTTATTGAGACCCCTTACCGCAAGGTGATCCGGGAACTTCAACCGGATGATCCTGTACTTATCGGCCAGATTTTGCGGGAAGATGTCAGGAATCCTAGATCCAAGAAAGTTGTCGCTGAAGCTGGAACCAAGATGACGTCTACACTGGCGAAACGAATGGCGAATTTGGACAAGCCGATCCCGATTGAACCATTTGTTTCGAATGAAACGATCTATCTTTCAGCAGACATAGAAGACCGATATGTGATCGCTCAAGCTAATGCACCATTGGGTGAGGATCAGAAGTTCGTCCGGCAGCGGGTTTCTTGTCGACACCACGGAGATTTCCTCTTTGCGAGACCGGATCAGATTGACTTCATGGACGTCGCACCGCGCCAGATCGTTGGTGTGAGTGCATCACTCATTCCATTCCTGGAGCATGATGACGCGAACCGAGCACTCATGGGTTCGAACATGCAGACCCAGGCTGTTCCTTTAATAACACCAGAAGTGCCCACGGTGTCTACAGGAATGGAAAGACAAGCAGCAATTGATTCGGGCCAGGTGATCATGGCGGACATCGATGGTGAAGTGGAGTCAGTAACGGGATCTGCAATTGTGATCCGCTCCGGATCGGAACGCCACATATACAATCTCAGGAAATACAATCGTTCAAATCAGAGCACCTGTATCGACCAGCGACCAGCAGTTATCAAAGGTCAACGTGTCCGAAAGGGTGATGTGATTGCCGACTCATCCTCAACCGAGAATGGCGAACTGGCACTGGGCCAAAACGTGCTTTGCGGCTTTATCTCGTGGGAGGGTGGTGATTTCGAGGACGCGATCTTGATTTCCGAGCGTCTTGTCGAGGGTGACCGTTTCACCTCCGTTCACATCGAGAAGCATGAGGTTGAAGCCAGAGATACGAAACTTGGACCCGAGGAGATAACCTACGACATCCCCAATGTTGGTGAGGAAGCTCTGCGGGATTTGAATGAGGATGGGATTATTCGCATCGGGGCAGAGGTTGGTCCCAACGATATTCTCGTGGGAAAGATCACACCAAAGGGTGAGAAAGAACTCACACCGGAGGAGAAGCTGCTCCGAGCTATATTCGGTGAGAAAGCTCGCGAGGTGAAGGATACCTCACTGCGAATGCCGCATGGTGAACGGGGGAAGGTCGTTGACGTTCGCGTTTTCACTCGTGACGAGCATAGGGACCTTCCTGCTGGTGTTGAGAAGATGGTGAGAGTTTCTGTTGCTCAAAGGCGGAAGGCAACAGAAGGCGATAAGATGGCAGGTCGGCATGGCAACAAGGGTGTGATTTCTAAAGTCGTTCCTGTTGAGGACATGCCTTTCCTCGAAGACGGAACTCCCATCGATCTGATCCTGAACCCACTTGGAGTTCCAGGACGAATGAATATTGGTCAGATTCTGGAAGCCCATCTTGGTTGGGCGGCGGATCGGTTGGGCTTTCGCGCGGTGACGCCTGCATTTGATGGTGCTGATGAGCGTGAAATCGCAGCCGAATTATCGAGATCCTGGCTGATTGATCGCGCGTGGTACGAGATTGGTGAGCGCGCCTGGGAATGGGTGAAGGAAGAAGGGTACTACGAAGAGGAAATCTTCACAGACGATGAAGAGGTTCGGCGAATCTATTTAGAGCAATGGCTTGGGGATAAGGGATACGATCTTGATCTCCTGGTGACGGATATGGTGTATGCGAAGCGGGCAACGTTGCGTGAGTGGCTAACTGAGAAGGGTTACAATCCTGATGACATTCTTGTTTTCGAGGATACTGAGCTGCCCATTGCTGAACGCGATGTGATAGACCAGACCGCCTTCGAGGTGAGTCTCAGGCTGTGGATTGAGGCGATGGGCTACACGGCTCGGGCGAACGCTACCGTACAGACACTACGCAAGCAAGCTCAAAAGGCCATGCTCGAGACAGGTACCCCCATTCCCATCCTTGGGAAACAGACTCTCTATGATGGGAAAACCGGGGAGCCCTATGATCAACCAGTTACTGTCGGCGTCGTGCTGATGATGAAGTTACATCACCTGGTCGAAGATAAGGTTCACGCTCGATCAACCGGACCGTACTCCCTTGTGACGCAACAACCGTTAGGCGGTAAAGCGCAGTTCGGTGGTCAGCGTTTCGGTGAGATGGAGGTCTGGGCTCTTGAAGCATACGGTGCGGCACATACGCTGCAGGAAATGTTGACAGTGAAATCGGATGATGTCCAGGGCCGGGTGAAAACCTATGAGGCGATTGTAAAAGGTGAAACCGTCGAGGAACCCGGAGTTCCTGCTTCATTCCGCGTGTTGGTGAAAGAACTTCAAAGCTTGGGTCTTTCCGTCGAAGCTGTCAGCGATGAGGGCGATGTCCTCCGATTTGGCAAGGAGGATCAACGCGCACGACCGCCGCGATTGGGCTTGGGTTTGCTCGATATGGAGCCAAGAATCTGAGGAAATGGAGTAGGAAAATCGGGTTTGACGGGAAACTCCAATCCTTGACTGACCATATAGCGCATGGTACAATCGCGCTCCATTAGCTAGGGCCAGACAGGTGGGCTATAGATGGATTGCCTGCCTGAGATGAATATTCGATCAAATTGGCGAGGCCATCGTGCAAGATCGATGGCCTCACTTACTGCGAAAAGACCCGGGGCTGGAACCCCGGGTTTATGTGGGAGGCCAATGTGCCGACAATAAACCAACTTGTCCGAAAAGGTCGTAAGGCAAAGAAAGCGAAGACCAAGGCACCTGCGCTGCAATACATTTTCAATTCTATGAAGCAGCGTCGGATCGCTCAGCCAAAGGGTTCTCCTCAAAAACGGGGTGTCTGCACCCAGGTGCGCACTCAAACCCCGAAGAAACCGAACTCTGCGCTGCGTAAGGTCGCCAGGGTCCGATTAACCAATGGGATCGAAGTTTCTGCGTACATCCCTGGGGAGGGGCACTCCCTTCAGGAGCACTCCGTCGTGCTCGTTCGCGGCGGTCGCGTGAAGGATCTCCCAGGTGTTCGTTATCACATCGTGCGAGGCACGCTCGATTCCACGGGAGTCGAGGATCGCCGTCAAGGACGTTCCAAGTACGGTGGAAAGCGGCCGAGGGAATTGTAGGACGCTCACGATGCAAAGTCTTTCTTAACTTTTAAGAATGGAGCAGGCACATGCGAAGGACAAAGCCTGAGAAGCGGGAAATCCCGCCGGATGTCAAATACAACAGCATACTTGTTCAGAGTTTTATTAATAGACTCATGAAGAAGGGGAAGAAGAGCACTGCAGCTCGGATTCTCTATGATGCCTTCGATATCATGGAGGGTCGGGCGAAACGAGATCCGCTCGAGATGTTTGAGCAGGCTATTAAGAACACTTCGCCTGTGCTCGAAGTTAAACCTCGCAGAGTGGGAGGCGCCACATATCAGGTTCCAGTAGAAGTGGCACCTGGTCGACGACTTGCTCTCGCGATGCGCTGGATTCTGGCTGCAGCAAACACTCGTCCCGGAAAGTCGATGGCAGAGAAACTCTCGGCCGAATTAATGGACGCTTCCAATAACACGGGCGCGGCCATTAAGAAACGTGAAGAAACACATCGTATGGCAGAAGCCAATAGGGCTTTTGCTCACTATCGCTGGTAAATCTTGAAAGGTTTGGTCAACTGCTGACAGGGTTCTATCATGACGCGGGAGTATCCTTTAGAACGCTACAGAAATATCGGCATCATAGCGCATATCGATGCCGGCAAAACGACCACCACCGAGCGGGTGCTCTTCTACACCGGTCGGACTCATCGCATTGGTTCTGTCGATGATGGAACAACTGTCACTGATTGGATGGAGCAGGAACGAGAACGAGGGATTACGATCGTCTCCGCAGCAGTTACGGCCATGTGGCACGATCACATCATAAATATCATTGATACCCCCGGACACATTGACTTCACCGCCGAGGTACAACGATCTCTCCGAGTACTTGACGGCGGTGTTGTTGTTTTCGACGCTGTTCAAGGTGTTGAGCCTCAATCGGAAACGGTCTGGCGGCAGGCAGATTTGTACAGCGTTCCACGCATTTGTTTTGTTAATAAGATGGATCGGGTAGGAGCATCGTACGAGCGTTCAACGGAGATGATCCGGGAGCGCCTTGGAGCCAACCCGATCCAGGTGCAGATGCCCATTGGTGTTGAATCAGATTTCCGTGGGGTCATCGATCTTATTGAAGGCGAAGCTATTATTTGGGACGATGAACTCGGAGCGGAGCCAAAACGAGGAGAAATCCCTGAGGAGCTCGCAAAAGAAGCGGATGAGCGTCGTGGATTGATGATTGAGCAGATCGTGGATTGCTGTGATGATCTCACGATCAAATATCTCGAAGGCGATGATATCAAGGCAGAGGATCTAAAGTGGGGTTTGCGTAAAGCTGTGATCGAGGGGAAAGCAACTCCTGTCTTTTGTGGTGCTTCGCTGAGAAATAAAGGGGTTCAGCCATTGCTCAATGGCATTGTGGATTACCTGCCGTCTCCCCTGGATATTCCCCCTGTAAAAGGTTTTAATCCCAATTCGGAAGAGTTGGTTACCCGAGAGGCGAACGACGACTCGCCACTCAGCGCCCTTGTCTTCAAGATCGTTACCGATCCCTATGTTGGTCGATTGGCCTATATCCGCGTGTATTCCGGTAAGATCAAAGAAGGATCGAGGGTCCATAATGCGACCGAGGGAAAGAGGGAGCGGGTCGGTCGCCTCTTGAGAATGTACGCGGATCGGCGGGAGGATATCGAAGAAGTATTGGCTGGCGATATCGCCGCAATCCTTGGAATGAAGGGCACATTTACAGGTGATACTCTTTGTGATGCT
>JABAOF010024866.1_pt4 | contig 12473 bp, 7 predicted proteins | sample 7062171 | NCBI WGS metagenome assembly JABAOF01 (sample SAMN14538628, study PRJNA623070) | marine sediment metagenome | biome: marine biome [ENVO:00000428]; feature: marine pelagic biome [ENVO:01000023]; material: deep marine sediment [ENVO:00002113] | place: India: Gulf of Khambhat ... | reverse complement strand
TGTAGCTCCTGTCCAGAAGCTTGTTCATGATTTAATCGAAGATATTGTGACATTTAACCCTACGCGTCAATTTTCTTGACCTCGTAACGCTAATTAAAAGGGTGTCCCTAGATGGGCGAATACTTATCTTCACTCTTATAGTTGGGATGAAGCATCATCAAACCCGACAACTTGAGAGCGTAAGTGACTTCGACATTTCGACGATTTTCAAGTTCAATACGATCCAGATTGAAACCTGCCTCGATGTTTCGCAAAGCAGCCTCATGCATGCGGATGATTCTTGGATCGTCAACTTTTGCCAATCTCTGCTCAGTTCTGCGCTTTTTCGCCTTGTAGGTTTCCTCAAGGGAAGTAAGCCTTGAATTCACTAGCGCGTCATTCAGTTTACTTGCATCCCGCTCTTCTTCATTCCTGAGCCTACCAGCTTTCGCTCGAGCGATGCTCTGAGCTTGTAGGTAGAGACCTTCCGGGAATTCACTGAATAAACCTTGCTCTACTTCCTTGGCTTGTTGCACCAATCGAAGAAACTCTGAACCAAGCTGATCGACGATTGATAGGGTCTCTGCAGAAATGACTACAGGCACCAATCGTTCAGCGACGCGCACAGCATTGGTATAGATTGAATAAAGGAAGAAGAAATATTTACCCCGGTATTGAGTGTCTGAGGTTAGGTGAATGACAAGCACAGGAGGATTTGCCCGGCTTTCATGGTTGCTCCAAAACGAGATTGCAGCTTGGGCGAGTGGATGGCGCAGATTAATGAACTCCATGAGCTTGCGCTCGTATGCAAGGTCGTCGAGAAAGGTGAAGGGCATCCCCTCGCCACGGTTAATCCTCCGCCGGAATTCCAGCTTCGATCCTTGGCTTCCTTTCCACTCATTCTTTAAGAAACCTTGCATTGAACGCTGGAATTCGTCGTCAAATTTCAGAAACCAGCTTTCTTCACCTTTGTTCTTCAAGAGTCGCGTGCGTGGAAATGCATTTTCAATATAAGACGTGACCAAAGCTTGTATCTCGTTCGAATCTGTAAATCGTCCAGTTCGGATGATCTCTTGGACATCTTGATTAAAAATGGAATCCTGCCCCATGAATTCTAGTTTTGTCTTTTCGAATTCGTCCAACTCCTGCTTCTCGCGAAGAATTCGGTCAGCGGCTTGATCGGCCAGTTCCATCTCCTGTTCGGGTGTGAGTTCCTTTTGGTACACCTCTTTGGTAAGATCACGCATTACTTCACCGAGAATAGCCTCGAGATCACCAATCGATTCCTTGAAGATCTGGATGCGGTCATACAGTCTTGCATAAATACGATCTTCAATCGTACTTTCGGCGATGAAACTATAAATCATTACCTTTGGACTGCGCTGGCCAAAGCGGTCGACGCGGCCAATTCGTTGCTCTACCTTCATCGGATTCCATGGCAGGTCGTAGTTAATCACGATATGGCAGAACTGAAAGTCCAGGCCTTCAGATCCAACTTCGGATGACAGGAGAACATGGGCTCCTTCGGAACGTTCAAACCCTTCGACAATCCCCTGACGCTTGCGCACGNNAGGTCGCACGGAAGAAGGAAAAAATTAGAACCTTTGCTAATGGTTCTTGCTTGAAAATCTCATGCAACGTTGTTAAGAGCAGTTCAAACTTTGTGTCTTTCCCTTTGAGACTCCACCTTGCAAGCTCGNNTCTGGATGGGAAGCGCCCCATGCCAGTGAACTCATTTTCCTCCAACAGACCATCTAGCATATCGAGATCTTCTGTATCGGGAAATAGGTGCTCCATACGTTGGCTGAAGTTTTTACTGAAGGCTGGCATGCAAGAGGCAGCTTGACGCTCGCGGGTGACTAGTGCGAAACCAACAGAATAGGCCCTTTTCGATGCCCACAACCAATGCTCACGTACAAACCGAATCACTGCATCGTAGTAGTTCCTTTCTTCCTCTGAATAGTGATAGGGAATAATCTTGGCCTCACGAACAGGTGCATTTTTAACAACATCACGCTTGCGAGTACGCGTGAAAATATGCGCGATCGTGTTAAGCTCGAGAAGCATACGCTGGGTCTTAATAGCTGAATTTCGGCTAATATGATCCTTGGATAAAAGTTCCTTCACCTCTAGATATCTGGGATCCCTTAGGAAGCGCATTCGCTCTGAACTAGTCTCTAACTTTTCCAAAGCTTGTAATGCGCGGTGGTGATCCCCACTTTCGAGGTGTCGCGAGGCAAGGTTGATATTTTTATTCGGTGCGATGCGATCTTCAAATGTGTAATAATCCTCGAATTCGCCAGGAGACAGGATGTGCAGCAAGTTGAAGAGATCCTCGTTGCCAAGATGCAGTGGTGTGGCAGTTAACATGAGAAAGGCGTCGGTATTTTCCCGTAAGATCGTGGCGACATCATTCGTGCGCGTAGTTGGATTACGGCAGTGGTGGGCTTCGTCGATGATCACCAGATCGAAATGGATTTTCTCCTCAGCAAGCTGCACAGCGAACTCTTCTCTGCGTATGAGCTCGATAGATACAATTCCGTGCAATTGGGTGGTTCCATATCGCTGGTAATCGAGCAAGAATTTTCGAAGCTTATCCGCATCTAATTCCTGAAACGGACGGTCAAATCGTGACTGCATTTCAAACTGCCATTTAGCCCGTAAGGACGCAGGGCAGAGCACCAGAATGCGCTGAAGTGGAAGACGGGCTTCAAGCTCGGTCATGATGATCCCGGCTTCGATGGTTTTACCTAAGCCAACCTCATCCGCTATCAAGAGATGTTGATCAGGGTTTCGTAGGAATTTGAGGACCGGTTTAAATTGATACACATGGAATTCGACGCGTGCAGCGTGTAGTGAGTGCAAGCCTTCGCTGTATGGACTGCTGACTTTCGCTAGAAGTAGCTCACGCTGCAGGTCAACTAGGCGATTATGCAGTCGGAAATAACGAGGGTTGAGAATATCATCTTTAATGAGTCTGACATCAGAGACAGCAACGATGCGTTCGTCGCCGCCGTGAAAGAAGACTTTCAGCTCGATTAAGTTCTTTTCCACTTCCAATACATCCGTTACGATTCCTCGTACGGATGGATTGGATAAAAGGCAAACCTTATCCCCGGTTTTGATCCTTTGACCGGTTGGGAATGCCATTATTTAAACATCCTCTCGAATCCTTTACAACCAACCGTATAAATCGATGATTAATTTTCTGTAAACCAGCTGATCCAATCCTCCTCTTGACTTTTCCATCTTCGCGCTTCTTCTTTAGATCGTCTTGCACGTTCTTCGCGGATCGCAATTTGACTAGGATGGAGATATTTTATAGGGATGTATTCTCGGCAACGATTCTCTCCACGATCATTCAATATTCGTATTCGTCCGTCAAGGAAAATATGAAGTTTATACATACCGGTTTGAAGGATTCCTATGTCTTTAAAACTTGCCTCAGTATCAGATACATATCTGATACCAATACTAGCTTCCATATCATCCTCTATGAAAAAATCCCCTAAATAATCACCCGATGAGACGATCGGACATCTCATAAAGAAGTTTAAGTGCATAAAGGGCTCGGTGAGATTGCGGATCTCTGTCTCCCCCCCTGGTTTCACTAGCTTCATCTGAATGCTATATGGAGGATAGGCAATGCTGAAGTGCTCGAGGTCCTTATCATACGATCCGCCTAAACAAACTGCCTCAATAGGATCAATTACAACCGGATCGATGATTTTATGCTCACCGAATATGGATTTCAATTTATTGCGGATAATAGGCATATGAGTAACACCGCCAACTGGTAAGACATAGTCAATCCACTTCGCAGCCTCTAATAAGCTTAGGGAGCTTGCTCTGGAAACATCCAACAACGGAGCGTTTTTAGCAGTATCCAAAGCATAAACAAGTCGGCACGCGTACTCTGTAGTAGCATTTGCTTCCTGAATAAGATTCGAGCTCTTGGATTGAACTAACGATTCAAGCTCTTCTCTTGTAAGCGAAACTGTCTGGGTACCAAATTCCTCCGTAAAGAGCACATCTTGAAACACTTCGATTTCGGAAAGTCGTTCTTTGGCGTTCTTAGACATCATACGCAAATGCCAGATGTCGATCGGTTCAAGCCCTTGACGGATATCTTCCGGTTCCAGTCCCTCTGAAGCTGCGATTTGGCCCACAATATGGTTGCTAACGAGGATGTCAATATCATCTCCACCCAACCAAGATTTCCCTTTTGATCCAAGGACAGTGATATGAGGACCTTCCGGGGTTTCGCGAACATCCAATATAGCAACATCAAAAGTTCCACCACCAAAGTCATACACGAGCACTCGACCTGCGAGATTGGGCATGTAACGAACAATAGCAAGACCAGCTAGGATGGGTTCTTCAACAATGTTCTCTAAGCTTACCTGATTCAACCCTAGCTCATGAGCTACGGATGTTAGAAGCTTCTTACGATTAGAATAATCAAAGTCCACACCACAGCCAAAATTGGTTGGGATGAGTGATACCATCGCAGATTTAAGATCGACTTGGTGTCGAACCCAAGCAGCCTCAATTGCTCTTCTGAACGCCTCTTTCACAATTAGGTAGGCGATATCCTCTGGATTGAAAACTCCCACATCAGGAATATGTGCCTGCCCATCACCTCTGCACCAGAGTAGACCTCGTTTCTGTGGGTTAGTACCAAGAACCTCATGCAATCCACGCTTATATGGATCCGTGCACTTGTCGCCCTCACAGCCTATGCATCTTTTAATGGAGTGTACAACAAAGCTTCGACTAGGATTGCGCTCCGCTTCCTCTCCGACAATGGCACCCTCAAAGGGATGTTCGTAACCGGGTCGGAATAGGACCACCGAAGGAATATACGTGCGCACCCCATCTTCACCGATTGGGAGTGCAATCGGCATTTGATTGCCTACCTTCATAGCTACAGAGGTTGTCGTTGTTCCAAAATCGATTCCTAGACGGATCTCGTTCATCTTTCACCGTTTTATTGACTCGCCGGCTCAACGATGGCAGGTTTAAGCAGCTTCATTTCCCCCTGAAGATCTCGAATGCGGTATCCACGCTCTCGGACAAGAACTCTAATTTCACCTTCAACATCTTTAGGCAGTTCGGAGATCAGCTGACAAAGCTGCGGATCGTAAGCGATCTCTTCGCCAATTGCATACAACGGCTCAACCCCAAAGGCAGAGAGAAAGCTATGCATCCGTATGAATATTGCTTCGACTTCCTTCTTGGTATCTACCTGTTTCGAGAAAAAGCGCTCCATTTCAGCTACAGAACGAACCAAATCCCCAGCTAGCTTAAGCCTTTCCTTGTAGCGCACTTCTTCCTGCGCAATATTGATCTTCTCACCAAGTTCGCTCACGGTACCTTTTTGTGTTTGAACACTTCGTTCTAAGGATTTGATCCTCTCGTCCCGCTCTGCCAACAGGTTTTCGAGCTCATCCATCTTCGATCGGATCTCGCTCGTTCTTTCTTCAAACTGCTCTTTGAATAAATGGAGCTGAATTGGATCGAGTCCTGGTTTTGCAATGCTTTCAATTGTCTCACCTGAAAGCACTTGCTGGATCGCTGTTCGGTACACCTTCGAGCGGTGGGTATTTAGAAGCCGGACCCATTCATCGTCCTCATCCCCAAGGGCAACGATGCGGTTAAACAGTGGAAGAAGGTCGTCGAGCTCTTCCGCATCTTGCTCACTGGCGATAGCAGCCAGGAATTGGGCAGCACCCGAAGGGGAATAGTCGCCCTCAAGCACTGCTTGTTCTGCGAGCTCCACTAAATTTTCGAGTTCAACGCCCGACTCTTCAACCAGCTGCTTCGCATCTTGATCGGTGCTGATACCAGCTGCATAAGTCTCCAGCATTTCCTCCCGAAAATTTGGTGGGAGATCGGGTTCTCCAAGGCCGCGCAGCAGAGCTGCTCGGACTTCGGTAGGGTTTTCCCAAGCGCTGAGAAGGTCCATTAGATTGGTGAAGTTCCCATTTTCGAATAACGCTTTACGTGAATAAAGCTTGCCTACACTGCGTGTCAATTCAACAAATACACGACTGAGGTCTTTACGCAAACGAGCATCAGGAAGTTTGACCAATCTCTTTATGACTGAATTGAGCTTCTCTGGAAGGGCACACCAAAAAGTTTCTTCGCCGGGAGCAAGGTCTAGCAATCGATTCAGGCGCCTAATAGAAGTGGAGAGCATTCCTGGAGAGATTTCGGTTTGCACGATTTTCTCTATTTCCTGAAGCAGGATAAGGATCGCATGCTTATCTAGATCGCTGTCCAGTTGATTACGAACCCATACTTCGATCGTTTCTCCCGCTTCTAATGAAATAACCAGCCCACTAAGCAAGACTCGATCGACTTCTTCCGAGCGGGGTTGAAGTGTTAGGTGTTCGACGAGGCGATTCTGTGCAAACCTGCTAAGAGAGACTAAGCCTTCATCAAGTGGGAGAAGGTCGAGCACTTCCGACGCCGCATCCTCGGGTGAAATCCATTCTTGTTCANNTTGTTCAAGTGAGCGATAGACAGCATCTACGCGAAGTGGCTTTGGCAGGTTCTTGTTTTTCCATACCTGCCGAAAGAAGTCTTGTAATTCTTGTTCTTGTTCCTCTGTGAGTGAATAACCCTCCGCTATTGCTTTTAGCGTCTGACGCGCACGTTCGTAGCGTGGATCATTAAAGGTCAGGGCTTGCGAGATTGGAATTCGATCAAGGGTTTCTTGGAAAGTGCTATAGGCTTCTTCTGCAGGGGAGAGCATTTCCGCACGCAGGGCGTAGATCTGGTCCTTCGAGCGAGTGCTGTCTATAAATGGGCTTTCCTTCAACAGCTTCTGTGTCGGTTTCCACCAGTCATCCCAATCGTCGAGGTAAGGTGCAAGGTATTCTCGAATGTCAATTGTTTTAGCCTGATGGTTAGGAAAATCATAAAGTACACGTTTTACCGCCTCCGCGGTTCCCTCTTTGAGTAGTTTTTCTGCGCGCGTTGGATCTTCATAAGCCAGGGCGCGGAACCCCTGTGAGGAGAGCCGGATCGTCGCGCGCGAGGCATGGGCGGCTGAGATGTTCCGTCGCGGATCTCGCTCGAAGGCGATCGTCAGATCGGGGTAGTCACCGCCTGTAGTGGCGATCACCTTTCCTACCCCGTAGTTAGGGTGGTAAAGATATTCGCCTTCCTTGATGAATTCAGTCTTCGACATGTATTCCCCCGACACAATCAACCTGTCGAATCGTTTACTGTTTAATGACCTTCACCCAAGCTTCAATTGCACCCGAATCAATACCACCTTGTGGGTCATCCATCGTTGTAATGAGGGCGTGCGGTCCATCTGAATCCTCATCGAATTCTAAAATCCCTTGCGAACGATACCAGACCTTCTTGTTTTCCCAACGCTTACGATAGGCTGGTTGCGAGAGCAAGCCCAGGTGCTCCCAGTAGTAGGTTCGCCCAGTCTCAGCGTCTTCAATCGTGAAATCAGGATAGCGGATGCTTCCATCGGAAGCAATCAGCGGCACCTCATACTCGTAGTCTATGCCTTGAGCGTACAGCATATTTGCGATGATCACCTCGGATTTTGAACGAACGCTCTCTCCACGCTGTGTTTTGTGGATCAAGCCCTCCTCAAGGAAGCGCTCATGAATCTCAACAGGATCTGCAGGACCAAAAAGGTTCGTCAAGCGGCTGGCAGATTCAGAGACATGATCATGCGAAAAATGTCGTAGCTCATGGCGGTCGCCCTGATGCAGGATGATGATCTTGTCCCGCTGGCGCGTCAGCGCGGTATATAGAAGCTCTCGGGATAACAAGCGGCAGGGATTGGGCAGGATTAGAAAGGTCGTGCCGAACTCCGACCCTTGTGCTTTGTGCACCGTAAGTGCGTATGCAAGCTCAAGAATTGGTTCAGATTCCTCGCGAAAAAATCCCTTGCTGAATCCATATTTAAAGGATGGCTGCGAGGCGAATTCGACCTCCAACTTCCACGGCGCATTCATGCCCTTGCGTCTGAACTGACCAACAACAATACCAATCTCTCCGTTGGCGATGTAACCTAGCGCGTCCTCCTTCGGCCAAACATCCCTGTGGCGGTGATTGATGATGTTGATGACCTTATCCCCATAAAGGATCTCTTCTGGCCCCATCGGCTTGGGGATTTTTCGCCCGCGAAGCCTTCTGGCTGATTCCTTTGTGCGATTGCGGAATCGTGTCTGAATTGCACGATTGAGAGCTATCACGCCATGAGGCATGCCGCGCACGGGGGATAATATCTGCCACTTCTCGGCCGCCTCAGAAGCCCCTGCTTGACCATCTCGACCTGCATTGAAATATACCCAGCTGCCTGACTCCGTCCCACCCAGGCTGAGCTCAAAATTTTTGATGTCATCTTGATCTTCAAGCTCAAGTTCTTTCACCATGATATCGAGAAGATTCTCCTGGAGCTCATCTTCTTGATCCCAGCGGATGAACTTCAAGTGTTTAAAATCCTCGCTTTCCTTAATCTGATTCCAGATCTCATCTGCACCGGGATCGAGTGTTCGTCCGCTGAACCAATCCGCGAGGAGCAGGTCCTCTCGCGCCTCACCTCGCTGCCGGCGGCGGATCGTCAGCTCAGCATATCCCACTCCAATGCTGGGAAATAGTGCTTCAGCATTCGGAGGCGCTAAGTGGCGAACGATGTCCAAGAATGGGCTGCCGGCTCCAATCGGTGGAATCTGACGAGGATCACCAACCAAAATCAGACGCTCTACGCCCTTCAGCGCATCAAGTGTTGCAGCGAGCTGGTCCTCGGTGAGCATCGAAGACTCGTCGATGACAACCGTTTTCCAATCATCGGTGCGCTCAAATCTCGAGAGATGATAATGTCCTGTCATAGGGTTGTATCGTTTCAGCGGTAGCAGAAATTGAGCAATTGTCTTTGCACCGTGAATTCCCGTCTCGGTCTCCATACGAACTCTGGCTTTACCGGTCGGAGCCAGGAGAAGCACGCCGCCGGCTTCAACAGAGGATTCATGACAGAGCACTTTCAGCAGCGTTGTCTTTCCCGTCCCTGCCGGCCCGATCAGAACCGACACACGAGAAGCGAAAAGCTCCTGCAGTGCAGCAGTCTTTTCTTCGCGCGCAGCCAGCTCCTCTTGATCAGCGGGATCCGCAGGCCCACCCAGCACCTCATCAAGTCGACTACGCCAATCAACTTCAGCATGATGGCGTGCACCTTTTATCCGGCGTAACACCGCAGTGCGAATCACCTTTCCGACTTTGTTCATGCGCGCCAGCTGATAGGCTGGGGAGCCATCCTTCAATTCCAAGATGTTTACTGTGGGTGCGAATTCGGGCTCGACGATCTCCATCAAGTCCCCATCGACCGGACATGGCGGATGAACATCACGCTCACGAATCTTTGCGATGACCAGATGCCTCGAAAGCAACGTATGTCCTTGCTCAGCAGCACCATCAAGCTCATCGACCGCAAACGCTCTGACGCGACGTGGATCTGTGGGATCGTCTACGTGTGAGGGCTCCGGGAGTGGATAGCTCTCTCGAAGAGATGCATCAGGGAAGACCCCGCGATCGATCGTGCCCAGCTCAATGGGGTCAAATGAGCGGCGATCGCATTCATACAACAGGTAGGGGTTGGAGAGAAGCTGCTCATCTTCAATCTGGATCCCATAGTCTACTCGCTGCGGATCTTCGTGGACGTAGAAGCGGGTGGCCTGCTCGATAGACAGCTCGAAGCGGCTGAGAAGCTGGAGNNGTGGTGTCGCCGATCTGAATATCCATTTGGATAGAGCTCATGTTGGGATTTCTCAGCAGTTGGTCGATCAGCGGCCATGGATCGCGTCCTTTTTGAGCATGCGTTTCTAAGTGCCGCTCAACTTCATAGGCTAGCAAGGTGCCTTTCGGGATGCCGAAAGCGCTCAGCGCGGATCCGAGACCAGGAGCCGGTCCCCGCATCTTCCAGAGATCATTCAGTTGAGCATCGATCCATTCCTGCGCTTGATCCCAAGGGCCGGGGATGACGGGGGTGATATGCTCCAGCGCACCTAAACAAGACAGCAGTGCGGCGATGGCGCCGTCGTTGGTAACATGTTCGGTCGCATAGCTGAAGGCCCAAAACTGATCGTCAGGAACAAATGCGGCGAAAATGTTTGGATCTTGCAGTGGATTCTGCTCGAGGTATTCGACAATCTTCTGATAGGGAAGGATGAAGCCGTCCTTGAAGTCTTCGCGAATCGAATGCTGAATAATACGTTCCCAAAGGACGGACTGTAGCTCGCCTGGCTCTGAATAATTGTAGTCTTGGACGTGGGAGACATGCTTTATTCGACCAGCGCCGATCAGCACTCTCCGGGTATCTTCCACAAAGGGAACCCGTTTCGCGTAGAAAAAACACAACGACTCATCTGGTTTAACCGCGCTGAAAAAAGCATTCAGCATCGTCTGCTGATTGTGCTTGTCCTGCAGCCAGTAAGTCTCAAAACCCATGAGCTTGTCGGCTAGTTTTTCCAAATCCGGTTGATATCCGAGATCAAGATTCTCGGCGATATCAGGCCCACTTTCGCGAAGCATCCAACGGTAGGGGATGCAGGCTGCAGAATAGGGCGGGAAGCGAAGAGGCGTTGGGAGAAAATGCTTGTGAGCTTGGCTTGTTTTGGAATATGGATGGCTAATGTGCTTGGTCAGTTCATACGACGCCATGAATTGGCCGCGTTCAGCCAAGCAAGGAGGGAGCTGTTCAGGGTCAAGCTCCTGCCATGATTTGCTTGCGACTTCTTCTTCGACATCGTCCTTTTTTTCCTCACGGATGCGTGGAAGGATCAGACAGGCAATGTTCTTCGATGGCTCTCGGCACACTGTACCGGTCCAATCCGAGTCGTTCCAGGGGACGCGTATGGAAAGATGTCTGCGAGGCAGTTCACGGATACTCGCTGGTTTCAATGTGATTCTCCTTAGACATCATTTAACATAATCGTGTTCACATTCGTGTACAAGACATAGAAACCCTAAGCAATTTACATCCTCAAATCAACCAGAAACTCCGACGCAGGCTCAACACTCGTCACTAACAGATGATCTCGCGCACGAGTGCACGCGACGTAGAGAAGGTGCCTCTCAGTGTTGTAAACCTCCTCCAGATCTGCCTCATCCACCACTGTCTCGATCCGCGCCTGAAGCGGGATAACTTCATCATCACAGGCCATAACAACCACCGCCCTAAACTCTAAGCCCTTGGCTAAATGCATGGTGCAGAGTGATACCTTTCCGCGGTTAGTTTCCATGTCCTCGTCGAGTGTACTGTATGACAACCCGGTAGCTTGAAGTGCTTCGCAAGCTCGATCTATCTCATCAACCGAACGCACGAACACGCCGATTTCGTGGGGCTTTATGCCCTCGCCTGTCCGATAGAGAAGCCATTGGTTGACCGCTTCGATCTCATTTTCCAGAGATTCAAGTATATGTATTTCCGGCACCGGGCCATTGAATACAGAAATCGTCCCGGTTCTCTTCTCCGTGATGCCATCGACGTCAGAGATCTCAGGCCCCAGTAGCCGATCGGCCTGCTTGCGTATCTGATGTGATGTGCGGTAGTTGATGCGCAACGTGCAGGAACGACCTCGAACGTCGACGCCAAGTGCTTTCCATGAATAGGGCTGCTGGAATATCCTCTGGCCGAGATCGCCCGCGAAGAAAAGCCCGTTTGGACGTGTGACCCCAAGCGCTGCGAGGAAACGCAACTGGGCTACGCTGATGTCCTGTGACTCGTCCACAACAATAACATCGAAGGGCGAACGCTTCCCTCCTGAATAATGCGACGCTAGTCGGCTGAAAAGCTCAGAAGATGTAATCAAGCCCTGGCTCTTCAAGTTGTATCGAACATGCTCGAAAATGGACCAGAGAATCTTTCGACGGCTTTCCGGCAGCCTCGTTTTGCGACCCAATCGCAAGACGTCCCGGTAGGATTCCCAATCCTCCAACTGCCATGCATCTACGACCTGCTCCCACTCTGTAGCCAGAAAGCGTGGATTGAATTTGTGATCCTCCACCTTTTCAGCAGTTTCCGAGAGCAGGTGCCTGATATCTTCTGGTGATGCGATCTTCGGACTGCCACTAACCATCTCATAGAGTCGTTTCCCAATGGCGTTCATCGCGTGGACTTCAAGACGCTCGCCAAGCCTTGGTTCGTTGCTGATCAACCGTCTGAGTTTGGTCCTTAGCGAGTTTGCCAGTGTTTCTGAAAAGGTTGTGAGAAGCACCCTCGCATCTGGATTGGATCGAGCCAGATAGACCGCCCGATGGAGCGCGACAATGGTCTTCCCGGTCCCCGCTGAACCCGAAACCCGTGCTGGACCGTTGTAATCCCCTTCAACGATTTGCTGTTGATCCGGATGGAGGAAGATGGTCCACTTCTCCCAGGGGTAGTCCAGCGCTCGTTTGAGTTCCTCAACATCTTCCATCACACGGAATCGGCGCTGGGCATCGGGATGACCAAACGGATCGGC
>JABAOF010001076.1_pt2 | contig 12479 bp, 11 predicted proteins | sample 7062171 | NCBI WGS metagenome assembly JABAOF01 (sample SAMN14538628, study PRJNA623070) | marine sediment metagenome | biome: marine biome [ENVO:00000428]; feature: marine pelagic biome [ENVO:01000023]; material: deep marine sediment [ENVO:00002113] | place: India: Gulf of Khambhat ... | reverse complement strand
GCCCAGCTTGATTTCGTGCTCGATCTCTGGAATCGCAGCGATATACTCCTTGCCCAGAGTCTTGAAGGGTATTTTTGTGCTGACCACGTGGATGAAGAAGGCGACGGGCATAGCGGGTTTCAGCTTGTATCTGCTCCAGTTGACGCTTTGAACCACCTTGAAGGAGACATCGCTATAGGCGTCGTAGAGAAGGGGTATCCTGTTTGCGTAGCGGTATAAGAGGAAGCCATCTGTCTTGGGGACAGAGCCTCCATAGGCGGCTCCGCACTCCACGATGAAGGGGTGTCCAGAGTAGGAGGAGGGAGGCCTCTCATTTACCGCCACATACTCTGGGTTAAGCACCCTCTTTATGCCGGCCTCCATCAGGTCTGGGCCGAGGGGAGATAGACATCGGGCATCAGGTGGAAGGAAGCCCTCAAACTCCTTCATACACCTGGCCATTCTGACGAGTTCATCATACGGAAGGCTCTTAGGGTTTAGACCTGCTTCTACACGGGCGAATCCGAGAAATCTCTCAGCGGTTTTTTTACCGACTCTGTGGAAGTGCTTAGAGAGAAATGAGGCCATGTTGTTGGCATCTGTTTTCCCTATGAGGCGTGTAAGCATCTCGGCGTCCACGCCTCTAGGGTGGGGTAGGACCTCTTTGGGTGGTGGAGGCATCTTTTGGGTGACCCTCTCAAACAGGTGTAGATGTTCATCTGGGTCTCGAAACTCCAGCCTCGCGTAAGGAGCTATGACTGCACTCTGCCGCATATAGTCGAGAACCTTGCTCTTGGCTCTGACCCAGTCGCCTTCAAGAGAGAACTCTAAGACGGTGCCTCTCCAACGTTTGGGGGTCTCACCGTCGTGGTTCGATATGATTTGAGGCGTGTTTTTCTCGATGTTTATCCTCATAGATAAGGTCGTTGCTCGGTCGTTCCCTGTGCTTGAGGTCACGGTGAAGGACCTGTGGGTGGTTGCCTGTCCGTAGAGGATGGCCATGGTTCCACCCAACCCGAATCGGCCTCTACCCTGTTTGTGAACGTATTTAGAGCCGTAGAAGGCTGTGCCAAAGCACTTAGCTATCTCGTGTTTAGGGATGCCTATCCCGTTGTCCTCGATTCGTAGATGGTAGATCCCGTCTCCCTCATCTGCTAGGCTGAGTTTGATCTCAGGTGTAACGCCGCCTTCCTCACATGCGTCAACGCTGTTCTCCAAGATTTCACGGATGGCAGTGTATAGTGCCCTGGCTGGGTTGTCGAACCCGGCTACACTTTTATTCCGGTAGAAAAAGTCTGCTGGACTTATGGCCTCATAGGAGGCCTCATGACCTCTTTTTTCCGGCCTCTTCGCAACTTCCAGTTCACAGGTGGACAAGGGATTCCCCGGCTTGGATGGTGGAGACCTACCTGATTTTATTAGATTCTGGGTCTTCTACGCCTTTCTCTGTGAGTTGGAACCTGGTTTCACTGTAGGGGTGGCAGGGGCTGTCCACCATGACGGCTATTCTCTCTTTTCCAGCCTTCCTGAGGTAGATGCGGTAGGTGCAGGCGTGGGCTATGACGTGGCCTCCCGCAGGCCTGATGGGGTCTCCGAAGAAGGTGTCTGGCTTGGACTGAACTTGGTTGGTCACAACTACGGCTACGTTGTAGATCTCTGCCAGGCGTAGAAGCCTGTGAATCATGTTGTTGAGCCTTTGCTGCCTATCGGCCAGGGTTCCTCTCCCTGAGAACTCCGCCCTGTGGAGGCTGATCACACTGTCAACGATGACCAGTTTGGCATTAAACTGTTCTACGTAGCTGCCAAGATTTTTTACGACGAGTTCGAGGTGGCTGCTGTTGTAGACCTTGCAGAGGATAACCTTCTTCAAGACTTCGGAGGAGTCGATTTCCCTCGTCTCGGCGATCTCTTTGAGCCTCTCAGGCCTGAAGGTGTTCTCCGTGTCGACGTAGAGGGCTCCACCTCCCAGTCCTCCCTCCTCAGATGGGAGCTGACAGATAGCGCATAGGGTGTGGCAGAGCTGGGTCTTCCCTGACCCAAAGTCTCCGTACACCTCTGTTATGGCCTGAGTTTCGACGCCCCCCTTGAGCAATTCATCCAAGGCCTTGGAGCCGGTGGTGCACCGCATCATAGTTTGGCGTCGCTCTAAGACCTCGCTGGCTGGGGTGAACTCTTTATCCAGTAGGCCGCTCTCTTCGAGGAAGACCTTGGCTGAGAGGATGAGGGATGCAGTGTTCTCCTTCTTGCCCCCCAGGATCGCCTCTACGTCAGTCGGTAGAGCTGCGGCCAGGTCTAGTACTGTCTTTATGCCTCCGCTTTGGAGTTTCGCCGTGGTTTTGGGGCCTATTCCCTTGATGTTGTCTAAGCCTAAATCTAAAATGTCCACGTCCATCTTGATTCCCAAGATGGAGGCGTGTGTTGAGGGTATTTATTCAGTGAGGCATGTTGGGGGGGAGGGGGGGTCTCTTGGAAATCAGATATATCGGGTCTTGTAAAGGAACTCGACTAGGTGTTTTACCTCTTCCTTCTTGAGGTTGATCTGATACTTTTTGGGCTCGTAGGGTGACTCCTTTATCCAGCCAAGCTTGATCAGGGTTTCGAGGTCGGACGTTGCGGTCCTTGTTCTCAGCCCCGTCTCCTTTTTGATAGCGTATTTGGTGAGGAAGCCGTCTCTGTGTTCGGCCAGCAAGCCCAGAATCCTGAGTTTACCTCTGCCGCCAATCGCGGCCTCGATCTCCTCCCTCCTCTCGTGCTTCTCCAGGCTCATCCAAGCCTCTCCTTCACCCGATCCATCAGGTTGTCTAGGAACCCGTAGAGTTCTACTGAGGGGATGCCGCTCATCCCTACCTTGGTCAACGACTTTATCTCGACGATGCCTCTATCCGCCAAGTCTTGGACGTGTTCATCTGTGTCTAAGGGCTTCAAGCCGTACTCCTCGCAGACCACGCCGCACATCTCCCTTATCCTCCTCAACGAGACGTAGGGCGACTCCTCTATCTGTAGGGAGCGGGCCACGGCCATCAAGGCCACTTTACCCTCATCTGGAAGGTCCAAGATGTCCTCCGAGGTTATGTGGGGGTGGGTCTCCCCGTGAACCCTCCTCACGTCTTCGGGTAGAACAACCTCGTGTCCAAGTCTATCCGCCAAGTTGCCAGCGAAGAGGAGGAGGTCTAGGGCATATCTGACATCGCCGTCCACCGGGGGGCTCGCCGTCACATCGGCAACATACTCAAAGACATCTCTGGACACCGCACCCCGCCTGAAGGCCTCCTCAACCCTCTGATCCAATATGTCCACGATCTGACTGACCCCGTAAGGTGGAAAGTCGATGCAATTCCTGCCTAGGGTGCTTAGCTCGGCCCTCCCCACAAGCTCATAAAAGTCCTTGCTCCTAGCCGTGAAGATGAGGCCTAACACGCCCAGCGGTCTACCGGGGTAAAACTCGTTGAGGCGTGTGAGATCGTATATGATCCGGTCTCCCACGTGTTTCACGAAGTAGTCGATCTCATCCAAGGATATCAGAAGGTATTGATTTTCGGCTTCCAGGTACCTCACGAGTCCATCCAGCAACTCCTCGGCACCGAGGCTTTTGGAGTAGACTTCTGGTGCACTTTGCCGCACAAGGTGCCTATACAGTATGACCCGGCTACCGCCATGCACTTTGAGGTTGATGTAGACGTATTTGAGGTCTACACCCCTCATCCTCGCCTCCTCCTCCATCGCCTCGCCGAATCGGATACAGCTACATGTCTTCCCCGTGCCCACCGGGCCGATGGCCTGGACAACCCTGAGGTAGGCCTCTGAAGGCGTGTCCAGAATACCGTTGAAGAAGCCGTTGAGCATGGCGATCTGCTCCCCCCGATGGGGTAGGACTTTAGGTATGTATCGTGGGGAGAGCTTATCACTATCCTTGAATATAGATGCCATTAGATTGAACCTCAGAGCCTAAGCATATGCTTACAATTATAATGTACTAAAGAAAAAAAATTACATACTAACAAAAATACAAATAAAACATAATCTGATAGAGTATAACATATAATATAGTACAATATTAGCTGTCTTTCTAGCAACACCAGGCAACTCAAGTATCTCCTCCATAGTTTTTAGAAGCTTCGAGTCAAACTTTTCAACTAGGATTTGACAACATTTCTTGATGTTTCTGGCCTTGTTTCTGTAGAAGCCTGTAGATCTTATGTCTTTTTCGAGTTCCTCCAGATCCGCATCAGCGTAGTCTTCTGCCCTTCTATATTTTTTGAAGAGGGTCTGAGTGACAATGTTTACCCTCTTATCTGTGCACTGAGCTGAAAGGATGGTAGCCACTAGAAGTTCCAGAGGGTTAGTATAGTTTAGAGCTATTTTTGCGTCAGGGTGCTCCTCTTCTAACAGTTTAATCATCTTCAATACTCTAGTTTTGTTGTAATGGTTCATGGTGACATGTTTCCTCTCCATTACAATGTTCTCAACCTGTGGAGGTCTCCCTTACAATATCCTGCAACACATCCAAAGCTCTCTCTCTAGCGTCTAAAAAAAGTTGATCCTTCTTTTTCTCTCTCTCTAGGAATTCAGTCAGCTCTTTACGTGTTTTCCACAAGTTCTTTTTTCGGGTTTCTGAGTCTAAGGACTTATTGCCTTGAAGTTTCTGATCGCCCTCCCAGAAGCCTTCGGCGAAGTACCAGTCCTTGAACCACGTACATTCTGACTTCCATAACAAATATCCTAGAGGGGTGGCTGGGGCAGGAATACCATGCTCTAAACCAATCTTTGTCTCTCCATGGTTTGGATAAGCCACCATAATGTGTCCACCTGGTGGAAGAAGGCGTGAAAGATGTTTAAACAACTTCTTGTCCAACCCTCTCTTAGAGAGGTCTACGATCTTCGAAGATTTGAACTTTATAAGATTGTCGTAGTATATGTCCAGCCAAGGCTTATAGAACTTCCCTCTGCCTGAAAAATACTTACCACTCACAACTGGGTTAATAGAAATCTCTCCGTCAACTGTCTTCAAATACAATTCAAAGTTGATTTCTTCTCTGAATCGCCCTTTGGACACATTGTCAACATGGAGAACATAGCCATTCATTTCTTTCTTTCCATGGAAGAGATTATTTTTTTTCTCTATCATCCATACCATCTTGATATTGATCTTAACAAACTTTCACAGTATGAGTTTAAATGCCCTTAGACTATACCAAAACTTTCCGTATTGGTCTGAGTTATGGGAAAAATTCGAAATTTTCTAATCGACTTAGCAAGGTCTGAAAAGATAGAATCCTGAATGTAAAAAAAGATTCTAAATTGATGCAATCTTTTTAAATGAATGTTGGACCCACTACTAGTGGACTTAAGGTGAACAACATTGTATGGATATGCAGGTAGGATATTACGAGTGAACCTCACCGAAGGAAAGCTAAGTGATGAGTCGCTAGAGGAGAGTGTCGCTAGAAAATTTGTGGGGGGCCGAGGTTTAGCCGCAAAGATTCTCTTCGAGGAGCTTAAGCCTGGAATCGACCCCTTCAGTCCAGAAAACGTGTTAATATTCGCCACAGGCCCTGTGACTGGCCATCCATTCGCAGGGAACGCGAGATATGGGGTTTACGCTAAATCTCCCTTAACTGGAATGTGGGGTGAGGCCTATGCAGCGGGTTACTTTGGACCTGAGCTGAAGGCCGCTGGCTATGATGCTATCGTCATAAAGGGAGCAGCGGAGACGCCGGTTTACCTATGGATTCACCAAGGAGAGGCTGAGCTTAGGGATGCCTCCCACCTCTGGGGTACAGTTACAGGTGAGACTCAGAAGTCTATTCGAGAAGAGGCTGGAGACAAAAAGGTACGAGTGGCTTGTATTGGTCCTGGATCCGAGAAGCTCGTCAGATATGGATGCGTAATAAGCGATCTCAAAGATGCAGCTGGTAGAACAGGGACGGGAGCCGTCATGGGCTCGAAAAGGTTGAAAGCTATCGCTGCCCGTGGCACAAAGAAACCAGAAGTCGCCGACAAAGATACTTTTGGGAAGCTGGCTCCAAAGGCGAAGGAGGAGTCGTGGGCTGGATGGGGTGAAGGCCTCCATAAACACGGCACCGATGGAGACCTCGACGACCTTAATGCTGATGGAATTCTTCCTACTATGAACTTTAGGAAGGGAACTTTTGAGGGATATCAGAAGATCACCGGAGAGACGATGACAGAGACCATCTTAATCAAACGAGAAGCTTGCTATTCTTGCGGTGTTGCCTGTAAGCGAGTGGTTGCGGTGAAGGAGCCCTATGAAGTGGACCCTGAGTATGGAGGACCTGAATATGAGACCACAGCGTCCTTTGGCTCCCTGCTTATGAATGACGACCTTATAGGAATAGCTAAGGCCAACGAGCTCTGTAACAAGTACACCATAGACACCATCTCAACGGGTATGTCTATCGCTTTTGCGATGGAGTGTTTTGAGAAAGGCCTCCTCACAATAGAGGATACTGACGGACTCAACTTGACCTGGGGTAACTCCGAAGCCATCATAAATCTAGTGGAGAAAATAGGTAAGAGAGAGGGGATTGGTGAACTCCTCGGTGAAGGGGTCAAGAGAGCTGCTGTGAGGATCGGTCAAGGAGCGGAAAAATTCGCTCTCCATGTAAAAGGTATGGAACTACCTATGCATGAACCTCGAGGGAAGAAGGGTGTAGGACTCTCATATGCTACCTCTAATCGAGGAGCATGCCACGTCCAGTCCCATCACGATGAGGCTTACGAAAAAGAGAAGGCCTTTGCCCCAGAGTTCGGTTTCGTGCCTCCTATGATGCCTATGCCTAGAACTTACCTGGGCCCTGAAAAGGTCGAGTTTACTGTTATAAGTCAGAACTGGATGGGCTTCCTTAATAGCGGAGGCTTCTGCCGCTTCACGCCCTACCCAGCTGGAATCTCTATTCCCACGGTTGTCGGCATCTTTCGCTCGATAACGGGCTGGGACATCACCCATGAGGAGATGTTGACAATGGGAGATAGGGCTTGGAACCTCGCCAGAGCCTTTAACGTTCGAGAGGGCGTCACAAGAAAAGACGATATACTACCTGATAGGCTCTCGGAGCCACTCCCAGACGGCGCTGTTCGAGGTGAAAGGATATCTAAATGGGAGTTGGAAAATGCTCTGTATCTCTACTATGAACTGAGAGGATGGAATAAGGAGACCGGTATACCGACAAAGGGGAAGCTTGGAGAGCTTGGCCTCCAATTCGTTGCCGATGAGCTTGAAGGATTAGGGAAACTATAGCTTAACCCATTCCCCTTTTTTTTCTTGAGTGAATCTCTCTTGAAGGTAAGGATCTCGGTCTACTCAGATTTGAGACAGATCATCGGCAAGCCATCTTTAGTTCTAGACCTGAGAGATGACAGTACTCTCCAAGAACTCATTTATCAGCTTAATGTTGAATATGGGGAAGGCTATAGGATGGAGACTGGAAAGAGCCTGACAGATGCATTAGAGAAGGATTTTAATATCATCATTAACGGGCGAAGAGTCAATCTCCCATCAGATATGAGATTAAAAATGAAAGAGAATAGCGAGGTAGTGATTTTAAGACCAGTAAAAGGTGGACAAGTCTCAAGGTGCCACACAGGAAACCCATGCTAAGATAGCATATAACATATCGAAGCTATTGAAACAGTTCTAGTCTGGAAAAAAGATTATAGGTTAAGTGTTTCTTATGCAAAATAGTAGAGATAGACGCCCTAACCTCCTCATACATGAAAAGAGTCCCTATCTTCTTCAGCACGCCTTCAACCCGGTAGACTGGCATCCGTGGGGACTTGAAGCTTTTGAAAAGGCCAGGAAGAAAAACAAGCCCATATTCCTTTCAATAGGATACTCCACCTGCCATTGGTGTCATGTGATGAAAAGGGAATCGTTCGAAGATCCAGAAGTGGCTAGACTGATGAATGAGACATTTATATGCATAAAGGTCGATCGAGAAGAAAGACCTGATATAGACGGCACATATATGGCTGCCTGCCAGATGATGACCGGTAGGGGAGGATGGCCTCTCACTATAATAATGACACCGGAAAAGAAACCCTTCTTCGCAGCCACCTATATTCCGAAAGAGAGCAGGTTCGGAATGGTAGGAATGCTCGATTTGATCCCAAAGATAAATGACATATGGCGGACAAGAAGGCATGAAGTAGAAGAGACTGGCAGACAGGTCAGCATTTCATTAAAAGAATTGTATAAGTGTTCGTCTGGCGCTGAATTAGGAAAGGAGGTCATAGATACTGCATTCGAAAAACTTGTCTTAAGTTTTGATGAGCGTTATGGTGGCTTCGGCAAGGCCCCAAAGTTTCCGACGCCCCATAACCTGCTCTTTTTGCTACGATACTGGCGACGTACAAAACAGAAAGTAGCTATTATGATGGTGGAAAAAACACTTAGAGCTATGCGTTTTGGAGGGATCTTTGATCACGTAGGATATGGTTTTCACAGATATTCAACGGATTCGGAGTGGCTGCTCCCTCACTTCGAGAAGATGTTATACGACCAGGCGATGCTAGCAATAGCATATATAGAAGCCTATCAGGCTACTCGAATTGCAGACTTTGAAAAAACAGCCAAGGAAATTCTTGAGTATGTTTTGAGAGACATGACTTCGACTGAAGGAGGCTTCTACTCAGCGGAAGACGCAGAAAGCGAGGGCGAAGAAGGAAAGTATTACCTATGGACCGAAGAGGAAATCAGAAAAGTACTTCCAGACGAGGAAGCTAACCTTGCAGTTAAAGTTTTCAACATAGAGAAGAAAGGTAATTTTTTCGAGGAGGCAACAGGCAGGAAAAGCGAACAAAATATACTTCACATGGGTATGCCCATTAAGGAAACGGCCTCAAAGATGGGTATACCGAAAGACGATCTTCTGAACCGATTGGATAAGATCCGTAGCATACTCTTCGCACATAGGGAAAGACGTCCTCACCCACAAAGAGATGATAAGATATTGACGGACTGGAACGGACTCATGATAGCGGCGCTGGCGAAGGCAGCCCAGATCTTTAATAAAGAAGAATATATACGGGCTGCCTTGAAGGCGGCCGATTTCATACAAGAAAAAATGAAAGAGGACAAAGGTAGGCTCTACCACCGCTATCGAAAAGGGGAGGCATCGATACATGGTTTTTTGGACGATTACGCATTCTTTATATGGGGTCTCATAGAGCTCTATGAAACATGTTTCGAAACGAAATATTTGAGGTTAGCCTTGGAATTAACCGATACGATGAATAAGTATTTCTGGGATGAAGATGTCGGAGGATTCCATTACACAGCACAGGATTCTGAAGAAATCCTCGTCAGAAAGAAGGAGACATACGATGGTCCCACTCCTTCCGGCAACTCAGTAGCAATGCTGAACCTACTCCGCCTAGCCCATATGACAGCCAATCCTATATATGAAAAAATGGCGGCCAAGATTACCAGCGCCTTCTCAAGAGAGGTGACGATTACACCAGAAGCCCACACCTATATGATGCTCGCCCTCGACTTCGCTATTGGACCGTCATATGAAGTGGTCATAGTCGGCGACTCCCAAGCCGAGGATACTAAAACCATGCTCAAAGCCCTGAGAAAACATTTTATTCCTAATAAGGTGGTGTTATTCCTTCCCGTTGATAGAGAGTCACCGGAGATATCGAAAATTTCCAAATTCATATCGAACTATAAGAGTATAAGTGGTAAATCCACGGCTTACGTATGCGAAAATCACGTATGTTCACTCCACACCACCGATATGGATAAAATGTTGGTTTTGTTAGGTCTAGACACGACTTTTTAACCTACTTCACCGATGAAGAGCTGCGGGAAGTTTATACCAAGGCGTTGCCCGAACTCTCGATAAGCGAGGCCGTAGAGCTGGAAGGTGAGTTAGAGAAGGAGCGGGAAACCTACAAGAGACGTGTAGCCGAGATGGAGTTTGAGAGGCGGCGACTAGAGTTCAGAATCGAAGAATTGGAGAAACGACTTAAAAAACTTGGACTATGAGGTTCCGTTAAAATTTAATCCATTACGTCACAAAGGGTCAGGTGGTAGCTGACTTTGATTGTGGTCCAGGTTACTATACACTTGCGTTGGCTGAATGCGTTGGTCCTGAAGGAAGGGTCTACGCCATTGATTCGGATGACAAGGCAATCCAAGCGGTAAAACAAAAGGCAGAGAAACACGGGTACCCTAACATCGAAGCCCACACTACATCTGCCCATGACTTAAGCTTCATAAAAGACGAGTCAGTTGACTTCATTCTTGCAGAAGGACTTTTGTGTTCCATGGCACCACAACACCACGAATCAGCTGTAAACGAAATGAGACGTATCCTCAAGCCAACAGGACAAGCGTACATTAGCGTGGACAAAGGTCCTTGGAGTTACGTCAGCCGAGCGGAGTGGGAGAAAATACTTGAAGGGTTCCGCGTCGAGCGAAAGGATGAGGGGTTCCCCATATTCGGGGATCGATGGGCGGTAGTGTCCACCACACAACGGTAAACATATGCCAAGGCGTTAAGTTCATTAACGGTACTTGATCGGATGTGGGTGGAGGGGGTTGGGTTTGATGCTCTCGATCTGTCCATCAAGCAAACGGATGATGCGGTGTGCACCTTCAGCCGTCTTGGGGTCGTGAGTAATGATTACAAAAGTCTGTTCATTCCCTGTATTTAGGTCGTGTAGAAGCTTCATGATTTCCTCGGCGGTTTTGCTATCGAGATTTCCGGTGGGTTCGTCGGCTAACACTATTGCAGGCTTGTTGACTAGGGCTCTCGCTATCGAGACTCTCTGCATCTGACCACCTGAAAGTTGTGCAGCCCCATGGTTCGCCCACTCTGAGAGGCTGACCGCTTCAAGCACCGTGAGAGCGACCCGTTTGCCTTCATGGGAATCTTTGCCTTTTATTATGAGTGGGAGCATGACGTTCTGAAGAGCGGTGAGTTCAGGGATCAGGTTGAAGAACTGAAATACAAATCCCAACTTCGCGTTTCTAAAGGAGGTTCTCTCTTTCTCAGCTAGTTGGCTTACGTCAACTCCATCGATCATTATAGTTCCTTGGGTGGGGGTGTCAATGAGACCCATGAGATTCAGGAGGGTGGTTTTGCCTGATCCAGAAGGACCCATTATCGCTACAAATTCGCCTTCATATACCTCGAAGGTCACGCCCTTCAACGCCTCAAGAGCTATGCCACCAGACCTATAGGTCTTTCTTATGTCACGTAAAATGAGTTTCTCTTTAGAAATATCTCATCGCCTCCGCAGGCTCAAAACCCGAAGCCTTCCAAGCAGGGTATATAGATGAGAGAACACTCATCAGAAATCCTATCAACATCGGAAAGAGGACCTGATCAAGGCTGAATTCTACTCTCAAAGGTATTCCAAAGGCAAAAGCGGCGGGGTATTCCTGTAGGTACAGTGTAAAGGCGGCTCCGGCTAGGCCTCCGGCTATTGCTCCGAAAAAGCCTATCATGGCACCAGCAACAATGAAGACGAGTAGTACACCCTTTTTCTGAAGGCCGATGGCTCTCAACACGCCTATGTCTCTTGTCTTACCTGTCACCAACATGGTCAGAATCGTTATCACACCAAGAGCCGCGGCGAAAAGCCCTACATAGCCAACCAAGTTTATGAACGTCATTACGGTGAGTGTCCCTTCCATAAACTCACCCATAACTTCTGTAATGGTCTGAATCTCAAGCTCGGAGAGAGGGAAGCTCTGTTGAATCCACTGTTTAACCTCCTCGGAGTAGGTGGGATCAACGAGTCTGACGATTATGGTTGACGCGTCGCTATTCTTGAGGCCCACCATCTTGCGCATGACTTCAATGTGGACCAACGCAGCATCTGAGAGGGCCATCATGGGGCCGGATGTAAATACTCCAACCACTCTGAAGTTCTTCTCGACCGGGATATCCTCTGAAACGCCGAATCTAAGGGTGACTACGTCGCCCACTTCGGCGTCAAGATCCATGGCAAGATTGGCTCCGAGTAAGATGGAGTATTGAGACGGCGTCAACTGAAATGAGCCTTGGACAACGGTACTAGCAAGCTTTGTGGCATCCTTCTCCATGAGTGGATCGACGCCGAATGTCTGAACCCCGTACTTTGACTTCAAGCCACCGCTCGTTGTATGGTTGATCTCTGAGGCCAAAGTTATTCGCGGTGCCGCTCCGAGCACATATCTGTTGGTGGACAACATCGCCAATAAGAGATTCGTAGGAGTGTCGATCATGGAAGCCTTGGTATCCGTGATCTGAACGTGTCCAAACAACAGATCAGTGCCCTCCTCCATGATTCCATCGAATAAGCCCGAGAATACGACGTTGGAGAACACTAGCACGAAGATGGTTGCCGCAACGGCCGTGGAGGCTGTTATGGTGCTTCCCTTTCTTTTAAAGAGGAAATTTTTGGGAAGTAGAACATAGTATTTCAAAGGACAACAACCTCAGGTTGAAGAGCTTCCCGCATCCATGTGATGATCGAGATTCTCCTCA
>JABAOF010002455.1_pt1 | contig 12482 bp, 10 predicted proteins | sample 7062171 | NCBI WGS metagenome assembly JABAOF01 (sample SAMN14538628, study PRJNA623070) | marine sediment metagenome | biome: marine biome [ENVO:00000428]; feature: marine pelagic biome [ENVO:01000023]; material: deep marine sediment [ENVO:00002113] | place: India: Gulf of Khambhat ... | reverse complement strand
ATCGCACGCCGCGATACCTCGCGGCGGTATGGGACGTATATCGAGCCGCGCTGCGCGCCAGCGAGCGGGACCTCGAACGAGCCCTGTACGAAACCGGGGAGGGCCACGCTCCTCGTCGCAATGCGATGGTGCAGCAGTTCACCGTGCGCCTCAGCGCTGCCAAGGCGGAGCGCCTGCGGGCGATGCTCGACGAGATCGGGGAGTTCGTCGCGGAGAATGAGGATCCCGCCGCCTCGGAAATGGTTTCTCTCACCATGGTTCTCGGCAGAATCAGACGTCCCAGCGGGGGCTGAGTAGCCCCGTGATGGCGAGGTTCAGGCGGTCGCGGGTGGAGTTGCGCTTAGGCTTCGCCCGTGCTTGTTCTGCCACGTAACAAACCCTTCGGCCCCGACTTTGTAACCACATGCCAGACAACCGGTTAGGTTGACTGGCATTTGCCTCTTTGGGGAGCGGTCCCGGGATTCCTCCCGGACCTTATCGGCTAGCGCTAGTCGACACGAGGAGCACGGCGAGCAGGCTGAGTGCTACGGCGGATAGGTGGAAGAGCGGCTGCCTGAGGTGGTACTTGATCTCGAAGAGACAGATCTCTTTCCAGTCGCCGGTGAGACCTGCTGAGGCGGCTCCGGGGCCTGCCGCAGTCACCCTCGCCGCGCCAAGTAGTCCACGCCCTCCAAGACCATGTCGACGTGCTTGGTGGACACGAATATGTGCGTCGAGACTCGCACCCCCCGGGTGTTGTCCCGTTCTCGGCCGATGGTCCGGATGACGATGTTGTACTTCTCTCGCAGGTAGTTGACGATGTAGCCCGGATCGACGCCCTCAACCGAGAAGGCGACTAGCCCAGCCCTCAGAGATGGGTCACCGGGGGTGTGCAGCCGCACCTTGGAGATCGAGGAAAGTCCTTGCATCAAGTGATCCGCCAGGGTGCCGATCCGCCGTTCGATGCGCCGCTTGCCCACCATGTTCTGGAAGTCGATCGCTTCGCCCAGTGCGAAGACGAGGGGATCGGCTTGCTGCCCCAGGGTCTCGAATCGCTTGGCGCTCTCGTACGTATCCCACCCGGAAGACGCGATGCTGGGCCACAGCCTCTCTTGGGCTTCTCGCCGCACGTACAACAGGCCGCAGCCAGCGGCTGCACCGCACCATTTGTAGGGACTCGACGCGAGGACATCCACTCCCAGGTCTCGCATGTCCAGGTCGAGCATCCCCAGACCGTGCGCGCTGTCAGCCACTATGAGTATGCCCCGCTCACGAGCGACCTCGCTCAGCTGTTTCACTGGGAAGATGAGCCCCGTGATGTAGACGGTGTGACTGACACTGATGACCCTGGTACGCGGCGTGATCGCAGCGGCGAAGGCGTCCAGGATTTCGCCCTGGTCCGCGGGAGGCGCTCCCAGCGGCACTTCCACGATCTTGATGCCGTACCGCCGCTCCTGGAGCTTCCACGGGTAATAGCCCGCGGGATGCTCCTGGGAAGAGATGATCACCTCGTCACCCTCCGCGAAGTCCAGACCGTTCGCGACGAGGTTCATCCCCTCAGTGGTGTTCCGGTTGATCGCGACTTCATCGGGCGAGGCGTTGATGAACGTCGCGAGCCGTGCCCGGATTTCGTCTTTCTTTCTGGGTAAGAAGTTGTAGCAATCGTACGGGTTCGTTGCTTGGATCTTGAAGTACCTGACCAGCGTGTTGAACACGGGTTCCGGCATGGGACCCACGGTCCCGTTGTTCATCATGATGAGATCATCCTGCATGATGAAATGCTTCCGGAGCGCATCCCAGTACGCGCCGTCGGGGGAATCATCCTGCTGGTAGGCCCGATTCAATGCCTCGATGCTTCGATAGATGGCGGCATTCAGCCTGCTGAGTGACGTGACGGACAGCGCCCCACCACCGGCCAAGCAGGCTACGAAATGTCTACGATCCATTTCCGGCCTCCCAGGACCCAGACAGGTGGTCCAGAATCGTTGTGCGATAGGGGAACAGCGCCGGCGTTTCCCCGCAAGCGCGATGTCGCACTGGATTTGTTCGGATTGGCGACCAGAAACACCAGCGCCCGGTGCGGGGCTGGGCGTTCTCGCCTAGTCCTGAGGCTGACCTACCAGCCCTCGCTCTCCTCTGCAATCTCAAGCGCCTTCTCGACGGCGGGACGGAACTGCTCTAAGTCGGCCCAGCACTCGTCGCGCATCGCTCTGAGCCGCTGCACGGTCTCATCCCGCCCGGCGGGAGGATCGCGGTACAGCCGGCGATGTAGTGCGCTGAACTTTCGCCACAGATGCCTGCCCGAGGGCATTCCTTCGGCAATCACGCTGCGTAGCTTCTCCTCCGCTTTACTCAGCTCGCTCCAGACCTCGTGTTGCGCCAACACCAGTGCCTTCCCTCACGTCTAACGCATTAACTCACCGATGCAGTAGTGACAGTTGTCGTAGCCCTCCACGTGCGCCTGGTCGAGCGTGTCTGGGCTGAAGCCGACAGCATATCCCGCCGCTATCACCTCGTCGATCTGACACGCGCGGGGCGACGCGTCCTCGTGGATGAGGTCGTGGACCTCGCGGGTGTTGGAGTTGCCGAGATAGCGGTCGCCAGTGCGGGAGAAGACGCGATAGGACACGGCTACCTCCCAGGTGAGGGTGAGCAGTGCTCTGGCAGCAGAGCTTCAGGCCGTCGACGGTTCGAAGACCAGGGCTAATGTGCTTCGGTTCGGGATTGCATCAAGGCGAGAACTTGTCGGGATTCCGACGTGCCAGATTGCAACCTTTCGTGGTCGCGAGCGCGTCTCATAGCTTAGAGGCCAGCCTCGCATCCGCGAGCTCTTGTTGCTAACGACTACTACAAGGGCTACACCTAAACGGGAGGGGTGCACCGTGAATTGGCAGCGTTTACACCTTACCGCGTTGACCTGTGCCGTGATCTGCGCGGTCTTCTTGCCCGGCCCGCTCCACGCACAGGGCACCCTGGCCGAGGCCCAGTCGCTGGCCCGCTACGCCCACGCCATCGAGTTCGCCCGCACGCTGGTCGCAGCGGTCATGGAGGAGAGTGGCACGCCGGGGATGTCGGTGGCGGTCGGGATCGACGGCGTGATCGTCTGGGCGGAAGGCTTCGGGTACGCCGACGTCGAGAACAGGGTACCCGTTTGGGAGGAAACGAAGTTCCGCATCGGCAGCGTGTCGAAGCCGCTGACCGCGACGGCCGTCGGTCAGTTGGTGGAGCAGGGCAAGCTCGACCTCGACGCCCCGGTCCAGCGGTACGTGCCGGCCTTTCCGGAGAAGCGCTGGCCTATCACGACGCGCCAGGTGGCCGGCCACCTGGCCGGGATACGCCACTACGACGGCGACGAGTTCCTGAGCGCTGTGCGCTACGTGACCGTTTCCGACGGGTTGCAGATCTTCCAGGACGACACGCTGCTGTTCGAGCCAGGCAATCGATTCTCCTACTCGAGCTACGGCTGGAACCTGGTCAGCGCGGTGGTCGAGGGTGCGTCGGGCCAGGACTTCCTCCCCTACATGCAAAAGAACGTTCTCGACCCGATCGGGATGAGTCACACGGTGGCGGACTACACCGACAGTATCATTCCGCACCGGACACGCTTCTACGCACGCAACAGAGACGGCCGAGTGGTGAACGCGCCCTACGTGGACAACAGCTATAAGTGGGCCGGCGGCGGATTCCTCTCAACGCCGTCCGACCTGGTACGGTTCGGCTTCGCCCACTTCGGAGAGGACGTGTTGAGGTCGGAGACCATCGAGGAGCTGTGGACGCCGCAGACCACTAACGCTGGCGAGTCTACGGGCTATGGGATCGGTTGGAGGGTGGCCGTCGAGGACGGGATGGTCGTTGCTGCCGGCCACGGCGGCGGATCTGTCGGCGGGACCACGGGTTTTGGAACTCGACCGCCACGGCGAGCGGCCGTCGCCATCGTCGGGAACATGTCACAGGCTCCTACCGGAGGTCTCATCGTAGCGTTGATCACGGAAGCGTTTCTCGAGCCGGAGGCGCTGGCTTTGGCCGCAGCCGGGCCGGACATCACCGGTGACTTCGATTGCGTCGTTGTGGCTGGGTCGGAGGAGGCCGTCACAGGGACCATGAAGATCGGTGGCTCACCGGCGCGTTACTGGGGCCGCATAACCTGGGAGAACGATACCGTCGACCGTGTGATTTACTCTGCCAGTGGCGCTGACAAGACACAGCTCGTTACGGTGGACGAAAGGGCTAACCTGCTGGACCTGCAGTTTACCGAGATCGACGAAGACGGGTTGGAGGGCGCCTGGCGCAGCCGCCGCAGCGGTGAGGTGACATGTAGTCGCCAGTAGGCACCGCCAAAGTAAGCGTGACCGGGGAGCGCGCCGTCCCCCCAGTTCCGCTACGGGGTACCGACGGTGCGCCCGTCCTCCCGTTCCAGCAGCTTCCCCGCGGAGGCGACCGCGATGATGATTGTCGTGTGGTCGAGGGCACGGCTTTGGTCGTTTACGCCGATGCTCGTCACAAAGCGCTGCCCGTCGCTTCGCTCCAACAGCCACGTCAGACACACCACCCCGGCCTCTGATCCCCCTTTGTAGGCCACGACCGGCCACGTGGTTCGGTCCCAGTTGAAACCCGCGTTGCGCGTGAGCGCATCCCACACGGGTTGCTGCGTAGCCTGTCGCCCCAGGTTTGCGAGCTCGACCATCAGTTCTGCAAGTGCCGAAGCAGAGGCAAACCACTCGATGTGGTCGATGGCCGTCGGCTCCTCCGGCTCCTGCGCCGCGTCTGGCAGCGGAAGGCTGGCGACGGCGCCGTCCAGGATTGCGCGCCGCACGGCTGGTCCTCCGCCGACATAGTCAGCCATCAGCTTGTCGCCCGCATTGATCTTGAGCTTGAAGAGCTCGTATGTGGTGAGGAACGGAGTGTTCATCCCGGGTGGAGACCCGTGTCGCCGAGCGTAGTCCTCGACACGCGTGCGGCCGATGCGGTTGATCAAGTGATCCGTGGCGGTGTTATCACTGATCGAGATCATCGCTTGCGCGAAGTCTGCGAGGCTGCGTGTCTCCCCTTCGGGCAAGTCCTGCATTCTCCCCGATGGGAGACTCTTCCATTCATCGCGGATCGCGAGGGTATCGGTCCAGGAAGCCCCGCCCTGGTCCACGAGCTCGGCAAGGGCGCCCAGGACCCAGAGCTTGAACACTGAGCCGATTGCCACCGGCGTAGCCGCGTTGTGGAGCAACAGTGGCCGAAGCTGGTCTCCGTCCACGGAATACGCAGCGAATACTGTCGTGCCGGGCATGGTATCCAGCAGGCTATCGAACGCTCCCCATCCGGGGAGATCCGGCGCGCCGAGCTCCGGGGCTTCGTTGTAGCTCAGACGGGTGATCCCGTACGGCGGCTGATCCTCCACGTTGATCAGGATCCTCCACCAGGCTCCGCCGATCTTCGCTCGTGCAGCGGCTCGCAGCTCCTGGTGGGCCGATTCCTCGATTGAAATGAGGCGGAGTCCACCTGTCTGATCCGCCACGTCCCGCAGCGCATCGAGAACTGCCGAACGAGGGATTCGCTCGAAGAATGCGGGAACAAAAACATCGGAAGGCTCTGGCGTCGCTCCTGGTTGCACGGCGTTGACCGCCCAGGTCAAGCGGCGCCCGATCGGGGAGTCGAGTTGAGGCAGTGTAGTGTCCTGCTGTGCGCGAGCCGCGCGTGCGGCGCCGGCCAAGGCACTCACGGTGGCAATCATCAGGATAGAACGTCGGTAGCGTGTCATGTGTCAGCTCTGTGTCCCATGGCTCTCGGTTTGGTGGGTAAGCCTCAATGCCCACGCCTGGGGGCTCATGTTAACTGTCCAGACGCATGGGTGCATCTGAAGGTTGCGGCCGCCACGCGGCCTCGCTCGACGGCGCAACCGCTGCCGCCGTCTCGACTCGATAACCAAATGCCAGACAACAGGTTAGGCGGTCCGGTCTCCGCAGTCTGAGCCCCACTTCTCGAGCCCATCACCGCGCGTCCTAGTGGAGCTCCAGTGGGCGGCCCCGGCGTTCCCGCTTCTAGCCCGCGGGAGTGCGGACCCGCATCTTGATGTCACGGGCCGGGTCGCGACGGCGTCCTCGGGCAGTTAGAGGGTCAACTAGCCTCTAGGGTACGACAATGATTGAACATCTAGTGCTCAAGCATGGCGCTTGGGTCCCGCGCACTGCTGTCGCAGTGCTCGTTGCCCTCCTCGGGACAACGTCCGTGCTCATCGAGTCGGCGGCGGCCCAGTCGGTGGATGTCGGGTGGGGGGTAAAGATCCCCATGCGGGATGGAGCGCGGCTGAACGCGACGATCTACAAACCTGAAGCGATGTCGGAGCCGCTGCCGGTCGTCTTCACGTTGACGCCGTATACCAGCGACACCTATCACGAGCGTGCGTGGTACTTCGCTCGCAACGGCTATGTGTTTGCTCTGGTCGATGTGCGCGGTCGCGGGAACTCGGAAGGAGAGTTCGATCCCTTCCTCCAAGAGGCCCAGGATGGCCATGATGTCGTCGAATGGTTCGCGCAGCAGCCGTGGTGCAACGGTAAGGTTGCCATGTGGGGCGGATCGTACGCGGGCTACGACCAGTGGGCGACGGCCAAGGAGTTCCCGCTGCACCTGGCGACCATCGTGCCAGCCGCAGCCGCCTTCGCGGGAGTGGACTTCCCCTTCTGGAGGAACATCCCCTACCCGTATGTGATCCAGTGGCAGACCCTGACCAGCGGGGTCACGGCCAACTTCAACCTCTTCGGGCAGTCGGAACACTGGGTCCAGGTGTTTCGCGGGCTGTACGAGCAACACCGCCCGTTCGCGGATCTGCCAGAGCTGGCCGGCAATCTGACCACCAAGTTCGACGCTTGGATGGCGCATCCCCATCAGGATGCCTTCTGGGACGCGATGAATCCCACGGACGAGGAGTTCTCACGGCTACAGCTGCCGATTCTGACGATCACGGGTCACTACGACGGTGATCAGCCTGGAGCCATGGAGTTCTACAAACGGCACATGCGGTTTGGCTCGGCCGAGGCGCGGCAGCAGCACCATCTGATCATCGGACCGTGGGATCACGCCGGTACACGCACGCCCAGGGCGGAGGTGGGCGGGCTGGTCTTTGGCGAGGCTAGCCTGCTGGACCTGAATGAGCTGCACAAGGAGTGGTACGACTGGACCATGAAGGACGGCCCGAAGCCGGAGTTCCTCGAGAAGCAAGTCGCTTACTACGTGGTGGGAGCCGACACGTGGAAGTATGTGGAGTCGTTGGAGTCGATTGCCAGCGAGAGGCGCCGCCTCTATCTGTCCTCGGTCGGCGGTCAGGCGAACGACGTCTTTCGCTCGGGTACCCTGACGGCGGAGCTGCCGGGAGCGGATGTCCAGGCCGACGGGTACGTCTATGACCCGCTGGACACGCGGCCGGCTGAGCTCGAGCGGGAGGAGATCGACGATTACCTGACCGACCAGCGCTTCGCCCTGAACCTGTTTGGCAACGGTCTCGTCTACCATAGCGAGCCGTTTGATGAGGACACTGAAGTCACCGGCTATATCGAACTGGTGGTGTGGCTCGACTTGGATGTGCCGGATACCGACTTCGAAGTGACGGTGTACGAGATCCTGCAGGACGGCAGCAGCGTGGCGTTGACGCAGGACCGGATGCGCGCCCGCTACCGGAACTCGTTGCGGGAGCCGGAGCTCGTCAGGCCGGGTGAGGTCGAAGGCTACGTATTCAACGGCTTCTTTTTCTTCTCCCGGCTGATATCCAAAGGCAGCCGCCTGCGGCTGGTGTTCAAGTCGCCGAACTCCATCTACGTCCAGAAGAACTACAACAGCGGCGGCGTGGTGGCTGAGGAATCCGGTGCCGATTCCCGCACGGCCCATGTCACCCTGTACCACGACCGCGACCATCCTAGCTACCTCGAGCTGCCGATCGTCGCCCGACCATGAGGTCCCCGCGATGCGGCACGGCTGTGCTAATACGGGGATGATTGTCGTGGATAGGCCAGACCCGAGACATTCGGGAGTCCGCCAATTGACTGACGGACGCAGGGACCGTCAAACAGACAAGGAGACGAGAGCGTGATCAAAGAGATCGCTGTGGAGGAGCTGGACGCAGAGCGCTTCATCGAGCAGCAAGTACAAGAGATACGGGCGGTCGTTGGCGATGGGATGGCGATCAATGCACTCTCGGGGGGCGTGGATTCGTCCACCGTCACGCTGCTCGGACACCGGGCATTGGGGAAACGGCTGAAAACCGTTTTCATCGATAACGGCCTCATGCGGGAGCAGGAGCCGGATCAGGTTGCCGATGCCTTTCACAGGCTCGGGGTCTTGGTGGAGATAGTTGACGCGCGTGCAGAGTTCTTTGCGGCGCTCCAGGGAATAACAGACCCGGAAGCCAAGCGGGAAGCCATCACCCAGACGTTCTACCGAAGCGTGTTCGGCCGCATCGTCAAGGAAAGCGGCGCCAGGTTCCTTCTCCAGGGGACCATTCTGACTGATGTCGATGAGACGGTGGCAGGGATCAAGCGACAACACAACGTGTTTGCCCAGCTCGGGATTGACCCGCAGGAGGCCTTCGGGTACCGCATCATTGAGCCGCTCGTTCAGCTTCGCAAGGATGGTGTCAGGCGGGTAGGGAAGGCTCTCGGGCTTCCGGACGACATGTACCAGCGCATTCCATTCCCGGGGCCGGCACTCTCAGCGCGCGTGATCGGAGAGGCTACACCCGAGCGGATCGAGACTGTCCGAAAAGCCACTGCCGTTGTGGAGCGATTGCTAGGAGGGACGGGAGCATTCCAATACATGGCAATCCTCCATGACGATCGTGTAACCGGCATGTGTGAAGGCGAGCGTGAGTTCGGTCAGCAGATCGAGGTGCGATGCTGGGACAGCGTGGATGCGCGGACGGCTAAGCCGACGCGGCTCTCGTTTGATGTCCTCGAGAAACTCGCGACGGAGATCGTGCGCGACGTGCCGGGCATAGTGAGCGTTACGTACAACGTAGCACCAAAACCTCCCTCAACGCTCGAAGCGGTGTGAGACCTCACAGGCGGGTGTTCGTGCCCGCGACTCGTCTGCAGAATCCCAGGCGCCGAATGTACTAGGGGGAGGTACACCGGTGGAGCGACTGAACGTTGGCATTCTGATCTTTGATGGGGTCGAGGTACTCGACTTCACTGGTCCGTTCGAGGTGTTCTCGCGAACTCGCCTGACCCCCGGCGTGGAGTCGCGGCGATCCGAAGACTCTGCACCGTTCCGCGTCTTCACCGTGGCGAAAACGTCGGCCCCCGTCGTCGCTACTGGTGGATTGCGCGTGCTACCGGATCATGACTTCGCCAATACGCCTCCCATCGACTTGCTCGTCGTGCCGGGAGGTTTCGGCACGCGCGCGCTGCTGGAGGATGGAGCGGTCCTGGAGTGGATTCGGAACGTTGCCAGGGGGGCTAAGCGGGTGACGTCGGTCTGCACGGGCTCACTGTTGCTGGCGCGTGCAGGCCTGCTCGAGGGCCGTCGAGCGACGACTCACTGGGGGGCGGTTGACCTGTTGGCTAGCATCGATCCGAGCATCACAGTCGAGCGAGAACGCCGGATCGTCGAGGACGGCATCCTCACCTCTGCAGGTGTGTCTGCCGGTCTCGACATGGCGTTCGCGGTGGTTGAGTCCCTGTACGGTCGAGAGGTGGCGGACGAAACTGCCCGCTACATCGAGTATCCGAGGCAGGGGGATTCATTGCCGTCACTCGAGGGATAGGCGCGAGACGTGATCATGGCCGTGCGGGTTGGCCGTCTTCTCGATACCGGCCTGCTGTTGATCCTGTGGAGCCTGCCCCTGGCCGCCCAGGCACCGCAACGACCGTCATTCTCGGCGGTCCGCATGGTGCCCGATTCCGACTATGTGACGCTGGATGGGATTCTCGACGAGTCGGTGTGGCTGCGTGCGCCGATCGCCACGGGCCTGCGGCAGCAGGAACCGGAGGAGGGGGTGACGGCGACGGAGGCGACAGAGGTACGGGTGCTCTGCGACGGGCGCACCTTGTACGTCGGAGTCCTCGCCCGGGATAGCCGACCGGATGCCGTGATCGCCCGGATTCTGCAGCGCGACCGCATCATGGAGGCCTCCCCGTTCGAGGGCCTGCCGCAGTTTGCCGGCGATGATGCGGTCGCCATCCTGTTCGATCCGTTCCACGACCACCGGAATGGCGTGATCTTCGCGACGAACCCCAACGGCGCGGAGTTCGACGCTCTTATTACGGACGAGGGACGCGAGTTCAATGTGGACTGGCGTGGTGTGTGGGATGTCCGCGCCCAGCAAAGCTCCAGTGGATGGTCGGCCGAGTTCGCCATTCCGCTTCGCACGCTGCGGTATCCCCGCGGCGGCGTGCAGGTGCCTTGGGGGTTCAACATCTACCGAGTGATCCGCCGCAATAACGAGGAGGTGCTGTGGAGCGGGTGGTCGCGGGCGAACGAAGGCTTCCATCGTGTGAGCGCGGCCGGACATCTTGAAGGGTTGAACGATCTCCCTCAGACGGGGCTCAACCTCGAAGTCAAGCCGTACGTGCTCGTGGGCGGGACCCAGGAGCAGGAGCTCGCCGAGATCGACACTGAGCCGCGCCTGGACATCGGGCTGGATGCGAAGTACGAGGTTCGTCCTGGCCTCGTGCTCGATGTCACCCTGAACACGGACTTTGCACACGTGGAAGCGGACGACGAGCAGGTCAATCTCACCAGGTTCGACCTGTTCTTCCCCGAGAAGCGTGAGTTCTTTCTCGAGAACGCCGGGATCTTCGAGTTCGGGTTGCGTGGTGCCTTCGAGCCCCCACCGTTTCTGCTCTTCTTCTCGCGACGCATTGGCATTTCAGACGACGGCGAAATCCCTGTACTTGGAGGCGTCCGGCTCAGTGGACGGGTGGGGGCACAGACGGTTGGGTTCCTCGATCTGGTGACCGACTCGGCGTTTGCGGAGCCGCGCAGCAACTATGCTGTTGTCCGGTACAAGCGAGACGTGGGGGCACGTAACTACGTAGGTGCCATGCTCACCGATCGCCGATACGCTGGCGGGTCGAACACGGCAGGTGGACTGGACTGGTCGTTCTGGCCCACTGCGACGCTCAACGTACAGGGCTTCGTGGCCCGCACGGCCACGTCCGGGCCGGGTGGCGACGATTCTGCGTACCGGATCGGAGTGGACTTGCAGCAGGACCGCTACGGCTTCAGCGCGCAGTATCTCATGATCGGCCCCGAGGCAACCGCGGACGTGGGCTTCATCACTCGCACTGACACCCGTCGAACGGACGCGTTCGTACGTGTTACGCCGCGCCCCGGCATGCTTGGCCTCCGCAAGATCGACCTTCTCGCATTCGGACAGCTCATTACGCGTGTTGACGGTCTTCTGCAGGATTGGGGTGTCGGACCGGCGATCAGCCCCGAGTGGGACTCGGGGGAGAGCCTGACGCTGTTCTACCTGCGTGGGTTCAACCGGCTGGATGAGGAGTGGGAGTTGTCGGAGTCGGATGAAGTCGAGGTATCACCTGGAGACTATGACTTGTGGCAGCTGGGCTGGTTCGGCAGTACCAGCCAGAACCGCAAGGTGGTCGTGGGGCTCGATGGCCTGCTTCAGGGAACGTTCGGCGGCCACATCCACACGCTCACCGGTAATCTGCGGCTGAATCCGAACGCCAACATATCGATTCAGCTACGATACAGTCGCAGCTGGGTCGACGTGCCGGACGGAGCGTTCACGGCCGATGTGGGAGCGTTGCGGCTCTCGTATGCGTTCTCGACCAGGCTAGTGGCCAACGCGCTCCTGCAGTACAACGACTTGGATAACTCGGTTTCGGCCAACATTCGAGTGAACTTCATCCACTCGCCGGGCAGCGACCTCTTCATCGTGTTCAACGAGCAGCGCGGCACGGACAGCTCCCTATGGGATTTCAGCGACCGTGGCGCGGTGGTTAAGGTGACCTACCTGAAGCGGCTATGAGCCGACGACTCGACGGACCGTCGGGGCTATTGTTGGAATGAGACGCGCTTGGCGGAGCCCGGCGCGGTGGTGGCCGGTCTCCCCACCCCTTCGTACCTTAGGTCATCCCCAGCCCGAGGTCATCCATCATGCCGCGTGATATCAGTCGCCGGGACTTCGTGAGTGCCGGAGCCTCAGCAACAGTCGGCGTTGCACTCTTCCCGCTGTCGCGGATACACGCCGCGCCGCAGTTCGATCTCGTGATCTCAAACGGCACGATCCTGGATGGCACTGGTGGTCCCGCGTGGCGGGCGGATGTGGGGCTTGTCGGCGACACCATCACCGCTGTTGGGTCGCTTGCGCCGGAGCAGGGTAGGCGAGTGCTGGATGCGTCTGGTCTGCACGTGTCGCCGGGATTCATCGACATTCACTCTCACTCCGATGGCACGCTCTTCGCATACCCCACCGCCGACAGTCGGGTTCGTCAGGGGATCACGACTGAGGTGACGGGCAACTGCGGCTGGTCACCTCAGTCGTGATCCCCTGACGAACC
>JABAOF010003286.1_pt2 | contig 12492 bp, 7 predicted proteins | sample 7062171 | NCBI WGS metagenome assembly JABAOF01 (sample SAMN14538628, study PRJNA623070) | marine sediment metagenome | biome: marine biome [ENVO:00000428]; feature: marine pelagic biome [ENVO:01000023]; material: deep marine sediment [ENVO:00002113] | place: India: Gulf of Khambhat ... | reverse complement strand
TCAACCAATTTGGGAACTTCAATCAACTGAATAACGGTGAAAACAGTGTAATTATTGGTAGCCCGGGGGAGATTCGAACTCCCGTCGGCGGGTCCAAAGCCCACCATTCAAGGGACACACACGCATCCTTGCTTGTCCGCTACACTCGGCAGAACCGCCCCTTAGCGTTCTCCGCTACCGGGCTTGGGTGAGTCAGCTGACTCGTCCGGGCTGTTCACAACTTATAAAGTCGTTGGTATTAACTTTAACGTGAAGTTCAAGGCGCCCAAAAAATCATCGAGGATTAACCGTGGCGAAGGAACCCTTCAAGGAGAAGATTCGCGTGTCCAGCGGGACCGCGATCGTACTGGGGCTGTTACGGGGCAGACTCGACGCCAAACCCACCACGGCCTACTTGCTCACGTACCGACCGGGCCGATGTTCCGCCAATTGCAGCTTCTGCCCCCAAGCGAAAAGCAGTACGAGTAGAGCGGATGCCCTCTCGAGGGTGACCTGGCCGCTTTTTCCAACGCACCAAGTGATAACCGGAATCGAAGATGCAGTGAAAACTCATCAAATCAGCCGCGTCTGCCTCCAAACGCTGAACGATCCCACAATATTCAGGGAGATCCTCGGACTCGCCAGAGCGATTCTATCAAGAGTGCGTGTGCCCATCTCCGTTTCTTGTCAACCGCTTGATCCAGACAAAATGCAGAAATTGGCTGACGCAGGCATTGATCGGATCACCATCCCCCTCGATGCGGCGACCAAAGAGCTGTTTGAAACAGTCAAAGGGAGCCAGGTTGGAGGCCCATACGTATGGGAGACCCAGCTTCAAGCGCTGCGGACGGCAGTCGAGATCATGGGCAGAGGCCATGTGGGCACTCATCTCATCGTTGGACTCGGGGAGACCGAAAGAGACATCGCCGAAATGATTCAGTGGTGCGTCGACAACGGCGTGTATCCAGGACTATTCGCGTTCACACCCATCCCGGGCACATCCCTGGAGAAGCAGCCACAACCACCCCTCGCAAGCTACAGAAGGATACAAGTCGCCCACTACCTCCTGGCTACTCGGATGACAGAGCACAACAAGATGCATTTCCGGGCCGATGGAACCATCATCGATTTTGGCGTCTCAAAGCGTCAGTTGATGCAGGTGATTGACAGGGGAAGCCCCTTCGAAACCTCGGGCTGTCCGGGATGCAACCGACCCTATTACAATGAAAAGCCCAGCGGCCCCATCTACAACTATCCACGACCGCCGCTACCGGAAAAGATCTTGCAGATAAAGAGACAGCTAGAAGTTCTATTACCAATACGTCTTGGGGCGTCGCATTATCAAGACTAAGACAGTGGCTCCCGCGACGACGGTCGTGACAACAAAGACGTACATCAGATTCTTGGCGCCATTCAATTCAACCGCATACTCAGAATCCAATTCCGTGAAATTGCCCAGCAGCGACTGATAAGTCGCGTTCAGTTCCTCATATTCTGTGTGAAGTCGATCAAGTTCTCGATTTCTCACGTACGTGGCTATGAATCCGGCAGCAGGGATGTCGTGATATGCGCTCAGGCACGTCCATAAGCCAGAGACAACACCGTAGGTTAGCCCCGGCGACGTATCGTTAGCTATGACCAACGTAGAGTTTACTTCGATGGCGAGACCTTGCATGATGTTGGACCTGTCGAGAAGCGCGCGCACATCAATGTGGTGGAGTAACACCTCGTCCGTTTCGTTCTCAAGCCCAAAGATATCCACATCTAACTGATGGATCTCAATATCGACTTCGGGAGCTGCAACCTTCACAGTAACGGTAATGTTGTTGCCTGGATCAACCTGGCAAGGAGTCGTGATCTCAACCCTAAGCCCCCCATAATCCAAGGGAACATGGGTCCACGTCTCGTCGGTTGCAGACTCGGCACAGGCGGTCGAGATGACCATCAGCAGCATGAGTGAGACTAATAATGAAACTAGAGCGGTTCTACGCTTCATATTTACACCTCGGAAAATCAGTTATGATGGTAATCCAGAAATTCGACAGGAAACGATATTTAACAATTGTTATTTGTTTCGACTATGCGTCCCTATTAGATGAGCAAAATCTTCACAAAATTCACATTTAATTTGCATTTGCATACTCAGAATGCCGCAAATGGAAATTCTTCTAAAATCCTGCGCGTGAAGGGTTACGATAGGGAGCGCACGAATCGTTGATAGATGTAGCCGAAGTAGATGACTGCGAAGAGCGTGAGACAAACCTCCGCGGCGAGTATTAACTGGTTTCCTTCTATGGCGAGAAAATACCCTTGCTGGACGATATCGCTGAAGACCAGTATTTGGAGAAACACAGAGCTGCTAAGGCAACCTAACCCGAGGCTGTGAAACAGTAGTCGCCAGTTGAGTCTTCGGTGCTCCAAGGTTGGTCAAGATTATGAAGGTTCTCTGCGACAAATTATACATTATGAATCCGCTCTATGAAATGTCGCTCAGTGACTTCAAACATGATTTCGCCTTTGGGATGCCCCTCCAGAGTTTGAATGTAGAGTGAAAACCACGGACTATGTCCAGAACAAACGGTTATTTGCCGAGATGATCTATCTATCATTGTCCACCCACGCCAGAGAGACCAACATCTTGGATGTTCTGTATCTGATCGACGCCCAAACTGATGGCGACGCGGTAAAACTCAGAGTATATGATGGTCCATCAGAACGAATGCGAGACATCCGAGATGACCAATATAAACCCTACTTCCTGACACAGTACCCGCTTTCCAAGGAAGACCAATACGCTGTCGAGCGGATCGTCGGCCAAGTCTCAACTCTCCAAAAGAAAGACCTCTTCACGGAAGAAACAAAGACCTTCACCAAGATCGAGATCAAGAATCCCGCAAACCTTGACAAATCCAGCAAAATGTTCGAGAAGACTTGGGAAAGTCAGATAGAGTTCAGCCGCGATTACATCTATGACCACGGGCTGGTGTTCGGTTCCCAACATCGTTTGCAGCAAAACCGGCTGGTGCCCGTTTCCAACATTCCCGAAGAGCAGAGACGCCGATTTGGGGACACCTTCGCGGATGTGCAGAAGTCTGATCCCGGAAAATATACCATGCTGGAATACTGGTTTCACCTCGTCAATCAGCCCATTCCGCACATCCAGCCCGAATTGCTGGGAATGAGCAAAAAGATCACCCCGGAAAAATACTATCAAACCTTCATGCTAGCTCGAATCGCCAACCTACCCCTCCCTGAGGCTTCTTCCAGTAAACACGTAAGCGCATGGATCAAATCCATCATCTACACATACCTCCGAAGAAACAACATCCTAGTTCCGTCATCAAAAGAACTGCGAAGGGAGACAGAACTCAAAAAATCAGTCCCCGGCGCCCTGACCATCGCGCCCAAAAGCGGAACCTACTTCAACACCGTCGTGACAGACTTCGAAAGCCTCTATCCCAGCTGCATCGACAGCTACAACCTCTCCTACGAGACAATTGACTGCACTCACAAAGACTGCCAGCGCAACACGATTCCTGAAGTCGACCACCACATCTGCACCGAACGAAGAGGCTTCTACGCGATTCTAGTCGGGGCGCTCAAGGATCTCCGCATCCACTGGTTCAAACCTCGTTCAAAGCAACAGAGCGCGCTTTCAAAAGAGGAGCGGCATCTAGCTGCCACCGCAGCCAAACTGCTGAAGCTCATCACCGTCTCCAGCTACGGAGTAACGATCAGAATCCACGGACTGGCATCGACCCCCCTCGCTGAATCCATCACGGGCTATGGCCGCTACGCGTTGCAGACCACCTGGAACCTCGCGGAAGAAAAGAATCTGCATCCAATCTACGGAGACACGGATTCCATATTCTTAGATGCACCTCCAGAAGAAGGCGTTCGTTGGTTGATCAGGACGGTGAAGAAGCGCCTGCGCCTCGATCTCGCGGTTGAAAAGAGGTATCCCTTGTGCGTGCTCTCTGAGGCAAAGAAAGCGTACTTTGGCATTCTGGAAGATGGAACCCCTGATATCAAAGGACTGACGGTGATCAAATCGAATGCACCCACCTTCATCCAGCAGGTGTTCCGCGATAGCGTGAAAAAGCTGCGTCACGTGAAAGATGAGACGACGTACGAGGAAGCTAAGAAAGGCATGGTGAGAATCGTTCACGACGCAATAGAAGATCTCAAACGACGAAAAATCAACCTTGAAGATTTGCAGTTCTCTGTGAGACTCTATTTCGATCCAGTGAAGAAACTGGAGTCAGGAGAGACGTTGCCGCAACCGTACCAATGCGCTGTCCAGCTCATCGATGCCGGAAAAGAAGTAAGCCGAAGAGACCCCGTGTCCTTCGTAAAAGTCAAGCCATTCACCTACCGAGGAAGAAGATTCACGGTGAAACCCACAGATCAGGTGAAGAACCTGTCCGAGATCAACGTGGAAGACTACATTCGAAACCTCAAGACCGCCCTAGCTCAAACATTCAGTCCCATGGATATCACGTTTGAAGCAGACCGAAACATGAAAATCGACAAATGGTTCGACGCCGGAAACTAGCTTTTCCTTTGACCAGCTGCGCCAAACGATCAATCCTGACTGCGTTGCCGCATCTTTTTCCGCTGTTGTGATCGTGACGGCTTTGCAAAGTTTATATTAGCGTACAAAACCTCTTCTAGAGAAATGGTTCCTCCAAGCCTGACGAGCAATGCTTCGCGGGAGAGTTGGTATCGGTGACGCTTGCCCTGAGTTCGAAGCCGCACACCATCGCAAAAGACCAACTCATGGATGCGCTACAAGTCGGCGACAAAGGCTTGAGTGAGGAAGAAGCGAAACGCCGACTGGAGCAGTTCGGGCCCAACGAACTAGTTGAAAAGAAGAGGATAACACCCCTCCAGATCTTCCTTGGGCAATTCAAGGACGTTTTCGTCATCATGCTTCTAATCGCAGTAGCTGTCTCCCTAGCAATCGGCGAGTCTATAGATGCAGCCATCATCGGCGCCATTGTAGTTCTCAATGCAGTGGTCGGTTTTTACCAAGAGTACCGGTCGGAAAGGGCGATGGAAGCCATGAGAAAGATGACCGCGCCTCGAGCCCGAGTCTTGCGGAGTGGAAAAGAGAAATTCATACCGGCCAAAGAAGTTGTGCCTGGCGACATCGCTCTCTTGGAAGCTGGTGATCGCATCCCCGCCGACGGACGACTACTCGAGGTCGTGGAATTGAAGACGGATGAAGCAGCCTTAACAGGAGAATCCACGCCTGTGGCCAAGAAACTCGGGACGGTTGAAGAAGGAACGCCCGTGGCTGATCGGAAAAACTCGGTTTTCATGGCTACTCATGTAACGTATGGCCGGGGAAAGGCAGTTGTCACCGCCACCGGCATGGGTACGGAGTTTGGGAGAGTCGCTGAGCTCGTTCAGACCGTAGAAGAAGTGGACACGCCCCTCAAGCAAAAGCTAGCACGGTTTGCCAAGAAATTGGGAATCGTCATCGTGGCCGTGTGTGCCATCATCTTTGTTCTCGAATTGTATGAAATATTCGTAGTTGGAGTGGGGGGCGTAGGTGAAGCCCTAGAAAACATCATATATGCTTTCGAGACAGCAGTTGCCTTGGCGGTGTCGGCTGTTCCAGAAGGGCTACCCGCGGTTGTCACGGTCTCACTAGCCCTCGGCGCCCGAGAACTCGCCACAAAGAACGCTATTATCCGCAAACTTGCTTCAGCAGAGACTCTAGGGGCCACGACCGTCATCTGCTCAGACAAAACAGGTACGCTAACAAAGGGCGAAATGACGGTGCGCAAGATCTACACGCATGACCAAGTTGTGGACGTAACTGGGGTAGGCTACGCATCGAAAGGCGATTTCCTTCTAAACGACACTCGCGTCAAACCCATGGACAGGGACCAGATGGTTCTGCTGCTCAGAGCCAGCACCTTGTGCACCAACGCACAGTATGATGGAAAAAGTGTGATGGGTGACACGACGGAAGGCGCGTTAATTGTGGCGTCCACCAAAGCTGGGATAGAGAAGGATCACTTGGAGAAGGAGTATCCCCGCGTCAAAGAGGTGCCCTTCACTTCCGAGAGAAAACGGATGACGACAGTCCATCGGACACCAGAGGGTCTACTGGTTGCCTACGTTAAGGGGGCACCGGAGATCATCCTGGACCGTAGCACTCACATTCTGAAAGAGGGTGGTCCTGAAAAGCTTGACGCCGAAGAGAGAACCGCGGTTCTAGGCAGGAACGAAGGCATGGCAAGAGCGGCCCTTCGAGTGTTAGGCATCGCCTACAAAGAGCTGGCTGAAGAGAATGCCAAGGACATTGATGACGAGACTGTTGAAGAAGGCTTGGTTTTCGTTGGCCTAATCGGGATGATAGATCCCCCTAGAGATGAAGCTAAAGAAGCGAACGAAAAATGTCAAAAAGCAGGCATCAAGACAATCATGATAACGGGAGATCACAAACTCACTGCAGTAGCGATAGCCAAAGAGATTGGCTTGCTCCAAAGCGGGGTAGTCTTGACGGGCACCGAACTAGATGATCTGGATGACGACGAGTTTGAAGAAATGGCAAAAAGTGTGGCGGTCTACGCCAGGGTGTCTCCAGAACACAAACTTCGCATAGTCCGAGCTCTGAAGAAAAACGGTCACATTGTCGCTATGACCGGTGACGGAGTCAACGACGCTCCCGCCTTGAAGCAATCAGACATCGGCGTAGCTATGGGCATTACAGGTACAGATGTGACAAAAGAGGCCGCGGACATGGTCTTGGCCGATGACAATTTCGCCACCATAGTCACCGCCGTTGAAGGCGGCCGAGCGATATACGACAACATCAGAAAATTCTCGTTCTTTCTCCTGCGCTCCAATTTCGACGAGTTGGTCGTCATAGGCGCCTTCGCGCTATTAGGCTTGGAACTACCGCTCTCACCTAGCATGATTCTGTGGATAAATCTAGTCACAGATGGGGGCCCGGCTCTCGCCTTGAGCAAGGACCCTCCCCAGGAAGATGTCATGAGCCGACAGCCGCGAAATCCCGACGAAGGCATCCTTCATGGAAGAATGGCCTCAATTCTGGCCACTTTTGTAACGCAGTTCGTGGGAACCGGTCTTCTGTTCTATGTGGCTTACTATATGATGGGACGCCCGCTGGGTGAAGCACGAGCGATGGCCTTCGTGCAAGCGACCTTGCAGGAGCTGGTTATCGTGTGGAACTGTCGGTCCGAGAAGCGCAACGCCTTCAAAGTCGGTTTCACCTCAAACAAATTCCTGCTTGTCGCTGTGGTTGTCTCGGCGTTGCTAACAGTCGCCATACCGTACACTGGTCTATTTGACACGCAACCTCTAGATCTTCTGGACTGGGCATTTGTCCTTCCGTTGTCTTTTTCAGGCTTCCTCATCCTGCCGGAAGTTTTCTACGGCAGACGCATAGGGCGATGGCAGTAGCGTCTCTGATGCGTTCTCTATAAGATTAGCCATCACCAAATAGGCACCTACGCCTAGATGGCGTAAGCGATCTCATCTACGGCCTCTGGATTTCGAAGGGTAGACAGATCTCCCAGCGCCTCACCAAGAACCCGCGCTTTAACAACGCGCCGCATGATCTTCCCGCTTCGCGTCTTGGGCACATCCCGAACGAACCACACCTCATCCGGTCTAGCGATTTTCCCCATCTCATGAGCCACATGCTCCCGCAGTTTGCCTCTCAGCTCATCGGATGGCTCAATTCCCTCCTTCAGAACCACGAAGGCCACGATAGATTCACCCTTAATTTCATGCGGTTTGCCAATGACGACCGCTTCAGCGACATCTCGGTGGCTCACTAACGCTGATTCTACTTCGTAGTTGCCGATTCGGTGGCCTGCGACCTTGAGAATGTCGTCGGCCCTTCCTTGTATCCAGAAGTATCCATCTTCATCCCTTCTCGCCTTGTCTCCAGCGAGATACAAACCTGGCAGCCTGCTCCAATAGACCTGCTTGTATCGTTCCGGAGCCTTGTAAAGGCCTCTCAACATCGCCGGCCAAGGCTTAAGCAAATATAGGTCACCGCCGCCCTCCTTAACTGGATTGCCCTTTTCATCAAATACGGCAGCAGAAAATCCAGGTAGAGGCTTGGTGGCCGACCCGGGCTTCAGCGGAGTGATTGGCAGGGGCGATATGACGAAGGATCCGGTTTCTGTCTGCCACCAAGTGTCCATTATCGGGCAACGTTTGCTGCCTATGTGCTCGTAGTACCACATCCAAGCCTCTGGGTTTATCGCTTCGCCCACCGATCCGAGTAATCTCAGGGAACGCAGGTCGTGTTTGTTCGCCCATTGTTCTCCAAACCGCATATGCATCCGAATGGCGGTCGGAGAGGTGTAAAAGATTGTTACTCCGTATTTCTCTACGATGGACCACCATCGGTCTGGTTTAGGATAGTCAGGGGCCCCCTCATACATCACTGAAGTGGCTCCCAGAATCAACGGTGCGTACACAATGTAGCTATGGCCAGTGACCCACCCAATGTCTGCGGTGCACCACCATATGTCTTCGTCCTTTATGTCGAAGACCCATCTCAGAGTGGTGGCTGCTCCAACGGCGTATCCACCGTGCGCGCAGATTACCCCTTTGGGAGTTCCAGTCGTACCGGAGGTGTACAAAATATATAGCGTATCGTTTGCGTCTAACCGTTCAGTCTCACATTCGCTGGGTTGACCTTCGCAGAGAGCATGACACCAACGATCTCGATCCTCATTCCACGAAATCTCCTCCCCCGTATGCTTATGAACAATTACACACTCAACAGACGGTGCGCCCTTCACGGCCTCGTCCACTTGGGCTTTCAGAGAGATGGTCTTTCCCCGTCGATGAAAACTGTCACACGTAATCAACACCTTTGCTTCAGCGTCCGCCGTTCTCTTCTGCAGACCACCAATGCTGAACCCTGAAAACACAACGCTGTGAATTGCCCCGATTTTGGCGCACGCTAGCATTGAGATGGGCAGTTCGAGGATCATAGGTAGATAGACCCCGACGCGATCGCCCTTCTTGACTCCGAGGCGTTTGAGAGCGTTGGCTAGTTTGTTGACACGTACATAGAGGTCTCGATACGTCAGCTTTCTGACGTCACCGAGTTCCCCTTCATAAATGTAAGCGACCTTGTTTTTTCTGTAGGTGCTTACGTGCTTGTCTAAAGCGTCATGGGCAATGTTATATTGGGCGCCCGTAAACCACTTGACATAGGGTTCATTCCACTCCATAACCATGTTGTACGGCGTATACCACTCGACCACGTCTTTAGCCGCCTCACCCCAGAACCACTCTAAATCCTTTGCCTTCTCGTGTAGCTCGTCAAGATCTTTGATATCATGTCTGGCCATCCATTTCCTGACGTTTGTCTGTTCTGCGAATTCCGGCGAGGGTCTAAAGACTCGCTTCTCCTTCAGCAGAACGTCAATGGTTTCTGCCAACCAGCATCACCATGTAGAAGCGTTTTCTCCACGAAAGCGCTTATAAACCTTCGTTGCGCGTAAGTTGAGGCACGATTGCACACGTTGAGCAACATAAACTTTTAAATCGCGGACGTTTAGAATTGGAGGCGATTGCCTATGGAATTGCTGATAATTGCGCCCATTGCCGGCGTAGTGTCAATCGTGTTTGCGCTTTACCTGTTCTTTCATGTGAGCAAACAAGCAAGCGGAACCAAGAAGATGCAGGAGATCTCCGACGCCATAAAAGAAGGCGCAACGGCTTATCTGAAAAGGCAAAACATGGCCTTGGCAGCTTTCGTTATAGTCGTAGCCGTCCTTCTGGGAATCTTCTTTAGCTACCACATGGCGCTGGCCTATGCCGTCGGCTCATTCTGCACTGCTTTAGCTAGCTACTTCGGGATGATTGCGGCAATAAACGCAAATGTAAGAGCATCAAATGCTGCCAGGAAGGGGTTGAACGAAGCACTTCCAGTGGCGTTTTACGGTGGAGCAGTGATGGGATTGTCCATAGTTGGAATAGCTTTGCTCGGAGTGAGCCTTCTTTACTACGTCTATGGACCAGAAAACCTGGACATTATTCTAGGCTTCAGTTTCGGCGCAAGCGCCTTAGCGCTCTTCGCCAAGGCTGGCGGTGGCATCTACACAAAGACTGCAGACATAAGTGCTGACCTCGTCGGCAAGGTAGAGATCGGCATTCCTGAGGATGATCCGAGAAACCCGGCAGTCGTAGCTGACAACGTTGGCGACAACGTTGGCGATGTGGCAGGGATGGGCGCCGACCTTATCGACTCCTATATAGCTGGCACAATAGCGGCCATGATCATTGGCGCAACATTGGGGATAACTTATGTCATACTTCCGCTATTGATCAAAGCTACCGGGATATTCGCGTCTGTACTCGGAATGCTCTTCGTGAGGGTTGGGAAACGAGGTAATCCTGGGGCGGCGCTCAATAGAGGAACCTATGCGACATGTATCATCTTTGCAGTCTTAACGTTTCTAGTTATTGATTCTTTGGGAATGGGAGACGCTGGACTAGGGATATTTTTCGCAACGGTTGCAGGGTTAGTTGCAGGAGTGATTATTGGGATCACCACTGACTATTTCACATCAATAGATAGACCACCAGTTTTGAAGACCGCTGAAGCCGCGAAGACTGGAGCGGCCACAAACATCTTGTCTGGGTTTTCATATGGCGTAGTCAGCATTGTACCACCTGTTGTTGGAATAGTGGCTGCAACCTTAGCTTCTTGGTATCTTGCCGCAATCTACGGGGTCAACCCTGTATACGGCGTTGGGATGGGCGCTGTAGGAATGCTAGCTACGTTGGGAATGGTGATTTCTGCGGATGCCTACGGTCCTATAGCGGACAATGCAAAAGGAATTGCCGAGCAATCTGGCTTGGGGAAGGAAGTAGTTGCAGTGACTGACCGACTAGACGCTGCGGGAAACACTGCAAAGGCCATATCGAAGGGCTTCGCAATAGGCGCCGCTGCACTACAGGTTCTCGCATTATTCGCTGCCTACGCGTTGGTGGTGAATATCACAACAGTTGACCTCATGAAACCAAGAGTTATCGCCGGCGTGTTTGCCGGTGGCATGATGCCCCCACTGCTTTCGGCTCTACTAATCTTATCAGTTGAGAGAAACGCTTACAAAATGATTGAAGAAGTTAGGAAGCAATTCAGAGAGATTCCAGGCCTAATGGAAGGAAAAGCAAAACCCAACTACGCCAGAGTCGTTGACATGGCAACAAAAGGCGCCCTGAAAGAACTCCTGCTACCATGCATACTAGCGATTATAGCACCCCTAGCAGTCGGCTTTCTTCTCGGAAAAGAAGCACTCGGAGGATTCCTCGCCGGCAGCATAGTCACAGGGATCATCTTCGCATTGTTTATGGCCAACTCTGGCGGCGCTTGGGATAACGCTAAGAAGTATATAGAAGCTGGAAACTTCGGCGGTGAGGGCTCAGACGCGCACAAAGCTGCGGTCATAGGTGATACGGTTGGAGACCCGTTCAAGGATACAGCAGGACCTTCTCTCAACACTATGATTACGGTTATGGCTCTGGTTGCTTCAGTTTTTGCTCCTCTAATCGCGGCCTATGCTTTGTTCCCTTAGAAGACTAGAGGGGAAGCCAGAAGATTTCGTGCCCCACAACACACGCTGTTTCCAGAAAACGTGATTTATTTTGCAGAAGTGCTAGATAGAGCCTATAAGAAAGACTATGACCACTATGAGCATCCCTGCGGCAACAGTCTGAACGCCGTACAACAAAATATTCTCCTTCGCGATTCTTCCAAGATAAACGCCTAAAGCGAACAATGTGGTTAGCGTGAGAACTAGTGAGATAATGTAGGCATCCCAGATGACCAACACTCCCATCAACGCGAGGATGAAGGGAATGAGGGAAACAATCGCCGTTAACATCGGTGATGCACCATCAATGAACGCAGCGTATATGGAAACAAAGTCAGAAGCATCACTCTGTATAGAATTAGTAAGATCTGTGAGCATAGCAGCCTCAAGCGTCTTTAGGGTCCTCTTTCTCTCAGCTCTTTCAGTCATATAGGCACCGAAAAGCCCAGACACGCCCATAGCTAAGCATGCAGCTAGTCCTGCGGTGACGATTATCTCAGGCTGTGTTACGTCCACTATCCAAGAGCCTATAATAATGCCGAGTACAGTCATTGAGCCGTCAAAGCCGTTCTTGACAAAGTATCTTCTAGCAATGGGACTCATCTGCGTAATCCGTAGATACGATCTGACTTTCTTAAAAAGAGATCTTACGCCTTCAGTCATGGATTGACCACGCTGAGAAGACAATGCTTCTCATATCCGTCACTCATTTGCGGTATAGGAGTAGGGCTAGCCTAATTATAAGTCTTCACATGCGCTACTGGAACATCTTCAAGAGATCTAGTCCCAATAGGATCAGAATGACATTTGCCCCGAGAATGATCAAGGTGAGGTAGATGAGAGTTCGTTCAACTCCATGGATCATGCCTAAATCTTGCAGACTGAGGATGCTGTCCAGCGCGTTGTT
>JABAOF010017156.1_pt1 | contig 12494 bp, 11 predicted proteins | sample 7062171 | NCBI WGS metagenome assembly JABAOF01 (sample SAMN14538628, study PRJNA623070) | marine sediment metagenome | biome: marine biome [ENVO:00000428]; feature: marine pelagic biome [ENVO:01000023]; material: deep marine sediment [ENVO:00002113] | place: India: Gulf of Khambhat ... | reverse complement strand
CACGACGCTGCCCGAGGGTTACGACACGGTGCTGGGCGACCGCGGTGTTCGGCTCTCGGGTGGGCAGCGTCAGCGCATCGCCATCGCGCGCGCCATCCTGCGTGACCCACCGCTTCTTATCTTCGACGAGGCCACGTCTTCGCTGGACAGCGAGTCGGAACGGCTCGTCCAGGGGGCCATCGAGCGTCTGCTCGCCAATCGGACGGTGATCGTCGTCGCGCACCGCCTGTCGACCATTCAGGGCGCGAACCAGATCATCGTTCTGGATCGCGGCCGGATCGTCGAGTCCGGACGACACGACGAGCTGCTGGCGCGACGCGGTGTCTACCGCCGCCTCTACGAGATGCAGTTCCTCCCGGGCGCGGCTGTGGACCGTGAAGAGGCGCGGGTCCGCTGAGGCGGTTCCGCCACTTCCTCGAGTATCTCGTCGCCCGCCTCGCCCTTGGCCTGCTGGGCCGCTGCCCTCCCGCCTTCAACGAGCGCCTCGGTCAGCTGCTAGGCGGCCTGGCTTACCGCCTGGGCTGGCGGCGCCGCGTCGTGGAAAGCCAACTGGCTCGCGCCTTCCCCGATCGGGACGAGCGTTGGGTTCGCCGTACGGCCCGGGCCTGCTTCAAGCACGTCGGACGGGAGGCGCTGACCGTTCCCACTCTGCTTCACCGCGGCCTGACCGAGGTGCGCCGGCGCCTGGAGGTGATCGAGGGTCTCGAGGAATTCGATCGCGCGATCAAGCAAGGGAAAGGCGTGGTCATCGTCACCGGGCACTTTGGCAACTGGGAGCTGGCCGGCTCGGCCATCGCGGCGCTCGGTTACACGGTGGACGCGGTGATGCAGCGTCTCAAGAACCGCTACCTCAACCGTCTGGTGGAAGAGACCCGTGAACGCCTTGGGATGGGTCTCATCGACCGCGTCGACGCTTGGGATCGCTTGATGGCGAGCCTGGAGGCGGGGCGGGTCGTCGCCTTCGTCGCCGATCAGGACGCGCGGCGACGCGGGATCTTCGTACCCTTCCTCGGCCGACCCGCCTCCACCCACCGGGCACCGGCACTGCTGGCCCTTCGTGCTGGGGTGCCTTTTTTCATCGGCGGCGCCCGGCGGGTCGGTCCCGGACGCTATCACGGCTGGATCGTCCCCCTGGAGGCGCCCACCGGCCTGGACGTCAAGGAGCGGGTCCAGGAGCTGACCTGCCTCTGGGTGAGCGAGCTCGAAGGGCGTGTGCGGCTTTCCCCGGAACAGTATTTTTGGCATCATAAGCGGTGGAAGACCGCGCCGCCGGGGAACTGACCCGGCGGTGGTTGGTAGTAGTAGCACAGGAGACAGAGTTGGAGCGGCCAACCGGCGGCAGGGAGCCGTGGCCGGGCGATAGAACGGCGACACGTGATCTATATATGCATTCCCGCGCACAATGAGGAGCGCACCGCGGGCGTCCTCTTGTGGAAGATCCGGCAAGTGATGGCGGACTTCCGGCGCGACTATCGGGTTCTCTTTCTGGACGACGCCTCGAGCGATCGGACGTTCGAGGTCGTTTCTCCGTATGCGCGGGTCCTCCCACTGGAGATCCTCCGACACGAGCAGCGACGTGGGCACGGTGCATCACTGGAGGCGCTGCTGCGAGAGGCGATCTCGCGCTCGTCGTACCCGCGGCGTGACGTGGTGGTGACGCTGCAAGCCGATTTCACCGACGAGCCGCTGGCCATTCCCACGCTGGTGAAGCGTGTGGAGGGCGGCGCCGACCTGGTGGTGGCGGCCCAGCCCGCTAACGGGAAGTCGGTGCCCCGCGCCATGCGTTGGGTTCGCCGGGGATTGCCCTGGCTCGAGCGCAAGTACCGGTTTCCTGAAGGGGTCAGCGATCCGTTTTCCGGTTTGCGGGCCTACCGGGTGGGTTTGCTCAAGAAAGCGCTGCGCGAGTCGAACGGCCATCAGCTGGTCCGCTACGATGGGTGGGCGGCGGCCGTCGAGCTGTTGCTTGCTGTGGCTCCGCACACGCGGCGTGTGGAGGAGACGGTTTCAGAGTCACGTTACGACCGGCGCTCGAGGACGAGCCGCCTGTCGCTGTGGCGCAGCGCGCGCGATTACCTGGCATTGTTGAGGGGAAAATGAAGCTGAGTGCAGCGATGGCTCTCGTGATGGCGCTGCTGCCGGCTGCGGCGATCGCCCAGGACGAGAATGGTCCGCCGCCCGCGGCGACGGAGGGGCTCGCGCTGGCGGTCGTGCCCTTCGGTGTGGGAGAGCGGATGACTTACCGGGTCAAGTTCGGCCCGCTGGCGGTGGGTGAGGCGCAAATGGAGGTGGCTGAGATCGAGACGGTGGCGGGTCACCCGACCTACCACCTGCGGTCGGTGATCCAGGGGTCGACCTTCTTTTACAAGCTGGACGATCGGCAGGACTCCTGGCTCGACGTCTACCAGCTAGCCAGCCGCCGCTTCCGTCAGGATTCCCAGCAGGGCGATTACGAACGCTTCCGCGAGTACGAGATCGATCTGGAGGGCGGGTTTTACACGCGCAACGACGGGGCGCAGGACTCGATACCGGAGGGTGCGTTGGACGAGGCGGCGTTCATCTACTTCGTGCGCACGATCGACCTGGAGGTGGGCCGAACCTACACGTGGAACCGCTATTTCCGCTTCGATCGCAATCCGGTGATCGTCAAGGTACTGCGTCGTGAGAAGGTGAAAGTCCCGGCGGGAGAGTTCGAAACGGTGGTGGTCCGTCCAATCATCAAGACGCGGGGGATTTTCTCCGAGGGCGGCCAGGCCGAGGTCTATATCACGGACGACGAGCGCCGCATACCGGTCCAGCTCCGGTCCAAGCTCAAGGTCGGATCGGTGACGATGGAACTGACCGAGTTTGCCGAGGGGGAGAAGCTAACGGCCGAGTCGCTGCGCTCCATGTAAGTCTCAGAAGACGCCAGCCTCAACCGCGCGGCACCAGGCCCTCCTTCATAAACCGCACCATCAGCCGCGATGTGAGATCGGGCTCGCGCACCATCGGGAGGTGGCGGGCGCCGGGGATCACTTCCAGCCGGGCATCAAGCAACCCGGAGACGATGCGCTCGCCGTGCGCCAGAGGTGTCAGGCTGTCTTTTTCGCCCCAGATGACCAGCGTCGGTGAACGCACACGCTTGAGCTGCGGGCGCACGTCGTAGCGGCGGAGCTCCGCAATGGCGGGGAACAGGTTGCGCGGCCCCGCGCGGATGATGTCGCCGATGAGCGTGCGGTAAAAGCGAAGCGGGCACCAGGACCACGGTTGCACCAGCCGCCCGACAACTCGCGCCGTTCCCACCCCGGGGATGCCGGCGCTGGCGATCAACACCATCCTCCGCACCCGCCGGCCGTAGTCGGCCGCGATACGCAAGGCGATGGCTCCACCCATCGAGTGACCGCAGAGGAAGAAGCGGCCCAGCCCCAGACGATCCGCGAGATCGATGACCGCCCGGGCCGCCTCGGGTATCGAGCGAGCGGGTCCGGGTGAGCGGCCGAAGCCCGGCAGGTCCGGCGCCACCACCCGAAAGCTTTCCGCCGTCAGCTCAGGGAGCACCGGAAACCACCAGCGGCTTGAAGCCCCCAGCCCGTGGATCAGGATCAGCGGTGCCCCGACGCCCCCTTCCACGTAATGCAATCGGTGGCCGCCGCTGCGCAGCTCACGGGGCACAATCATCCGCGACGTCTGCAGCCCCTGGTGGGGGCCGCGCGCCGTCAGGATCCGGCGCTTCCCCATCCCCCGCCTCCCGGTGATCGAATGCTGATCACATCTCCCGGCTCCGCCTCGAGGGCGACCTTNNCCCCATCCGCCACCGCCGGGTGTCCGGACACTGATCACGTCTCCCGGCTCGGCCTCGAGCGCGGCCTTGCCCGGTAACTCCTTCCACTCCCCTCTGTGCCAGAACCAGTTGGCGCCACGCTCGCCCGGCGCGCCTCCGGCCGCTCCACAGGGCGCGTGAAGCCGTCGCTCGGAAAGTATGTTGACCCGCGCGGCGGTGAGAAACTCCAGATCGCGGCGCAGTCCGTCGCCTCCGCGGCGTAGCCCGGAGCCTCCCGAGCCGCGCCGCAGCGAGTAGTGCCTCACCCGCACCGGTATCGCGTGCTCCAGAGCCTCGATGGGCGTGTTGAGCGAGTTGGTCATGTGCGTATGGACCCCGGACAACCCATCGCGCTTTGGGCCCGCCCCCATCCCGCCCGCCACCGTCTCATAGTAGGCGAACGGGTCTCCCGACGCCGGGTCGAGGCCGCCGAGGGTCAGGTTGTTCATGGTCCCGCTGGAACAGGCCGGCAGCAAGTGCGGCAGGGCGGAGCCCAGGGCGCGGAACACCACATCGACGATGCGCTGTGACGTTTCCACGTTCCCCGCCGCTACGGCCGCCGGTGGCCGCGCGTTCACCACGGTGCCGGGTTTCGCCACGATGCGTACGGCGGCGAGGGCGCCGCCGCCGGCGGGAAGCGGCGTCCCCAGCACCGCCTCGGCTACACAGCGAAGGACGTAGCGCACGGCGGACTCGGTGATAGCCATGACGGCGTTGATGTTTCCGGCGCACTGGGGCGCCGAGTCGCTGAAATCCACATGCAACTGATCGCCGCGTACGCCCACGGTGACCGCGATGCGGACCGGTTCACTCGCGATGCCGTCGTCGTCCATGAAATCGGTGGCCGTGTACNNNGAAGCAGACGATCCGCGTATGCCGAGAGGGCGTGAAAGGCCTCGCGTAGGCGTTCGCTTCCCCGCCTGGCTGCTAGCTCGCCGAGCCGGCGGGCACCGACCTCCAGGGCGGCCAGCTGTGCGTGGAGGTCACCCTCCCGCTCGACGGGTGTTCGCACGTTCGCCAGCAAAACCCGCCAGATGTCGGCCTGGATCGCGCCCCGCCGCACCAGCAGGACCGGTGGGATGCGCACCCCCTCCTGATAGATCTCGCGGGAGAGGGGCATCGACCCCGGGGCGCTGCCCCCCACGTCGGCGTGGTGGGCACGCGCCGCCACGTAGGCGATCGGCTCGTCAGTGCCTGGCACCCACACCCCCCGTACCGCAGTGACGTCGGGAAGGTGCGTGCCGCCGTGGAAGGGATCGTTCAGCACAGCGACGTCTCCCTGCGTCAGCGGCAGCGCCGCGATGGCGGCGGCGACGCTCTGAGGTATCGCGCCCAGGTGAACGGGCATGTGATCGCCCAGCGCCACGGGGTCCGCGGCCGAGTCGCAGATCGCGCAGCTGTAATCGCGGCGCTCCTTGATGTTCGGGGAGTAGGCGGCCCGGCGAAGNNGTTCGGAGAGTAGGCGCTGCGGCGAAGGGCGGCGCCCATCTCCTCGGCGATGGCCAGGAGAAGCGAGCGGTAGACCTCGAGGCTGACCGGGTCCAGCGGTTCCGGCAACTGGGCAGTCGACGTTTGCATGTCTTGGGCCGGCAGCTATAATTTACCCGTCACCCTGGATCCGCTGGCACGAAATCAGGGGGCGGTGGGTCAGGGTCGTAATTGTAGGCACAGGAGGAATCTTTGAGCAAACGCAAGAAGGAGGGGAAACACGAGGCTTCGGTGTTTGACAAGGCGCGTAACGAGTTGTTCAGTCAGATCAGGCATTGCGGGGTGTTGGAAGCGACCGAGGACCAGCGCGCGGCCTGGCTAAAAGAGACGATGTCATACATGGCCCAGCGCTACCCTGAGGTCACCGGCGAAGAACTCGCGGAGCTGGAGGAGATCGGTCGACGCTATTGTGAGCCAGTCATTCCGCACGGGGGTGAAGGCAACGCGCTCACCGACCACGACACCTGATAGTGACTACGCTCTGCCCCGGTTTGACTGCCGGGGCCTCTCTCTAGCCCCCCTATCGTCGTATGTCCACATTTGAGGTCGTCTGGAGACTGTTGGCGGTCATGCTGTTGGTGGGCGCCAACGGCTTCTTCGTGGCGGCTGAGTTCGCTTTGGTCAGCGCCGATGACACCCGCCTGGCCGGCATGGCGGCCAAGGGCGACCGGCTGGCCCGGATCGTGAGAGGCGCCCAGGCGGACCTCAACCTCCACCTCTCGTCCTGCCAGGTTGGGATCACCCTGGCCTCGCTGGGGCTGGGCTGGATAGGCGAGCCGGCGATCGCCGAAACCCTGATCGCCCTGTTCTCAGGCCTTCCGGGCCCCTTCGATGTGATCGCGAGCCACGCGGTGGCGGTGGTCATCGCTTTTGCGCTCATCACCTTCCTGCACGTCGTGCTGGGCGAACTGGCACCGAAAGCGCTCGCGATCTTCCACCCGGAGCCCGTTGCTCGCTGGACCACCCAGCCGCTGATCCTGTTCACGCGGATCGGCTCCCCGTTGATTTTCACGCTCAACGAGTCGGCCAACGCGCTGCTGCGCGTCTTCGGTGTCCGGCTGCCGAGCGAGGCGGAGCGGGTTCACAGCCGCAGCGAGCTCATGCTTCTGGTGCAGCGCGCGCGGGAGATGGGAAAGGTGGCCCGCGATGAGCAGGCGATGATCTCGGGGGTGTTCGAGCTGACCCACACCGTAGCGCGGGAGGTGATGACGCCGCGGCCGGACATCGTGGCGGTGCCCCACGACGCGACCTACGAAGCGGTGTTGGACACGGTCAGCCAGTCGGGGCACTCGCGGCTGCCGGTGTACCGTGAGAGCCTGGACAACCTGGTGGGGATCGTCCTGGCCAAGGACCTGTTGGCCATCGATGCGTCACGCGAGAGCGGTGCGTTCGACGTGACCGGCATCATGCGCGAACCGTATTTTGTGCCCGACACGAAGTCGATCGTCGATCTGCTGGCGGAGTTGCGGCGCAAGAAGATTCACATGGCGATCGTCGTCGACGAGTTCGGCGGAACCGATGGCCTGGTGACGCTCGAGGACTTGATCGAGGAGATCGTCGGCGAGATCTACGACGAGCACGATATCGCCCGCGAGATGGTCGTCAAGACGACCGGCGGCGACGTGCTCATCGACGGTGGTGCACCGATCGACGAGGTCAACGAGCAATTCGGCCTGAAGCTGCCGTTGGAAGACTACGATACGCTCGGCGGCTTCATCTTGGGTGAGCTTGGCCATGTGCCCAAGCGCGGCGATATGGTCCAGGTCCACGACGCAGACTTGCTCGTGGAGAAGGTGGACGACCGCCGGGTGCGAACCGTGCGGCTGAGGCTCAGCGATGCGAAGAAGGCACGCGTGGTCGGCGCGGGCCCTAAGGGGTCAGAAGAGAGTTGAGGGCGGATGGTGGCTGAAACAGGCGGCGTGGTGCTTGTAGTCAGTCGGGATGTCAAACGGCGGGAACGGGCGGCGCGGGCGCTCGGAGAGCTGGAGGTACGGCAGGCCGCGGACCTGGGCGCGGCGCTGGAGCAGGTGTCAATGCCCGGCTCTATCGTCGCGGTCATCGACGCCGAGCTGCCCAACGAGGGCGTCCTTGGCTTGCTCGGTGCCCTGGGCGACCCGGACCGGGCGGTGCTCTGGGTCGACGAGCCACAAGCCGAGTTCTTTCCCTCCGGGCCGCTCGTACAGGTGCCGTACTCCGCCGACGACAGTATCCTCTACGGGGTGGTCAGACGACTGCTCGAGCTGGCCGACATCAAGTCACGTACCGCGGAGCCAGGCGGGGAAGGGGAGCACCTCGACCGGATCACCGAGGTGGTCCGTGATGTGCGTCACGCGATCAACAGTCCCCTGACGGCGATCATGGCGGAGGTGGAGCTGATGTTGATGGATGCCGAGGACTTGAACGAAGAACAGGTCAGCGGGCTGAGTACCATCAACGAGATGGCGCGCCGGATCCGCGATCTGGTGGCGGAGCTCAAGAGGATCGACGAGCGGTGAGGACGGGCATGGAGAAGGAGAGGCCGGAGCGCGCTCGCGTACTCGTGGTCGACGACGAGCCGGCGATCACGGTGTCGTTGGCAAAGAAGCTGCGCCGCGAGGGCTACGAATGCCTCACGGCCAGCTCGGGGAAAGAAGCGCTCGAGCTGCTGGAGTCGGGTCCGTTGGACATCGTCGTCAGCGATGTTCGGATGCCCGGGATGAGTGGCATCGAGCTGTTGAAAGCGATCAAGAGCTACGATTCAGACACGCAGGTCATCATGATGACCGCGTACACCGATATCAGCCTCGCGATCGAGGCGCTCCGCAACAAAGCGGACGACTACCTGTTGAAGCCCTTCAACCTCGCCGAGCTCAGCCATAGCGTGGCGCGATCGCTGGAGCATCGGCGCCTGCTGCGCGAGGTCCAGGCGTTCCGCACCTCGCTGTGGTTCGACTCATCGAAGGGAGGCGCCGCGAGCGAACGCGACTGCCGGGAAAGTCTCGCCGTCCTTGCGACGGCTCTGGATTCTCGCGATCGCTATACGCGAGGACACCTGAGCCAGGTCAGCCGTTACGCCCGGGCGATCGGGGGCCAGCTCGATCTCGACGGCGACTCGCTGCGCGCACTCTGGCTCGGGGCGGTCCTGCACGATGTGGGCATGCTGGTCGTTCCCGAGGCGGTTCTCAATCGGCCGGGCCCGCTCGCACCTGACGAGTGGCGCCTGGTGCAGCAGCATCCGATCGCCGGCGCCCGCATGATCGAGACGGCGGCGTATCTGCGCCCGGCTCGCGATGCCATCCTGCACCACCACGAGCGCTGGGATGGCTCTGGGTACCCCAACGGCCTCCAGGGTACCGACATCTCCCGAAACGGTGCGATCGTGGGCGTGGCCGACAGCTTCGCGGCCATGTTGAGTAACCGTCCACACCGCGAAGCCCTGCGGGAAGCCGATGCCGTGGCCGAGATCGAGCACGGTGCCGGCGTCCGATTCGATCGGCAGGTCGTCGAGGCGTTTCAGCGCGCCCGAGCCAAGGGCTTCCCGGTTCCCGAGCTAGAGCCCAAGGTACCCGAGTTCCCGGAGTGACGGGCCGAGCCGGGTGGCGTTTCGAACCGGCCGGCCGAAAACGCGCGCGACATCCATCCGCGGTGTCGAAGCGGAACATACCGAAATGGGAGGGACGCGATGAGTTGGCCGACGCGGCGTGACTTTCTCAAGACTGGAGCCCTGGCGGGGGTCGGCGCGCTCGGGGGTGGCAGCTTAAACGCGCGGTCGTGGGCGGCAGGCCTGGCGGGCGGCGGTGGCGGCCAGGGCGGGCCGCTGGCGATCGCCAGCGCCAACGGGCTGGGAGCCACGGCGCGGGCTGTCGAGCTGATGCGCGCGGGCAGCGACACGCTGGAAGCCGCGGTGACGGGCGTGGCGTTGGTCGAGGCGGACCCTGAAGACACGAGCGTCGGTTACGGCGGTCTGCCCAACGCGGTCGGTGTGGTGCAGCTCGACGCATCGGTGATGCACGGACCCACCCGCGGCGCCGGGGCCGTTGGTGCTCTGGAGGGTTTCAAGCACCCGGCTCAGGTGGCGACGGTGGTCATGCGTTACACCGATCACGTGTTTCTGGTAGGCGACGGCGCGCGCCGGTTCGCGCTGGAGATGGGGTTCAGCGAGGAGAACTTGCTGACCGACCGGGCCCGCCGAACGTGGTTGCGCTGGCGCGCCCGCTTGAGCCGCGACGATGACTACCTGACGCCGGATCAGTCGGAGGAGGGGATAACGGATTTCGGTCTGGAGGACGCCTGGGAGGGCCGCCGCCACTACGGCACGATCAACTGCTGCGCGCTGGACGGGGCGGGAAATCTGTCGGGTGTGACCACGACCTCCGGCCTCGCCTTCAAAGTGCCCGGCCGAGTGGGAGACAGCCCGATCATCGGTGCGGGCCTGTACGTGGACAACGACGTGGGCGCTGCCGGCTCCACGGGCCGTGGCGAGGCGGTGATCAAGAGTTGCGGCTCGATGTTGGTGGTGGAGCAGATGCGTCGCGGCCTCGCGCCCACCGACGCCTGTCTCGAGGCGCTGCGGCGAATCGTCCGCTTCACGGTAGAGAAGCGACTCCTCGACGAAGAGGGCCGACCGGACTTCAACGTCAACTTTTACGCCGTGAACAAGCGGGGCCTTCACGGGGCAGCGGCGATCTGGTCGGGCAGCCGCTACGCCGTCTTCGATTCGGCGGGAAACCGCCATCTCGACAGCGCCTATCTGTTCGAGCGCGACCGCTAGGCCTTGGCAGACGACGATGGACGACCTCGATCGTCTCTTCTTGGAGTTCGTCGACATACTGCGCAGCGAGCGCCCGGCGGAGGTCAAGGAGCCGTTCGCCGTCTCCGAGGTGACCGAGCGCCTGATCCCCTACCCGAAGGTCCGCAACCGCGCCGGCTTCCGCTCGAACGACGATTACCAGACCGCCCTCTCGCGCCTGCTGGCGGGCGAGCGCGGCTATCTCTTGAGCGAAGGCCCGATGCAAGAAGAGCTGCAGGCCGGTCTCGCAGAGCCGTTGCCGGACATCCGTCGCTATCGCGCCTTCGCAGACAGCCGAGTTTGGCTGAACCCGGAAGAGATCCCGCCGCCCGGAGATATCCGCTACGCACCGCCGGAGCTGCGCTGCGCGAACAGGTCGAGTGGGAGGCCGCGGAGGAGGAGGCGCGTCGGATCGAAGCGTCGCGCAACGAGGCCTCGGCGGCCGCATCGCAGGGGGGGTCTTCCGCGCCTACCCAGTCGGACGAGGCGCGGGCTGGGGAAGACCGGTTCGATCGGGCGCCATCGGCGGCGCCGGCGACAGGGGAGGAGGCCGCAGCCGAGCTCTCTGTCTGCGCCGATTGTGACGCCGCGTTGCCCGACGCCGCTCTGTACTGCCCCTACTGCGGCTATCAGGTCTCGGCCACCACCTGTCGAAGCTGTGGCGCCGAGCTCGACCTCGCCTGGCGCTTCTGTGCTCGCTGTGGGACGCCGCGGCCTGGCTGGCCGGGCGAGTCAGCTTGACGCGAACGAGAGCGCCGGGTATCATCGAGGCGCGAACTTTCAGGGCATCTCAGTCAAGGTACCCGGCAGCACGCCGGCGTCGCGCAGTTCGCCGTTAGCCGGCGAAAACGGTCGCGGGACGGGGTCCGTGGATCAAGGCGTGCTGCGTATCACCCCCCCAACGGAGGACAGGATGTATCGGACGAGCGGATTCGCGGTGGTCGCCCTTTCGCTGAGCCTTTCGGCGCTGCTGGCTTGCGGCGGCTCCGAGACGGGCCAGCAGGAAGCGGCGGCGGGCCAGACGGCGGCAGCTCAGCCCACGCAGATGGCTGAGGCCCAGCAGATGGCTCAGGCCCAGCAGATGGCTGAGGCCCAGCAGATGGAAGGTCACGAAATGGGCGGCCAGCAGCAGGCTGCGCTTCCCGAGGGCGTCACCCCGGAGATGGTTGCCCAGGGCAAGCAGCTCTACGGCGGTGCGGGCCTCTGTAATGTGTGCCATGGTCCCGACGGCAAAGGCGTTCCGAATCTGGGCTCCAACCTGGTGGACAGCGAGTGGGTTCACAGCGACGGGTCGCCGGCGGGGATCGCCAAGACCATCATGAGCGGCGTCGACGCGAGCAAGTCGACCACCGGTACGGCCATGCCTGCAAAGGGTGGCAGCGGTATTACTGACGAGCAGGTGAAGGCGGTCGCCGCCTACGTCTACACTCTGGGCAAGGGCGCCAAGTAGGTCGCCTCTCAGCCGCACGATCGACCCCCGGCACGGGCCCGGGTTGGGAAACGCCGACCCGAGCCGCCGGGGGTCTTTCACGCCCTCCGGCGGCCGCTGAGGCTCCAGCGGGGACGCTCGCGCGAGCCAGATTCCCCCACTACTTTTAAGATCCCCACAAACGAGGCTGGGCATGCCCGGCGGGCGTGCTGTTTGTTATGATCTACGCTAGGCAGCGCATGGCATTGTTCGATATCGATCGCGAAGAGTTCTTCCTCCGCAGCTCTTAACTGGTCAGGCCGACTCGGTCGGGAGGTCGTTTTGGAAATCCTATTGTCAGCCCTGGCCGTGGCTGGCGCCACCGCGCTCGCTACGAGCCTGAGAATCATGTGGGAGTACGAGCGAGCGGTGGTCTTCCGGCTCGGCCGACTCCGCGGCGCCCGCGGTCCGGGTCTCATCTTTCTCGTTCCCTTCGGCATCGAGCGCATGCAGCGGGTGAGTCTGCGGATCGTGGCGATGGACATACCGCCGCAGGACGTGATCACGCGCGACAACGTGTCGGTGAAGGTCAACGCGGTGCTCTATTTCCGCGTCAACGTTCCGGTGAAGGCGATTATGGAAGTCGAAGACTTCCTGTTCGCCACATCTCAGCTCGCCCAGACCACGCTGCGATCGGTGATCGGCCAGGCGGAGCTGGACGATCTGCTGGCCGAGCGCGAGAAGTACAACGACATGCTGCGGACGATCATCGACGAGCAGACCGACGTTTGGGGCATCGAGGTCACGGCCGTCGAGGTGAAGGACATCGATCTGCCGCAGGAGATGAAGCGGGCGATGGCCAGGCAGGCCGAGGCGGAACGTGAGCGGCGCGCCAAGGTCGTCAACGCGCTGGGCGAGCATCAGGCGTCACGCAAGCTGGTGGCGGCGGCGAAGATCATGAGCGCCGATCCGGCGGCTCTGCAGCTGCGCTTCCTGCAGACTGTGTCGGAGATCGCCGCGGAGAACAACTCGAC
>JABAOF010102224.1_pt1 | contig 12496 bp, 11 predicted proteins | sample 7062171 | NCBI WGS metagenome assembly JABAOF01 (sample SAMN14538628, study PRJNA623070) | marine sediment metagenome | biome: marine biome [ENVO:00000428]; feature: marine pelagic biome [ENVO:01000023]; material: deep marine sediment [ENVO:00002113] | place: India: Gulf of Khambhat ... | reverse complement strand
ATCCACATCCCCGCAGGAGTGAATCATTACGAACTTTCCCGCATCCCTGACAACACGATACATACGTTTCAACACTGGATAGAGGAATTTTTTCCACGATTCGGGACCCATAATGAGCCCCTGCTGCTGACCCCAGTCGTCACCAAAATAGACAGCATCGATGTCGTATCGAAGCGCCTCGCTTACCTGGGCAATATTATAGTCCGCTATTCGATTCAGGAGCTCATGGACGAAATCGGGATGGAGCACCATATCCATGAGAAGATTTTCCATTCCCCTCAATGTCCAGGCACGCTCAAAGAGGGAAAACCCGACCGCATAAACCCTGAAACGATCCCCATACAGCTCAATTCTTTCAGGAATATCGTTAAAAAACCGCTTATCGAGGGGGTCAGGAAAATCATATCGATCGAACGAGGGGTCAGACAGAACCAGGCCTTTCACGTTCCCAATATCTCTGTCGATGCTTCTATCCCATACAACTCCGAACACATCGCGAACCAGATTCGGACCGATATCCTCAAAGAACCCGATGTCGTTGCCGAGGGTAAGGATATGGTTTTGCAATACACGCTCGAGGTCACCGTCTCCGAAGTGATCTGCGAGCTTTGCCCTTGCCTCCACAGTAAAACCGCAAGACCATGGCACGTAGGGAGGAGCCTGACTCTGTATTGCTTTTCTCACAACTTCCCGCATCGTCATTATTTTTCAGACTCCTAAAAATACCTACGCGCTCTTTTCCAGTTTCCTCGTATAGAGCTTGCCACTTATCTCCTCCCTTCTCATCCGTATACGGTCAATATCGATTGGATAAGTCCCGTATTCGTGCACCGTTCGATACATGGCAGCTGCATTATCTGGAGGCACCTTGTCGTGCACCTCACTGGAAGATCCGATGAATATTCCACCCTGGGGTCCCATCCGTTCTATTAGCTCGAGGGTTTCATCCTCCACATCAAAGACGTTGCCGTGTGGAAGTGTAACCTCACAGCAAACATTGCCGAAGAGAAGCTTGTTCGGATAACGGTATCGTATCTCGAAAATATCGTTGCAACCGTTTCTTTCAATTGGATGAAGGCCATCCGCATCCAGTTCCTCCAGTATTATCGGAAGGGCGGCACCATAGCGTCCATCGGTGTGAAAGAGAAACTTGTGCCCCTTCTCCTTCACAGGATCCATTATCCAGTGCCATCGTTCCAGTACTTTTTCCCTTATGAATTCCGGACTGAATATAGGCCCGGAGCTTCCGCAGATGTCCTCTCCCATAAAGAGGAGCGGTGCAGAGGCGTTTTCGGCATAAACCTGTGCGATGTATGCAGAAAATTTTCCTGTACAATCCATGATTTGGGAGATAAGCTCGGGTGCGTCGTATATGCCCAGCGCAAAAAGCTCCATGTCCATGTATGAGTAGGCATCAGTCACAGGACCCTCAACACCACCGACAAATACGAGGTCATAGGAATCATAGACCTTTTTTATGTCCCTGATAAAGGGCCCGTACCACTCCTGAACTTCAGTGAATTTCGGTGGATTGGGCATGTTCTTTTCAAGCCCCTTTAAATCTTTAAATGGCCGCTGGGCGATCCAGGCAGTATCACCCGCCTGTTCAACCCTCCAGTTGTCAGGATTTACCCCGAAGAATCTGATCCAGTTGACGATCTTTGATCCCATCCAGTGATTTGCTGGGTCATAGATATATCGGGTCATATCAAGACCGATACTTTTGAACGCTTTGACGTTGATTTCGAGTATCTCCTCCCAGCCGTACTCCTTCCCACGCTCGTATCCGCCATACTGTTCCAGTACACCCACATTATCCATGAAATCCCAGGTGAGAATTCGATCGAATGGCTTCCAGTTCAGCGCATTCAAAAGGCGCTCCTGATTCGTCATGTTTACATCTCCTCTAGGCCACTCCCATCCAGAATTCGGCTTTTTTCATCGAGTTTCGATTCATAATCGGGCGATGTACAAAGATCGCCGTAATATCTGCTTCAAAAAGGAGACTATCCGTGAAATACTATGACTTTTTCATCGTATCTACATATACGGCGATGAGCAGGACCAGCCCGGTTGCAATCCACTGATAATAGGAGGGCATATTAACCATGATGAGTCCAGACTGCAGAACCCCAATGATAGCGACGCCGATAAGGCTCCCAAATATGACACCCTCACCGCCGGCAATCGATATGCCGCCAAGAACACATGCTGCAATAGAGTTCAGGGGATACTGACTGCCCGCAGTCGTCTGAGCCGCACCGAGACGGGAGGCGAGGATTATTCCGCCAAATGCGGAAAGCATCCCGCTCAGCGTGTAGACGAGGATCCTCATCTTATCCACATTAATTCCAGAGAGCTTTGCCGCCTCTGCGTTTCCCCCTATACTGTAAATATAACGGCCGAAAACAGTGTATTTCAGAATAATGAAAAATACCACGTAGAGGGCAATAAGAATGACAATCGGAAGGGGCGTTCCGAAAACCCGAGTTGTTCCCAGAAAACGAAAACTCTCCAGATTTACCGCAATGGCGAACCCCTTTGACACAAGGAATGTAGCTCCCTGGAATATCGACAACATACTGAGTGTGGTTATCAATGGGTTTATGCCGGCCTTTGTTATGAGCAGGCCATTGGTAAGACCGACCGTCGCGCCAATTGCCAGCCCAATGAAAAACAAGGCCCAGTAGTGTTCATAGCGTTTTGTTAAAAATGCAACGACCATGCCTGCAAACCCGGCTATCGATCCCACCGACAGATCGAACCCGGCAGTCAGTAAAACCAGGGACTGCCCGATACAGACGATACCAATGACCGATATGGTAAGCCCTATTGCATGGAGATTTCTCACTTTCAGAAAGTAGGGCGATAGTATCGAAAACGCCACGACAATGACTATCAGCACAATGAGCATTCTTGTCTGATTGAAGTAGTACCTGAACCTCTCCGCTCTCAACCTCTCCACTGCCATTTCCACTAGACCTCTAAAGGATATTTATAACCTTTCGCTCGAACCCAATTCTATCGAATCAGCCGAGGGCGTACTGAACAACTTGCTCTTCCGTTAAATCCCTGCTCTCACTGAATTCATGGGCAATCCTGCCATCCCGGAATACCAGTATTCGATCACAGACATTCAAAACTTCGGGAAGCTCAGAGGATATCATGATAATACCCTTACCCTCATCTGAAAGTGCCCTGAGAAGCTGATAGATCTCTGCTTTTGCCCCAACGTCGACACCGTGAGTCGGCTCATCGAATATGATGACATCAGACTTGGATGCGAGCCATTTTGCAATGGCTACCTTCTGCTGATTTCCACCGCTGAGGGTATTAACGAGCGAACTCTCGGATCGAGCCTTTATATTCAGATAATCCATATATTCCCGAACAATATCGAGCTCTTTTTTCGCGTTTATTGCTCCATACTGGGCGAGTTTCTGAACAAAGGGGAGAGTAACATTGTTCCGAACCGAAGCTCTCAATATGACCCCCTGTTTTATACGGTTTTCAGGTACGAGACCGATTCCCAGCTTCACCGCATCTATGGGCGATCTGATCGTCACCTTTTCTCCTGCAATGAAGATCTCACCTCTATCAAGAGGATCAACACCAAACACCGACATCATCGTTTCGGTTCTTCCGGACCCAACCATTCCGAAAAGCCCAAGAATTTCACCCCTGCAGAGCTGAAAGCTTACATCGTTTATCGCACTTTCTCGTTTAAGACCCCTTACTTCGAATATAACTTTGCCTGTTCTTCCAGTTGTACGGTTATCCTCTCCGTAGAGATTCAACTCCCTTCCAACCATCATCGAAACAACTGTGTCCTTTGACACATCCTTTACCCTGTGAGTACCTACATACATACCATCTTTATACACCGTGACCCTGTCGGCTATCTGAAATATCTCATCCAGTCGATGGCTCACATAGATAATAGAGATACCATCATTTTTCAATTTTTCAATCAGCTCGAAAAGCCCCTTCGTCTCCTCCTCGGATAGAGCAGCCGTGGGCTCATCAAAGGCTATGATCTTTGCATTGAATATAAGTGCCTTTAAAATTTCTATTAACTGGCGGTACCCGGTCCCGAGCCTCTCAACGTGCAATCCAATCAGGTTTTCAATATTAAAGGTTTTGGCGATATCGTATGCTCTACGATACAACTCTTTCCAACGGACAAATCCGTATTTGGTCCTGGGATACAGTCCCATGAAGATGTTCTCGGCAACAGTCAGTTTTGGTGCAAGCTGGATCTCCTGCGGTACCATGCCGATACCGTTCAAACGTGCCTCGATATTGTTTTTGAACTCCACCTCCCGGTCTTCGTATACTATTCTCCCCTCATCTCTGAGATAGATCCCTGCTATGATCTTTATCAGCGTGGACTTGCCGGCGCCGTTTTCCCCAACAAGGGCGTGCACTTCACCCTGTTCCAACTCAAACTGTACCCTGTCGAGGGCTTGAACGCCGCCGAAATGTTTGCTTATTTCCGAGGCCTGCAGTATCACACCGGCCTTCATATGCCATTCCTTATAATTATCTGCACAACATGGGAGGGAATTCGCTCCCCCATGTTGTGCGTACATTCACTCATGATTGCTGCATCAAGCTGCACAGAAACCTAAAAGGTAAACTCATATTCCATGTAGTTGTCTTTCGTAACGATGACACCGGGAACGAGGGTCTCTTTGGGCATCTCTTTTCCCTCGGTGATATAATCGTACAGTATCTGTACCGCAGCTTCACCTTCAGCAAAGGGACGGAGCTTTGTTACGATATAGCTGTTATGGGGCTTCTGAAACTCCTCATAGGACATGATGTATCCGCCCAGACCGCAGGCGAGAACATTCTCGAGGGGAAAACCGTTCTCCTCAAAGATTCTCAATGGTGCGATTGCACCATCATCGTTTATGCCGGTGACTATCCAGTGGGTCACATCCGGATTTGCGTTCAGAATCGCGCTCGCAACCGGGAGATTTTCCTCGAACATGCCGGTTTTGGAGTCCTGGACGATGAAGTCTTCATCCCTCAGGGGAAGGTCCTCCATGAGTGCCTGCTTGTAGCCAACGGTCCGGTCATGGACAACTGAGAGAAATGACATGTCAATCTGCATTACCTTGACCACATTCCCCGGGGCAAAGAAGTTGCGTTCCTTTGCCAGTTCTGCCAGGGCATGACCTCCCATGATTCCCGTCTCCACTGTCGGGAGTCCGACATGCGGTATCGGGTTGCCATCGCTGTCCATTATGGTATCGTCGATTGTTATAACAGGAATTCCCGCCTCACGTGCCTTGTCGACGACAGCCGGACCGAGCGATTGCTGCGTTACCACAATCATCAGGGCATCCGCCCCCTGTCCGATGACATTGTCAACAGCCTGCATCAAAGCCTCATCATCGAGGTTTGCATCGACTCCGACATAATCGAGTCCGAGCTTTTCTACCCGGGCCTTGATTCCCTTCTCCTCTTCAATGAACCACGGATGGGTGAGCATTTTGCACACATAGGCGAACTTCAGCTTACCCTCTTCCTCCTTCTGCCCCGCAGCAAAGAGTGGCATTGCAAGGAGAGCAATAAAGAGACACACAATAAAAAACAGTAAAAACTTCTTCATTCTCAACCTCCTTAAGGTTTTGTAGTATGACGCTTTTAGACAGATTTTAATTAAACCAGTCAACCGTAAATTATTCAAGAAAAATCTTCCAAAATGCTATTCCACTCACCTGCATTTTTTTTCAACTATCATTGAAAAGAAGTTGACGAAAATTCTGAAGTATTGTATAAATATGTATATACATTTACATTCAATTATACCTGAAGAGTTTTCCTTGTCAACACTTTTCTCAAAACTGATCTCATGAAAAGTATTATCGATAAAAACAGCAAGATTCCCCTTTATAAACAGGTAAAAAATTACCTCACCGATATTATTGAACAGGAACGCAGAGGAAAATCACAAAAGCTTCCCCCTGAAATGGAGATAAGCCGACAGTTCAACATAAGCAGAGCAACCGTGCGGATTGCAATACTTGACCTCGTTAAAGATGGACTCCTCGAGCGGGTTCCTGGCAAGGGCACCTTCATCAAGGAGAGGGAGACTTCACTCATCTTCACAAGCTGGCTCAGTCTCGAGCAACCATTTGACCAGTCCTTGAGCTCAATGATCCAGAGGTTTAAAAAGCTCCATCTAAATTCAGAAATAAAAACTATTGGAATTCCATACGAAAAAACCCAGTATCAGCTCATGGCAATGGCCCTTGGAGGAAAGGCACCCGACGTTGCAACACTCGTCCATTTCTGGATTCCAATCTTTGCACATCATGGAGCCCTGTACCCCATGGACGATTTATACACCGATGAGGTACGAAATAATCTCTATCCTCAGACTCTTCATTCTGTATCCTATGAAAATCACTTCTATGGTTTCAACTGGATCAATGCCCCCAACATACTCTTCCATAACAAAAGGATAATTGGGGAGCTTTTCGGCACTGATACCAAATTACCCGGTACCTACGAGGACCTCTGCGAATTGTTCAATAGAATACATGAAAAGTCTCGTGGGGAGTTCATTCCCTTCGCACTGCCAATAAACGACGATGAGATCTTTTTCCTCTCCACGGTCTACAATTTTCTCCTCGCGTTCAAGGGCGGCCTGATGGATGAAGAGGGCAATATCATATTTAATTCCGAAGCGAATATAAGGGCATACCTCTGGCTAAAAAAATTCATCCGAGAGGGTCACATCAATACGAACACCGGTTTCAGGGAAAACCGGATTCAATTTGCAAATAACAAGCTGGCCTTTTTCATCGATGGTCCATGGCTGAGAAAAATGGTGACAAGTCTCTACCGCACCAATCCGACGAAAATCGAAGACATCGGTTTCTCAACCCTTCCCGACCTTGAGGCGGGGAAATCGTGGTCGGTTACCTGGAATCACACACTGAGCATTTTCCGTCAGTGCCAGAATAAAGAACTGGCTCTGGAATTTATTCGCTTTCTCGCTATGAACAGAGAAAATGCTGAGTTCTACTATAGAACAGCAGGAATGCTTCCGGTAATGCTCGACGAGGTGCAGGGCAATCCCCTCTACGATGATGATTTCGGCAGAGTATTGAAGAATCAGATGAAAAGGGCCTTTCCCATTCCATCGGCACATCCTTCATTTCTCATCTCCATCGCCTTTTGTGCCAAGGCTTCACGGGAAATACTTCTGGGAGATGCAAATATTAAAACTACCCTCAACAGCTATACCGAAGTGATTGAGCAGCTTTACAAGCGGTAATGTTACTCCAGCAAGGTTCGAACATCTTTCGAAATCTCCTGAATATTTTTTGAAAGATTGAGCAAGGTGTTTCGGTTGATTCCTTTATGGATCGTGTGGGGTGATGAAACGGAGAGAGACCCGACAAGAGTTCCGAGCTGCTGGGCTTCTGAAAGCGTAAGACCTGCAGTTAATCCAGCGATGACGCCAGCAAGAAATGCATCGCCTGCACCCGCTGTGCTTTCCACATCTGTTTCGACAGCGGGGAAGTAGGATATCTCCTTGCCGTTCCACGCCCAGCTCCCCTGCATCCCTGCCGTAATGGTCAGTTTAAGCTGGGGGTACAACCGGCCAAGAGATTCAGCAGCTCTGCGTGCAACATCTTCGATATCTTCGGAAGGATTCAGATCACCACTAACCTGTACCGCTTCGTCGATGTTCAGTGCAAGAAGGTCGATCTGTTCTAAGATGTTCTCCTCTCTAACACTTTTCATCTCTCCAGTCGTAAATGAAGCAACACGGAACATTGAGTGCTTTGTGCCAAGCTGGATAAGTCGGACCCTCGCGTCGAGGGGAACCTCTGGCACGGCAAGCACGATCCCCCTACCGCTGTATTTTGCGAGCGCTCCCTCGGCACTTTCGATAAAATCGGAGGTCACCCTACCTGAGGCAGAGTCATTGGTCGTCATGTTACCACCTGATCCGTCGGGATAGATGAAGCAGAAGGAGAAGAGGGTCTGCATCTCTCTATCAACTCGTACAAACTGCATATCGAGCCCTATCTCCTCCATTTCCCGGTACAGACCTCGTCCAACCTCATCATCGCCGACCATTCCGATGGGTATCGTGTGGAAATCCGTTCCGAGGAGCCGCTTTACATAGTGCGAAACGATGTGAAGTTTGCAGTAATCACGGCGGTCAATGAAATGTCCGCTTCGGCTCTCCTCTCGGCCCAGGGTATAGTTCCCGTCAAGTGAGAAGAACATACCAGAGCCAATGCCACCAGTTCCGATAAGAGCCTTAAAGGAGCACCCCTCAATATCGATATGCAATGGATCTTTTACCATCTCGAAATCAGCCTTTTGAGAATTTTAAATCCCCAGATCCCATTCGGGATGTTCACTAATGGGGTGCCGAGCCGTGTCAATCGTTGCTGTGAGCAGTGCATCGGTATGCTCCTGCAGCAGAGTCATAGGATACTCTGGCGTCAGTGGGCCAAAAAGTGCGACCCGAAGAGCAGTTTGCTTCCACGCTCCAGTATCACTGAAGAGGCGGACCTTCTTGGCACCCAGACATTCCTTGACCCCAAGGGTTACCGACATGGGTGGCACAAACTGATAGGCAACGCCAAACGAACGCTGGGCCAGTGTGAGTATGGTATCAATATTATTATTCTGAATACGGATTGTGGAGTTTCTCACCTCTTCAGTCGTCAACCGGCTGAATGGATGCCGCCGAGCCTGATTGTAGGCCACATGGCCGTCCTGCCCCCATCCACCGTAGGTCACATCAACAGGTGCCGAATAAATACGTTCTCGAACCTCCATAATATTGTCAGGGAGAAGCCAGTTTCTGTTTTTTTCGGGTACAGCAAATGATTCATCAACAGGTCCATAGAAAACCCGCTCCATCACAGTCTTGAAATTGTATGGATGCTCACGTGGGAGTGGACGCCCCTGCCAATCGAGACAGTCATCCATGTGGAAAACCTCAAGGTTTTTCAAACTTACCTTCTCTCCATTGACCAGATCGGTAAAGGGTTTGTACCAGCAGCTCGGACCGCAGGGGATAATCGCCCTCGTGTTTTTACCCTTCNNCCCTTCCTGTTGTTTTCCATTATCAGTTGGACGAGTTCTCGTGCCATGATACTTCCCATTTCTTCGGAATCCTTGACGATACGGAATGGTATTTTTAAATCCGGATGATTTTCCAGCTTATCGTATGGTATACTGCACCATGTATACAGTTCCTTCAGACTAAAATCACTCATAGTTCCTCCTGTACATTGGGCTATTCTTCTCTGCAGCTATGAAACTGGACACTAGATCATATTTATGGAACAAAAGCTTTGTCAATAATTCATTTCAACTTGGAAAATCGGCAGGCTTCATCATACATTGCAGCAATGTTTTGGGGTGGAACATCGGCCTGAATATTGTGTATGGGTGCAAAGACGAATCCACCCCCTGCTCCCAATATCTCTATTCTTCGCCGCACGTCCCTGCGAACCTCATCCGGTGACCCCAGAGGCAGGATCCGATGGACATCGCACCCGCCACCCCAGAATGATATTCGGTTGCCAAAGTCATTCTTCAACCTCTCAGGCTCCATCTGAAACGCAGAGGTCTGTACCGGACTCAGTATATCGACACCTATCTCTATAAAATCCTCAATGAACTCATATACCGAACCGCATGAATGGAGAAATAAAAATGCATCGGTGAGCCGATGTACCTCCCTGTACACCTCTCCCAGAAGCGGTTTTACGAGTTCTCTGAAGAGCGAAGGAGCGATCATGGGTCCATTCTGAACACCCAAATCGTCATAAAACCCGATGACCTGAATGTACTTTCCCACAGCATCGATGTAGCGCCGGGCATCTTGAATCATCTGTCGGGCGAGCTTTTCAAAAAGCGCCCTGACAAAATCCCTCTCACTGATCAAGCGGATCATGATCTCATCGTAGCCGCAGAGATAGTGGGTCTGCTCGAATATACTTCCACCAAACCAGCCAAAAATAGCATAGTCCGTATTTTCAAAGAGCCACCTGGCCCTGCGATTGAGATATTCGAGCTCTCTATCCTCAATGCCTGTAAGCTCGTATTCATTTAAACGGTTTAGGTTTGCTCCCCCAAGTGGAAAATGCACAGGAACAAACGAACCGGTCTGGGTACTCAGTACATTTGTCTTAACACCGTTGTGGAACAATTCCCAGCTACCATCCTTCCTGATCACTGGTGAAAACCCTTCAGGATAGAGGGCCGGCGCTCCGTTTGGAAGANNTGGCGGGAATCCCCGGGGCCGCTTCGAGACGGTCAAGTGAAACGGTATCGATACCCCACATTTCTCGTATCTCCTCATCCAGCTCTGGAGTAAAGAGAATGACATTGCGAACCCGGGATTTGCTGTCCTCTAAACCGAGATACTCCTTTACCCGTTGATAGGCCATTGCGTTAATACTCGTCGCAATCGAACCACCAAGATCTATTGGTATTCTATCGGGTTCTTTATGTTTCAGTGCACAAACGACCCTCTCTCGTGGAAGCATTATCCATAGCCTCTTAGTGTTTTTACCAATAGTAATATAATTTCTCAATACCTGTTACATAATCTTAAGTCTTGGATCTGTTAACCCTTGACTCCACCTGCGGTAAGACCTCGTACGAGGTATTTCTGGAATATGAGAGCGAGGGCAACGGGGACNNNAGGAACTCGTTTGTGGATGAGATGAAGACATATATCGCTGTGGCGGCGAGACTCGGGCGATCATCGGGCATAATAGCAGCCTTTATCTTACCTGCATAGGGCGACTGCTCAGTGTCCTTGAAGGTGAGCTGCATCATGTTTCAGTTGACAAACATTGCAGCATTGCATTTGAGGAACAGATCGGCGATCTGCTACCGAAAGTAGGTCGGTAACCTGGGATTCATGACCCCCTTGTCCATCATACCCTTCATAAACTGAGCCGCCTCGACAGCATCTGGAGAGTTACGCTTCTAGAAAACCTTGTTTCCCCACCACTCGTGAATATCTGCGCCTGCGAATTGCACTACAGGTCCACCAATTTTACCGCCCTTTCTTCAATCGGAACAAATTCCTTCTGTTTATTGAAGTAGTCAATTACCTCCTCAACACTATTCATAACTTTATGAAAGGCATGAACAATGGAATCCATAACTTCTTGATCATTGGGAGGGTAAACGTGACTGACATGAAAAGATGTATCCAAAACATCCAGGGTCCTGGGATAGTCGGTAATTTTGTATTCTATGCCCCTGCGGGCATGTGGACAACTCCACGGACAACCCTGTCCGTATCCGGTTTTGAATTGGAAAATAGCCTGGCCGGCAACCGGAACATTTTGCCAGCCCATAACTTCCACTCCTTCGGCCTTAAGAGCATCCTGCACTGCCATTCTAAACCGACCCGGTTCAATATCCAGTCTCAACGGTTCCGGATCCACTTTCACCCTGTAGAGGTAGTATGTGCTGGTGCGGTCCGCGGGAACGTACGGAGGAATCAAACCTTCGATATGTCGCAGCTGTGAGGAGAGGTACTCTGCGTTCTCTCGTATTACCCTGTTGTATTCCTCCAGATTTGCGAGCTGGGTCCGGGCCAGGGAAGCGGACATCTCCGGGATACGGTAGTTCCAGCCCATTACATAGGCGTTGTAAGATCTTTCGCTGTCCTTTTGAACCAACTCTCCAAACATACGTACCAGCGATGCTCGGTCCCTGAGCTCAACATCATTGGTTGTAACCAGCCCTCCTTCACCGGCACACAAATTCTTTGTCGTCTGTAAACTGAACCCGGCTATATCACCGAGTGTGCCTGCCATGTTTCCTTTNNCAATATCACCTAGTGTGCCTGCCATGTTTCCTTTGTAGGTTGCACCATGGGCTTGAGCAGCGTCTTCAATGACTTTCAGGTTGTGTCGTCGAGCGATTCTCAAAATGGGATCCATATCAGCCGGTAACCCATGAATGTGCACAGGCATAATGGCTTTTGTCTTCTCGGTAATTTTCTCCTCGATCTTCGACGGATCAATGGTGAATGTATCCGGTTCAATATCTACAAACACCGGGATCCCGTTGTGGTGGAGCACGGCACTTGCTGATGCCAGAAAGGTGTAAGCGGAGGTTATAACCTCATCACCTGGGCCCACGCCGACGGCGGCAACGGCACAGTGAAGGGCCGCCGTGCCGCTGTTTACGGCCACCGCATACTTTGCCCCTGAATACTCAGCGTATTCTTTCTCCAGGGCCTGGGCGTGCGGTGCTGCGATGCCCCCAAGGACACCGCTCTTCAAGACCTTGACTATTTCATTGATATCCCGATCGGTAATGATCGGCCACGGTTTCTTCAATTCATCCGGCACAGATGGTTTTCCACCCTTGATAGCCAATTTCTCCTTCATTTTGATACCTCCCCTTGATCCGCAGCATGATGTGTAGAATGTTGCCTGGTTGTCGTTATAGTATGCTTCGCTTTACATGATATCCT
>JABAOF010000078.1_pt3 | contig 12496 bp, 9 predicted proteins | sample 7062171 | NCBI WGS metagenome assembly JABAOF01 (sample SAMN14538628, study PRJNA623070) | marine sediment metagenome | biome: marine biome [ENVO:00000428]; feature: marine pelagic biome [ENVO:01000023]; material: deep marine sediment [ENVO:00002113] | place: India: Gulf of Khambhat ... | reverse complement strand
CTCCATTCTCATGGGCGGAGCCTTGAACTGTTCTAACCTCCTCTTCATGTCACCCACTTTCAGCCCAAAGAGCGAAGCCACTGCAGTTGCTGCGGCAACGTTGTTGACAAATTGAAGTCCCATGAGGGGGAAATTGACCCAAGCGGTTCCCTCTCCGATCCTGAGCCTGAATCGAACCCCTTTGGCACGGCGCCATTGAATCTGGTCGACCACGACATCGGCTTCTGTATTGATCCCAAAAAGGGTCTTTTTTGCTCGACATTCCCTGGCGAGGCGCAACACGTGAGGGTCGTTCTGGTTGATCACAACCGTGCCTTTTTTTCCGATTGCCCGAAACAACTCCCCTTTTTCTTTGACCAGGATTTCGAGAGATCCCATTCCCTCCAGGTGAGCCACGCCGATGTTGGTAATGAGCCCCACAGTTGGCCGAGCGATCTCGGCAAGCCTTTTGATTTCTCCTGGCATGTTCGTTCCCATCTCGAGGACCACAATGTCATGGGAGGGTCCAAGATTTAAGAGGGATAGGGGAAGTCCTACCAANNCTCCAAAACCTGGCAATGTCTCCCAAAGCCCGTAGGGTTTCGGGAACGGCGATCATGGGCTGGGACGCGGATGTGCCGACGGAACCCCCGTCAAGATATCCGTTCTGTCCAATCACACCAGCAGCGCCCCTGGCCAAGGCATCTCCCACAAAGGCATGACCATCGAATTGTTCACCCCTAAGGGTGAGGAAGATTTGGCCTGCTTTGATCGTCCTCGAGTCTGTGGAAAGACCCAAAAATGAGGCCTCTCGATCCCCTTGGAGCAAATGACCTCCTGTGGCTTTGAGAATCTCCGAACAGGTGAATTGAAATACCCGGTTCATATTCCTGTTAATGTTTTGCGAATCTTTTCTGGAGAGCCCTTCTCACCTCTGTTCGGTCGTCGAAGGGAATTCTCCGGTCTCCCAGAATTTGGTAATCTTCGTGTCCTTTTCCCGCGACGAGAATGATGTCGCCAGGGCGTGCTGTCCTTATCGCGAGTCTGATTGCTTCTCTTCGGTTTTCGATCTTGATATAACCCTTTGTTTCAGCCCCTCCTTCTAGGTCCTCCCGCTCAAGGGAGCGACTCTCGTGAGATGTGAAACCCAACCCGATTTCCTGAATGATCTTCCCGGGAGGCTCACTCCGTGGATTGTCGGAGGTGATGATGGAGAGATCACTCAACCGAGCGACGACGCCACCCATCAATGGACGTTTCGTCCGGTCCCGGTCGCCCCCACATCCAAGGACCGTGATGAGTCGACCCTTCGTGCGGAGTGGTCTCAGGACCATGAGCGCCCTTTCCAGAGCATCTGGGGTATGGGCGTAGTCCACAAAAATCTGCAATTTCTGATCGTTTTCGATCCGCTCCATCCTCCCCGGTACGCTGGACAGGGTTTGAATCCCATCCTGGATCGAGGCTTCTGATAGACCGAGAGCCATCGCCGTTCCCATGGCGGCCATAATGTTATAGATGTTGAAGTCACCGACAAGGGGAGAGTGGATTCTCAGGGTCCCTTCGGAGGTGTGGACGGTTGCCTCGACACCTTCGGCCGAATTTGTTACCTCCTGTGCCCAAATCGAGGCTCGTCTGTGTATCCCATAGCCGGTCTTTGCGTAGCTCAGCCTGTGCCAGAGATTCTCTCCGGTCGGGTCGTCGAGGTTGATCACCGCCATTCGCTTCGGCTTGTCGCCACCCGGAATGATCGTGGTGAAGAGATGTTCTTTGCACTGGCGGTACTGGTCGAGGTCAGTGTGATAGTCGAGATGATCCTGGGTGAAGTTGGTGAAAACCCCGACATCGAAATGACAGCTATCGACCCGCTTGAGATCGACACCATGGGATGAAACTTCGATGACAACGTCAGTGATCCCAGAATCCAGCATTTCTCGGAGGATTCTCTGAATGTCATAGGATTCTGGTGTCGTCATCGGAGCTGGCATGACGCAACCGCAGAACCGATAGTTGATGGTACCGATAACCCCGCAGGCCAAGGATCCGTTTTTGAAAATCGACTCGATCAGGTAGGATGTCGTGGTTTTTCCATTCGTTCCGGTCACACCGATTAATCGCATTCCTCGGGAAGGATGGCCGAAAAAGGTAGCTGAAAGTTGGGCGAGAGCAGCACGGCCGTCGGGCACAATGACGAGAGGAACGCTCTTGTCTATTCCCTGGTGTCGGGTCACCACCAACGCAGCTGCTCCCCTGTCAAGGGCTTCCTCCGTGAAGTTATGACCGTCGACATTCATTCCGTATAGTGCCACGAATAAGGTCCCTCGGTTCACCTTAGCTGAATGGTAGGCAATACCTTGAATCTCGACATCCGGATTTCCAATGACCTTCTTCTGAGGCATATCAGCGATCAGATCTTTCAATCGCATTTGATGGAACCTGTGAACTAACCAATTTTATAATCAACAAACTTGAATAACTATAGTAGCTTAATCACTTTCATTTAAAGTATATTATTACGATTTCCCTTCACCGTTAGGATGGTGGTCTCAATCTCAAATAACAGACCGTTCCCTCTTTCAAGCGGCTGCCAGGGGGCGGTTTCTGCTTCACGACGAGTCCCCGACCGCTCATTTGGACTTCGACATTCGATTTCCCAAGCCGCCCCAGCGCGTTCCTCATGCTAAGACCCAAGAGGTTTGGCATGACCCCATCTGGCTGGACTGCAATATCTGGCGGGAAGGACTCCCGTCTCTTGGTTCTCGGATAGTAATTTGGGCTTCTCTCTACTCGAGGAGAGGCAGTTACTTCGGTAGGCGGAACGTTCAGGTATTGGAGACTCCTCTCGGCAATCGTCTTGAACACGGGTGCCGCAATCACCCCTCCGTAGGGTGTCTTCTCGGGTTCGTCAAGGATGACGAGAATGACGAGCCTCGGATCGTCAGCCGGCACAAAACCCATGAAGGATCCGATGTAGTTCTCATTTGAGTATTTCTTCAGTAACGGATCGATCTTCTGGGCAGTCCCTGTTTTCCCGGCCACAAGATATCCTGGCACAGCGGCCTCCGTCCCGGTTCCACCTGGCTCCACCACCGCCTTCATGATCCTTGTCACCTCTTGGCTCGTCTCTAAAGAGATACACCTTCTTCTGGGTTCTGGAGTGAATGATTTCACCACGTTTCCGCTTTGGTCAATGATTCGATCGACCACGTAGGGGCGCATCAAGTTCCCCCCATTCGCAATCGCTGACAGCGCGGTGATGAGCTGAATCGCTGTGACTGAGATACCTTGGCCAAAAGCGGTATTCGCAACGCCGACCTCGGATAGGCTTTTGGGGTTCCGAACGATCCCCTTGGCCTCACCCGGGAGGTTGATGCCAGTGCGAGCACCAAACCCGAAGTCCCTGATGTGCCGATCAAGCTTTTCCGCACCGAGTCGAAGTCCGATCTGGCTTGCCCCAATGTTGCTTGAAAACTTGATGATTTTCTCTAGGGTGAGCCAGCCGAATCTCTTGTGGTCATGGATGATCTCTTTACCGATTTGATACCTTCCGTTGTGACCGTAGAAGATTTCATTTTTCTGGGTCACTTTTTCCTCGAGGGCGATGGCGAGGAGGAAGACCTTGAAGATCGATCCCGGCTCGAACGCGTCGGTAATGACCCGGTTCCGGATCACGTCGCCATTGTAGTTTCTGACCATGTTGGGGTTGAAAGTGGGTCGGATTGCCATTGCCAGAATCCTACCGGTCTGAGGCTCCATCACCAACGCCATGGCAGATCTCGCCCGGGTTTTTTTGACTGCTTCCGTGAGGGCTTTTTCAACAATATATTGGATATTCAGATCAACCGTGAGGACGACGCTGTAACTGGGAAGGTCGGTCGGTACAACAAGAAGTTCAGTGATGATTTCTCGACCTTTAGCGTCCAATCCGAGAAGAACCCTGTGCGGATGTCCATTGAGGTAACGGTCGTGCTGGAATTCCAGACCCTCAAGCCCCTTGGGATCGACCCCGACAAATCCCAGAAGATTGGCCGCTAGCCAGCCATTCGGGTAGTATCGCTGGCTCTCCTTCAGGAAGTTGATGCCTTCGATTTCGAGTTCCCTGATCTTTTCAGCCTTAGCTGGAAGAATTTTTCGCTGAAGCCATTCAAAGGGCCTTTGGGATCTGAGCTTTCTTTCGATCGTCCGTGGATTCATCCCCAAGATGTCAGCAATCTTCCTGGACGCCTGGCGGACATTTTTTACTTGGCGTGGATGAGTGTAGAGGGACTCGATCTCGGTGCTTTCGGCCATTACACTCAAATTTCGATCAAAAATGGTCCCGCGGTTGGGCACGAGTTCGATGATCCTCTGATGTTGTCTCGCCGCCAGTTCCTGGAGATTTTCTCTCTCCACAATCTGGAGTTGCAAAGCCCTCAGAAGAATCAGAACAAAACAGATGAAAAACAGGAAGAATATGAGAAAGATACGAAATTTCAGCCAGTTGATCTGCTTTTTCCTCATGGTATATACCGAATCTGATGCCCTTGGGGTGCTCTCATCCCCAGCCTCTTTTCGGCATCCGAACGGATCCGTTCTGGAGATATCAGGGTTGCTCGTTCAATTCTGAGTTCCCCATTCATCTTGATGAGGTCGCTCTGCTCCTTCAGAGCTTTGGAGACCCTATAGCCGAGATCGATGACCCGTAGTCTCGACCAGACGAAAAAAAGATAGAAAAAGACCAGCATGATGATCACAAGAAAGGTAAAGGCCACGGGTCTAAGGCTCTTTCTGACGGATTGGTCTCGTCGGCGTTCCCGCCCCCAGGACTGTGTTTCCACTAGAAAGCCAGAAACGGCTTTACCCATGGCCAACCTCTTGACCGGCCCACAATGACAAATCGTCTCAGATTCTTTCGGCGACCCTCAACTTGGCGCTTCTCGCTCGCGGATTCTCCTCGATTTCCTTTTGGGATGGTCTTATTGGTTTTGGCTCTACAACCTTCAGGGTCTTTTCCCCATGACACACACACTGAGGAAGATGAGGAGGACAGGTGCAACCCTTCTCTGCCATCCGGAAAAATTCCTTGACAAGGCGATCCTCCAGTGAGTGGAAAGAGATGACACAGATTCTTCCTCCTCTGCCCAGCACCGAAAGCGCCTCCTCCAAAACGGTTTTGAGATTGTCAAGCTCCTCGTTGACCGCGATGCGAAGAGCCATAAACGTCTTGGTCGCTGGATCAATTCGCCTTGGATGGAGCGGGGCAGGAATAGCGGAATGAACAATACTTCTCAGTTCCGTAGTGGTGCTGATGAAGCCTTTTTTTCGACGTCCCTCAATGAGCCGGGTGACCCTTTTGGCCCATCGGGTTTCACCATAAGCCTTCAGGAGTCTTTCCAGTTCTCTCACTGGGAGCCTGTTGATCAGATCTGCAGCCATTTCCCTGCGGTTGGGGTCCATCCTCATATCGAGGGGGGCCTCACCTCTAAAGCTGAAGCCCCTTTTCCCATGCTCGAGCTGAAAAGAAGACACTCCCAAATCGAGCAGAATCCCGTCCACAGATTGAAAACCCCGGTCCTTGACAATCCTGGTGAGGTTAGAAAAGTTGTCACGGACGAGAAAAACTCGCCCTCCGTATTCCTTTAGGCGATCCCTGCTGATACGAATCGCCTCGGGATCCCAATCTATTCCCAGAAGCCTTCCAGTGGGAGAGCTCTTTTCCAAAATGTGAGCGGCATGACCGCCACCACCCAGCGTACAGTCAACATAGGTTTTTCCATCCTCGCACCTCAGATAGGTAATGACTTCTTCCAACAAAACTGGGTGGTGCTCAACCATGGACGCCCCAACCTATTGAGTGATTCTTCTCACCCCCTCCTTCCATCCCATGCTGACATAACTGATGAGTTAGAACACGAGATCACCAAGAGGTTCAACAATCTCTTCGAATTTCTTGTGAACCACCTCCATTTGGGGATCCAATCTCTCTCTTGCCCAGATCTCGAATCGATTGATGACACCCACCAGTGCGATGTCCCTCTTGAGCTTAGCATACCCTCTAAGAGCCTGTGGAATGAGGACCCGCCGTTGTTTGTCTACCCAACAGTCAACAGCGCCGCCAAGAAAGAATCTCTTGAAATACCGGACCTCCCGTTTCATTGCTGGCAAAGCGAGGATCCTTTTTTCCAAGAGATCCCATTCTTTGAGTGGAAATGCGCATAGACATCCATCGAAATTTGTGATAATCAGATTTTGATCGTACTTATTCTGGAGGACCTCCCAGTATCGGGACGGGAGTTTGATCCTTCCTTTCGCATCGATAATATGTTCGTATCTACCGCGAAACATCTCTGCCAAATGCCCCGGTGCTAGAGGTTAATGAGCCACTTCAATCCACTTTGGACCACCATTGATTAATATTCGGTTTTCTTCCATTTGTCAAGGGCTTTTCCCATATTTTTGTGAAACTTCTTGAACTTTTTACACCCCATGCCAGATGATATTACATTTAGTTTACCATTTGAGTTGCTTAAGCTATTATTATGAACATAATTTATAGTTAATTCTATCTAAGTAATTAAAACCATAAAGTTTATATAGAATTGCCTTCGATGATTCCGGCCTTCGGTCTCCCTCCCTTCGCTTCCGTGCTCTCGCCTTGACCCTCGTTGGGCTCGCAGATTTTGCTTCCCCAGGACGAAGGAAAAAGGCAGAAGGTTCAAGGAGAACCACTCCCAACAAACCCTTGGCCTTTATCCTTTAACCTATCTGGGTCCCCCAACGCTTCCACAAACGTCCCTGAGGAACATGAGCGTCCCCAAAACTGATGAAAAGCCTCTGGACGCTTTGATTGACAAAGGGTTTGTTGCTTTTTAAAATATTGTGGTTCAATGGAAAAAGGTGGGTAGCAGTGGCTGAGGAATCCATCCGAAAACAATTGGAAGCCCTTCGGAAAAAGATCGAATACCACAACTACTGTTATTACGTTCTGGATGCTCCAGATATCTCCGACGCCGAGTATGACCAGCTAATGCGGGAGTTGGAGGATCTTGAAAAAGAACACCCTGAGCTTTATGATCCAAATTCCCCCACCCAGCGAGTCGGAGCTCCGCCGCTCGATGTCTTTGAAACGGTGACGCATACGATTCCGATGTTGAGTCTTGCCAACGCAATGGATGAGACTGAGGCTCGGGAGTTCGACCAACGGGTGAAACGATTCCTGGGAACTCACGAGGAGATCGAATACGTGGTCGAACCTAAAATGGACGGCTTGGCTGTTGAACTGTTGTACGACGAGGGTAAGTTCGCAGTCGGTTCCACGCGAGGCGATGGTTTTACCGGAGAGAATATTACGCAAAACCTCAGAACAGTGAAAACCATTCCGCTCATTCTCCAAGAAGGGGAGATGCCGGTTCCAGAGCTGATCGAAATCCGGGGTGAAGTCTACATGGAGATTGAGGATTTCGAGGTGTTGAATCGGAGGCGTGAGGCGTTGGGAGAGCCGGTTTTTGCCAACCCTCGCAATGCTGCGGCCGGATCTCTGCGCCAGTTGGATTCTAAGGTAACCGCTTCGAGACCGCTCAAAATATTCTGTTACGCCATGGGAACGGCGAGGGGAGTGACTTTCGAGACCCACTGGGAATTTCTCCAGACCCTACCGAAGTGGGGTGTGAGGGTTAACCCTGTGGTCAGAAGCTGTGCAGGTATCGAAGAGGCGATCGCTTACTATGACGAAATGACCGAGAAAAGGGAAACCCTGCCCTATGAAATCGATGGAGTGGTAATCAAGGTCAACCGGCTTGACCTCCAGGCCACACTCGGACAGGTTTCCAGAAGTCCACGCTGGGCGTTGGCTTACAAATTTCCGGCTCATCAGGCTATTACCAGAGTCGTCAACATTATTGCTTCAGTCGGGAGAACCGGTGTGGTTACGCCCGTTGCTGAACTCGAACCGGTCTGGGTCGGAGGCGCCCGTATCAGCCATGCGACGCTCCACAACCAAGACGAAGTCGTTCGGAAGGATGTCCGTATTGGAGACACGGTTGTTGTGCAACGGGCGGGTGACGTGATCCCAGAAGTCGTTAAGGTGCTGAAAGAAAGGCGGACCGAGGAGGCCGGCCCTTATCGAATTCCCGAAAAATGTCCTGTTTGCGGTGGGGATGTGGTCCGCCTCCCCGGCGAAGCGGCACATCGTTGCATCAGCCTTTCATGCCCGGCCCAACTGAAGGGTAGCATCCGGCACTTTGCCTCAAAACGGGCAATGGACATTGATGGGCTAGGCACAAAACTGGTGGACCAGCTGGTTGATCAAGGTTTGGTGACTGACATTGCCGACCTATACAACCTCGAGCGTGAATCCCTCGCATCGCTGGAGCGAATGGCCGACAAATCGGCACAAAATATTTGCGATGCTCTAAATAAGAGTAAGAAAAAACCCCTGGCTAGATTCCTCTATGGTCTCGGTATCCGCCATGTCGGAGAACATCTCTCAGAACTATTGGCCCACGAGTTCGGATCCTTGGAACGGCTCTCCAAAAGCAATGAAGAGGAGCTCATGGCGATCGACGAAGTTGGCCCAGAAGTGGCTCAGAGTGTGGCCAGGTTCTTTCAGGATCCGAAGAACATGGAGATTCTGAAGAGGCTGAAAAAGGCAGGACTCATGATTGACGAGCCGTCTGTGGCTCGTCTGGAAAAGCTCGAGGGAAAGACCTTTGTGTTTACTGGAACCCTTGAGTCCCTGCGACGGGATGAGGCTCGAGATCTCGTTGAATCTTTGGGTGGCAGGACTGCCTCAAGTGTGAGCAAGAGGGTCGATTACCTGGTAGTCGGGGTCGATCCCGGGTCGAAGGTCGACCGGGCTCGGGAATTTGGGGTTCAGATTGTCACAGAGGAAGAATTCAAAAAAATGATCGGCTAATGTGGAATAGCCCTAATAAGGGAATAGCGGGGCCCGATGAATCAATCGATAGGAAGTAAAAATTATACATGACAAATGACAAAGCTCAAATAAGATAAGATGCCAAATGCCCAATGAAAAACCTGTAATGGATGCCTAGGCGGGAATGGATTTGTCGATGGGGCTGAATGCCTGATCGTCGAGAGAACCTAGGAGTTTTGGGGTTGGGATATTGATGCTTCATTTGGCATTTGGATTTTGACATTTGAAATTGACGATCCACAATACCCAGGCAGGCTGAAGTTTGGTCTATTCAAGTATTCGGAGATCCATCCCCTCTCGTTGACAACCCGGTCGAAGGGATTTCTATCGAGTCAACAACTCGCTGAGTGTTGAAACGGATAGATTCTCCATGGAATCAACCACAAGGGCAGCGCCGTCGAAGCGATAGTGGCGGGTCCAAGACGTGGGGACAGCAACGACCCTTATTCCGGCATTAATGGCGGCACGGACACCCTTTGGTGCGTCCTCCAGTACCACGGTTCGGTGAGGTTGGGCAGAGAGCCGTTTCAAGGCGAGGAGAAACACCTCGGGATGGGGTTTAACCCGGGTCACATCCTCGAGGGCCAGACACACCGCAAAGAACTGTCCCAACCCAAAGAGATCGAGAATAAACTTCGCATTTTTCCCGCGCGCACTTGTGGCCAGTGCACATGCGACGCCCGCTTCCCGAAGGTCTGCCAGAAGGGTTCGCAAACCGGGCCTGGGAACCCCCTGTCTTTTCAAGAGGGGAAAGTAGATGCGGTCCTTCTGTCTGTAGAGGTCTTCGATCTTTTCAGGATTGCCACCGAGGTCGACAAACCACTCGGCGATCGTCCTTCCTTCCTCCGTGATGGCTTTTCGGTACTGGCTCTCGGTAATGTGAATGCCGAATGTTTTGAGGACTTCGGTGTAAGCGTGGGCGTGTAATGGCTCTGTGTCGGCGATCACGCCGTCCATGTCAAATATGACAGCCTGGAGGGGGGAAGCACCCTGACCACTGTCTCCTTCACGCCTCAATGCGATTTTCTCCGATGGCCTTGTTGTTCGTGGTACTGCCTCGCCTGATGCATGAAGGCCTCGATCCGAGTCAGGGTGTTTGTCTGCTCTTGCCCATCATAGGCCATGTTGAGAACGGGAAGATTGTTGTTCTCCTCGCGATATCGCTTGAGGAGCGCGCTGACAATCGTTCCCGGCATGCATGTAAATGGCATCACGTTGATGACCCCGCTGGCCCCCTGCTTACAGAAGTCAACGGTTTTCCCGATACTGAGTATCGCCTCTCCCTCGAACGAATCGTGCACATAGGGGCTGGCTTTATGGAGAACCTCTCGGGTCGAGGGCTCATGACCATGGCGCAGGTGATGGCGGAAAATCTTTTCGAGTCTATGCTCATCCTTTTTCTGGTAATACTCAGTCAGGGCGATCCTCAGAAGGTTGGAAAAGTGCTTTCTTTTGAGCGTGCGTCTCCGTCCCATGGCGTTGACATAGTGGATCCATTCGGTAATCGGTGCCAGCCATGCCTCTCCACCAAACTGCTCCACCTTGGCGATGACGCTTTCATTGGCAAAAGGATTGGATCGGACATAGATTTCTCCGACAATACCGATCAACGGCTTCTGACCATTTCCCGTGGTCTCAATCGCCTCGAATCGATTCCGGGATTCGATCACCGCCTTCTCCAGATCGCCTTCAGCTTCGATCGTTTTGCAGATCAGGGAGAGGCATTCCTGGTAGACCCGATTCGTTCCCCCTGGAGTTTTTTCGTAAGGGCGTGTTTCGAGAAGTTTTTTGGTCAAGAGATCAACGGCAACGATTGCCTGCCAACCGAGCCGCAAGAACTTGCCCCCAATAATACCGAAATCCGAATAGAGAGACTCGTCCTGATCAGGCGAGTAGATGGGGACATCCTCGAATCCGAGCTCATCGAGGACGAGGCGATGGAAACGATGGTATTGGCCAAATCGGCAGGGGCCGTTTCCTGATGGCATAAAGAAGGCGGCCCGGTTACGATCGAATTCATCCCTTTTCACGATTTTGACCATATCACCCGTTGTCAGGATACAGGGGTAACACTCCTTCCCGGTCGTGAACTTACGTCCCCACGCCAGGGTTTCCTCGTCCTGTTCAGGAAAGACATCGGAATCCACTCCGCAGGCTCGAAAAGCGGCCGCCGTGGCGTAGGCATGATCACACATGTAGGGAATGTATATTTTCCGAGTTCTATCGGTCGCCACCCTTCTTCGGCTTTTCTCGATCGCTTCCGCAGATGACTTTACGTTCTTGAGGCTGTCTAAAAAAGCCTCACATCGTGTGATGGCTCCGGCATCAGCAGAATGTTCGTCGATCTCCAATTGGAGATAGGGCTTGCCTTTCATCAAATCCCTGAAGAAATGGGCGATAAAGGAGTCGGCGCCGCAACCAAAATTGGTGATATAAACCCCATGGAGGTGAGGGGTCTCTTTGGCCAGATACCCCGCGCAGAGAATCCGTTGGCCGTAGCGCCAGTACATCTCCCTGATTCCATCGCGATGAGCCATCTCATCCAAGGGGAGGAAATCCATGGGAATGGCCAGTTCCCCTAACTCCCTCAGCTTTCTCGGAAGATCGAGATTGACACCCGAATCGCAAGTGTTATAAGGGCGACCAATGATGGCCATCAGTTTCTGGCCTGGGCCCAGTGTGCCGAGAATCTCCCGACCCCTTCGCAGGATGGTCTTCCTGAATCGGGTCTGATGCTCCTCTGCTCTGGCATAAGCCCGCCTTACACGGGATGCGCTCCGACCAAGAGCCCCTCCAAATCGAATAAGCTCTTTTTCCAGGTCTTTACTTTCCCACCCAAAGTGGACAACAGGATGAAGGATTTCCGCCCCATAAACCCCGAAGTTGATCGAAGATTTGACCGTGTAGGGAAAGCTCTGGACATAGGGGCATACGGTGCTCACCGGAATGTCCGGTCGCGGGCTTTTGAGACTCACCACACTCGGAAGGAAGATCGTTTTGACCCCCTTTTCCAGGAGGTCAAGGACATGACCATGGGAGACTTTGATTGGAAAACAGGTCTCTGCGACCACCGTTTCTACACCCTTCCGAATGAGCTCCCTGTTACTCGGCTCACTCAGAACCACACGATAACCCAGCTCGGTGAAAAAGGCTTTCCAGAATGGAAGGAAATCAAGGAAGTTGAGAATTCTCGGAATACCGATAATAGGAGCATCCGGAGGAAGATCTTCTTCTCCTGGATAAGGGGCATACAACAGTTCCTCCCTTTCCGCGAAGAGATCTGGAAGATTGCCACCCTTGCTCCGCTTGACAACATCGTATTTCTCGCAACGACTACCGTAGAAGAGGGGTTTTTCCCTCTCAACACTGACCTTTCGAATCAGACATAGATTATCGCATCCCTTACATTCAAAGGTTCTAATCTCATATTCTCTCTGGCTCAAATCGAAGCCCTTGAACTGACTCTTCTCCCAGGTCCTCTCCTTCATGGCGAGAAGCGCGGCGCCAATGGCCCCGGTTACATCGTGGTGGGCGGGCACGGTAACCGGTTTTTCAAGAACCTGCTCAAAGGCCGCTACCACGCCCTGGTTAAAAGCGGTGCCGCCC
>JABAOF010015454.1_pt1 | contig 12497 bp, 7 predicted proteins | sample 7062171 | NCBI WGS metagenome assembly JABAOF01 (sample SAMN14538628, study PRJNA623070) | marine sediment metagenome | biome: marine biome [ENVO:00000428]; feature: marine pelagic biome [ENVO:01000023]; material: deep marine sediment [ENVO:00002113] | place: India: Gulf of Khambhat ... | reverse complement strand
GAGGTAAATATATGCTTTCGCTTACATTTACGCAACACCCAGCCTGGATGAAAACCATATTTTTGCGGCGGGATGAATTCCCGACCCCATGCTGTAAGGGCCGCATTTCTGTCGTGGCCAGATCCACCTATGGCGGACATGCGGCCCGCGGGTTGGACGAATCGAACCCCTACGTCCCCTCCGTAGAGCAGGGAATTCAGCCCTGCCAGCTCATATCGTTCGACGTATTGAAGCGAGAATACGCTAGCGGCCCCGCCTTTGGCGGGGCGTCCTCTCGCACCCTATCTGCCACAGGCGGATCCGCCTCCGGCGGAAAGGGTGCGTCTACCACCTTTTTCCCCTAAAATAGCCCCAATTGCTCGGTCGGTTGTTTCTCCTTCTCCGCAAAAATCTGTATCTTCCCATAGACCCCGTCATGCCCTGGAGTTATCTGCAGATTTCCCTCCCTGACTCTCCTGATTCCCTCAAGGATCTTGGGCGGCGTGGATTTTTCCAATTCCTCCAAAGGAAGATCAAGAAGTATCCTGAACTCGGAGCCGAACGTGGAGACCAGCCTCAGATACTCGCTTTCCACCCCTTTGGTATCCACACCTTGATTTAAGGCCTCTGCGATGATCTCCTGCAGGGGTATCAGATGCTTGCAGGGAATGGCTCCTTCCGGTTTGAATCCCTCCGGCCGATCAGACAGTGTCTCAACTCGATGCATCACGCCGACAGTGAGCTTGCGCCCGCATACCGGGCAGATGTTTTTGTGTTTTCTGGATTCGGCTGGTGAGAACAGTACCCCACAGTTCCGGTGCCCGTCGAAGTGGTACTTCCCTTCCTCCGGGAAGAACTCAATGCTGAACAGAAATTTGTTTTTGTCTCTGGTTTTGATCGCTTTTACTATATCCTTGAAGCTCATCTCGCAGTTGAAAGCATTCGCCTCCCGACCTATGCGATTCGGGGAATGCGCGTCGGAGTTGGAGATTAAGGCTATCTTGTCCAATGCAGACCAACGCCAGTTCATCTCCGGATCAGAAGATAGGCCGGTCTCAATGCAGGAGATGTGTTTTAACTGCTCCTCAAAACAGTCCTCCAGGCAATCAAAACCGGAATTGGCTCCGAACACGGAAAACCAGGGTGTCCAGGCATGAGCCGGCACTATGAAACACTGGTCCGTGATGTCTGCGATTATCTCCACCAGCTCCTTGGTGGGAAATCCGAAGATGGGCCTGCCGTCCGACCCCAATTTGCCGTACTGGGAGAGTTCCTCGTTTATCTTTTCCACCACCTCAAAGCTGGGTGCAAAGATCATGGTGTGAATTCTTCTGCCCGATCCACCTTGCTGAAACATGTTGCTCACCTCGGTGGTAAGCATGAAATGAACTTCTTTCTGGGAACCGTTATCTACGATTCCTGCAGACCTTTTGAACTCCCTTTTCAGCGTAAAAAGTCCGAAGCCGGTGGGCTGTAGCTTCTGCTTCAGTTCTGCAAAGTAGAAGGGATGGGTAAAGTCCCCCGTCCCAAGTAGACCTAAGCCCTTGAGGTTCGCCCACCGAGCCATATTCTCCACATCCATCTCTTTGGAAGTAGCCCGACTGTACTTGGAGTGCACGTGAAAATCGGCTATGAATTTCATTTTTATCTCCAGGTGAGGGAAAAATCCATTCTGTTTATGCAATAATTATACTCACCCAACACCCGCTTGTCAACCTAAACTTCTCGGGACAGCCCTTGGATCTCTTGCTCCTGCCGCGCAAGCTGAAGCCTGCGTCCATTCACCCCTTACTTACTCCGAATTGCTTTGTAGCAGGGAACAGGGATAAAATCCCGCTGAAAAACGATAGAACTCTGACAAAGAAAAACCAAGCCTGCTTCAGTCACTCTGAAACGAATTCAAGAATTCACCTACCGTGTAGTGCGAGCCGGTTAAGCAGATAATGTCGTCAGCCTTGGCTCCCTTCAGAGCGAAAAGGTAAGCTTGCGTGACTTGGGGCACGATTTCGACCGGTATATCTTTTTTTGCGATTGCTTTTTTCAAATCCTCTGGATCGGCCGCCCTCTTGTAATCCGGCTTGGTGAGAATCAGAAATTCTGCTTTCCTACAAATCTCCTTTAGCATCGCCTGGTGGTCTTTGTCTTCCATGACTCCGAAAACAAAGATGATTCGCTTCCCGGGGAAGAGTTGATCCAGAGAGTGAATCAAAGCTGTCATTCCCGGCGGATTGTGAGCTACATCCAACAAGACCAAAGGCTCCTTCCTAAAGACTTCCAGCCTTGCCCGCCAGTTTACTTGCTTTAGACCTCTCCTGATTGCGGGTTCATCAACTTTCCAGCCCAATTCCCTCAGCTTTTGAGCCGCGGTCAGAGAAGTCAAGGCGTTTCGAAGCTGATGCTCGCCTGCCAAGTTCAATTCGAGGTTTTGGTAGTCAACAGAATTCGAGGAAAAATTGAATGTCCAACCATAAATGGAGGAGTCTGACATCTCGCAGTTTGATCCGTCCTGAACGCGGATAAGCTCTGATTTTCTCTGCGCACAAACAGCTCTGATCGCATCCAGGGCTTCCGCCTGATCCACCGCGGTGATGGTAGGGACGCCACGCTTAACGATTCCTGCTTTTTCGTTGGCTATCTGGGGAATGGCATCTCCCAGATGTTTGGTGTGTTCCCGCCCTATATTCGTGATGATCGAGAGCAGCGGCGTTACCATATTGGTGGCATCCAATCTGCCGCCCAGACCTGTTTCCAAAACCGCTACATCCGCCTGCTTCTGAGCAAAATACTGAAACGCCAGGGCGGTGGTCACTTCGAAGAAGGTATAGCCTTTTTGTTCGATCTCATCCTTGAGCTTGTGGACAAAATCTAAAATGAAATCTTTGTCCACCAACTCATATCCGATCTTGACTCTCTCCCGAAAATCCACCAGGTGGGGAGAGGTATACAGCCCCGCTTTGTATCCAGACTCGCAGAGAATCGAATGGAGAATCGCCGCAACCGAGCCTTTGCCATTGGTTCCGGCAATATGGATGGAGGGAAACCTATCGTGTGGATTCCCCAGTCTTCGCAGGATTCCGGTGATGTTTGACAGATCTAGCTTTATCCCAAACCGCTCGAGATTATACAGGTAAGAAATCGTCTCTTGATAACTCATGGACAACCCATCCCCTTTATCCATTCCATCCGTTGACTCATCCTTTCGGTCCGTGAAATCCGCTCAATCCGCTGGCCAGCTTATCAGCAGCCCCACCCAGAATTCATTTTCATCATTTATAGTTTCATTAGGCACGATCACATAGTTGATGCTGGGACTCAGAGTAATTCCTTTCAGACCAAAATCGGTGGAAATCCCAAGACAGATATCCGAGAAGCCCGGATCGACTCCGATGCCACGATACTGCTCGGTATATCCTACTAGGATATTCGAACAAAGAACTTTGCCTACCACATGAAAATCACGACTCAACGATATCGTAGTATAAATTCCGTCTCCCAGGTTGAAATCATAATACAGACTTACAGACGGCGACATGGGAATAGAGTTTGCAGTCACCCCCGCATATACCTCGGGCGTAGCCGAATTATTGTCCGGATAACCCGATATGGTGGGAAAGGTGAAATAGCCGAATCCAGCTGAAACACTCATGTGTTCGGAGAGGGGCCTATCATAACCTAAAACCAAGTCCAGTTCTACAAAATCGGTGTCGGCTAATGCCACCGCGGACCAGAGATTGAACCACACTCCACTCTTGCCGAAACCGAACGTGACCGAGGGCTGTATGGCGGGACGATCGTCAACAATGGTATCAAATCCTCTCCATATGTATTTCGAGACGACAGCCAGGTCGGAACGAAAACCGATTCTTGCCGGGCTGGTTTGGGGAAGCAAGAGAAGAGTCAGAATCGCAAAGCTTAAAACGGAGATGCTTCTACTGGCGATTTTCATCTAACGCGCAGACTCCGGCTTTCTGTGAGTACTTTGAAGCCGTTGGCAATTTAAGCTTAGGGGCAGGAAGTGTCAAGGGATTTTGGAAGATGTGTAGATACAGGAAATTCGTTGACAAATAGGAACTTGGTATTACATTATATTTAGGCTAAGCTTGAAGCTGAAGACGGGTTTTTCCTGAGCGGACTTGAAGATCCGCTTTTCCATCCCTTATCAGGAGGTCTCTTGTGAAGCGAATTTTAGATGTATTTGCTTTAGCTCTGCTTCTATTCATTTCTGTAGCTCCGGTTCAGACCGCGTGCGCCGGGGATTCAGATGATCCACCAAAGGGATTCATATTTACCGACCAGAATACGACTCCTCGTCAATACCATCGGATGCTGGCCGAGATGAAACAGAAAAGGCTGAATCAACTGCTCCAGTCAGGGAGATCCATACCCACCAAGGGGACTCTGGCTCAGAGTCATTACGACGTCAAGTATTACCGGCTGGATGTGAACCTGAACGACACCACCGAGATCATATCCGGCTCTGTTTACATGTATGCTCAGGCCTTAATTGACGGCTTCAACACAGTGGAACTCAACTTCTTCGAGAATCCCCAGATGTATATAGACTCCGTCAAGAGTGGCGGTGTGCCTCTCTCCTTCACCTGGAGCAATGACATTGTCACCATAACGCTGAACGACACTTACAATCAGGAACCATTCAACCTGATCGTCTACTATCACGGGCACCCTCTGGAGGGAGGCCTTCAATCCTTTAGCTGGGGATATCACGGGAGTCCTCCGATGCCGATGATCTGTACGGTCAGCTGTCCCTATTTTGCCCAGGCCTGGTGGCCCTGCAAGGACCTTCCCAGGGATAAGGCGGATTCGGCAGATATCAGCATAACCGTCCGTTCAGACTTGTATGTCGCATCGAACGGGCTTCTCAGAGACATAGTTGATCAGGGGTCGACGAAAACATACAAGTGGCATGAGGGATACCCCATAACCACCTATTTGATCTTCGTTTCAGCGACAGACTACTCCATTTTTTCAAACTGGTATCATCCCCTTCAAGGAGATTCCATGCAGGTCATCTACTACGTTTACCCCGAACGCCTTTCCCAGGCTCAGGCTCTTTACCCTATGACTCCCTCCGCGATTGAGTTTTATGCCGGCTTATTTGGGGAGTATCCCTTTTTGGAGGAAAGGTACGGGATGGCTCATTTCACCTGGGGTGGCTGCATGGAACATCAAACCTGCGCCAGCATGTCCTCTTCCTGGTACTCGCAATGGGTTCTGGTACACGAGTTGGCCCACCAGTGGTGGGGGGACTACATCACCTGCCACAACTGGCACCACACCTGGTTAAATGAAGGATTTGCAACCTACTGCGAGGCTCTTTGGGCGGAGCACACCTATGGCGAAGATTATTATCACTCCTACATGGACGGTATCGACTACTTCCTTGGGGGAAGCATCTTTGTGCAAGACACCACCGATGTCTATAGTGTGTTCGGAACGATAGTGTATGACAAAGGAGCTTGGGTATTGCATATGCTGCGCCACGTTGTCGGAGATTCGGCGTTTTTTGAGATTCTCAGAACATACTATTCGGATCCGCGTTTCGCTTACGGAGTTGCAGAAACTCAGGATTTCCAGGATATCTGCGAAACTGTCTCCGGCATCGATTTGGACTATTTCTTCGACCAATGGATCTACGGAACCTATTATCCCCGCTATCAATATTCGTACACCTGGGAATCAGTAGGGGGAGGTTACTACGACGTGTTCATTCATATTGGGCAGACTCAATCCACTGAACCTACCCACTTCACCATGCCGGTTGACATAACCGTTAGCACGTACTCTATGGATACCTTGGTAACGGTTTTCAATGATCCCAGACACAAAGATTTCATAGTCCGTGTTCTCTCCGCGGGTATCAACGTGGATGTGGACCCGGACAGGTGGATTTTAAGATCGGTCTCTTCCACCTCTTATGGGATGAACATAATCACCACCGATTTGCCCCCGGACTCCCAGTTCTACGCTTACGCGGAGACGCTTGTGGTCAAAGGTGGAACTGCTCCCTATACCTGGGAGGTGGAAAGCGGCAGCCTGCCGGACGGACTGGAGTTGGACTCTGTAACTGGGGTCATCTCCGGTGTCCCAACGGTTTCGGATAGCTTCGATTTCACCATCAAGGTTACCGACTCAAGCTCACCCGGCAAAACTGATACCCAGGAGCTCTACGTCGTGGTAACGGAGACTCCATTTATGCATGGGGATGCCAATCACGACTTTGTGATAGACGGGGCAGATGTAATATACATCATCAACTATCTCTACCGGAGTGGCCCCGAGCCCTTTCCCTGGGATGCCGGGGATGTCGACTGTGACGGAATAGTAGGCCCGGGAGATGTGGTCTATCTGCTCAATTACCTTTTCAGAAACGGCCCCCCTCCCTGCTAAGGGGAGTAGTTCGGTTGAAGCTGACCAATATCGCCTCCGTCGGTGAGAAGCTACCGGGGCTCTCTTTCTGTGCTTGATTTGTTAGAATCATATGCTTGGTACGAAATCACCCGTTCTAATCTTAGATCAGATTGCACCCTCAGAGATCCGATCGGGACATGTTTGCCGGAAGTTCTTCTGCTGCAGATGAGAGAGAACTGCGTTTTGGCTGATCGGGTCCGTAGAATTTACAGCTATTGCCCACGCCTTTCTGGAAGCTTAATCAGATTTGATTCGACTTTATCGTCTCATCAGTCGTATTTAGATGTTAGCCTCTGAGGCCTTGACCACCGAGAGCGTGGATCATGTCAAAAGAGCAGAAAATTGTTGACAAAAGTGGACATTGTATTAAATTAAAATTAGGCTAAACTGATAAGGTAAGTCGGGTTTAGCTTTTTTGTTGGGCTGTTTTGCTCCGGTCATCAATTGTGATCCTTCTCAGGAGGTTTTCCATGAAATGCCTTGTAAATGTTTTTGCTTATAGTTTTGCTGTCCTGGTCGCTGTCTTTTGGAGCCAGAATCTTCCGGCCCAGCAATCAGGTCAACGGTCCGGTGAGGTTTTGTTCACCGACGAGAACACAACTCCGAGTCAGTTCCACCAGATGCTGGCAGAGATGAAGCAGAAAAGGTTGAACCGGCTACGTGAGCTGGGGAAAACTACTCCCATCAAGGAGACTGCAGCTCAGGCTCACTACGACGCCAAATACTACCGTTTGGACTTGACCTTGAATGACACCACCCAGATCGTCTCCGGATCAGTCTACATGTATGCGGAAGCCTTGATCAACGGATTCAACGTGTTGGAGCTTAACTTCTTCGATAATCCCCAGATGTATGTTGATTCGATCAAAAGCAACGATGCTTTTCTATCCTTTCTCTGGAGCGATGACATCATCCGAATCTTCTTGAACCAGATTTATAATCACGAGCCTTTCGACGTCACCGTCTACTATCACGGGCATCCTTTGGAGGGTGGCCTTCAATCGTTTGATTGGGGCTATCACGGAAGTCCTCCCAAGCCGATTATGTGCACCCTAAGCGAGCCGTATTTTGCCCAAGCCTGGTGGCCTTGCAAGGATCTTCCCAGGGACAAGGCGGATTCGGCAGACATTAATGTAACCGTGCGGTCGGATCTATATGTGGGCTCCAATGGGCTTTTGCGAGAGATCGTGGACCACGGCTCAACCAAGACCTACAAGTGGCACGAGAGATATCCCATTACCACCTATTTGATCTCTATCGCGGCCACCAACTACACTATCTTCTCCAATTGGTATGAATCCTTGAGCGGAGACTCCATGGAGGTCATATACTATGTGTATCCGGAGAAGCTGTCCCAAGCACAGGCGCTGTGGCCCATCACCCCCTCCATGATCGAGTGCTACGCCACGCTGTTTGGAGAGTATCCCTTCCTGCAGGAGAAATACGGGATGGCGCATTTCACCTGGGGTGGTGCCATGGAGCATCAGACCAACACCAGCTTTTCCTCCACCTGGTACTCCGAATGGGTGGTGGCGCATGAGCTGGCACACCAATGGTGGGGGGACTATATCACCTGTCACAATTGGCACGACATCTGGCTCAATGAGGGGTTTGCCGTTTACTGCGAGGCGCTCTGGGCGGAATGGGAATATGGAAAAAGCTACTATCACACCTACATGAACAGCTTCGCCTATTGGGGGGGAGGAACCATATTTGTCGAGGACACAACCGACGCCTGGAATATCTTCGCCCCCATAGTGTATGACAAAGGGGGATGGGTTCATCACATGCTGAGGCACGTGGTGGGGGACTCTACCTATTTTGATATCATGAGAGCTTATTACTACGATCCCCGATTCGCCCACGGTGTGGCGGAAATCGAAGATTTCCAGGAGGTGTGCGAGACGGTCTCCAGCATGGATTTAGACTATTTCTTCGACCAATGGATCTACGGAACCTACTATCCCAAGTATAAGTATTCAACTTTTTCGGAACCTGTTGGGGATAACCAATATGACGTTTACGTTCACATAGATCAAAGCCAGACCACAGACCCCACCTATTTCACCATGCCCATTGACATTCGCATAGTCACCTATGACATGGATACAATTGCGGTGGTGTTCAACGATCCCCGACATCAGGATTTCGTTTTCCGGGTTAACTGGGGCATTGCTGGTCTTGAATTGGACCCGGACAGATGGATACTGCGAACGTCCAACACGGACATCTATGGCCTCAATATAGTCACCACCGATCTACCCCCTTCCAGGTTGGGCTCTGCTTACGCAGAAACTCTTCTGGCCAAGGGAGGCACAGCCCCCTATGGGTGGGCAGTGTCGAGTGGCGATGTGCCGGACGGACTGGAGTTGGATTCGGTAGCCGGAGTCATCTCCGGCATCCCTACGGTAGTAGACAGCTTCGATTTCACCATCATGGTCATCGACGATGACCTAAATACCGACACGCAAGGATTCCACATCATGGTGAGGGAGTTCATGCGAGGGGATGCCAACAACGACTCGATGGTTGATGCCGGAGATATCGTCTACCTAATCACCTATCTGTACCGCAATGGGCCTGAGCCTGTTCCATATGAGGTTGGCGACGTTAACTGCGATGGAGAAGTCAATGCGGCGGACGTAGTTTATCTGATCAATTACCTTTTCAGAAACGGGCCACCGCCGTGCTAGATGCGGCTTTTGGGGGAGACGGAGATGGGCCCATGAATCATGGACTGTAAACTATAGAGTATCCTAAGGGGAGCAACCGAGCCCCGGTCTCCTAAGTGAGATCGGGGCTATTTTGTCTATCTTTCCTCTGAAGAGGCCAATTCCAGTCGATTTCTACCTTATCTTCAGGAGTTTCGCTACATTTGCAACCAACACAGGGAAAGGCACGTGGAAGGCTGGCCTTATCCGCCCAAGATAAGGATCCCTGAAGAAGGTACTTTGCCCGCCTTAAGGGGATTGTGTCAAACATTCGTAACAAAAAAGCCCCGCCGCGCTGGCGAGGCTTGTAAAGGCACACTTTCGCTTTTCTCTTTACTCTGTCTTCTCGTACACCTTGGTCATTATGACTTTCTCTAAGGGCATGTCTCTGTCATCGGTTTTAACCTGAGCGATCTTGTCCACCACGTCCATGCCTTTGACAACCTTGCCGAAAACGACGTAGTTTCCGTCAAGATTGGGAAGTGCCTTCAAGCAGATATAGAACTGACTGCCCCCTGAATTCAGATCCTGAGAACGGGCCATGCCTAAAGACCCCCGCAGATGCTTGGTGTCTGCCTTTTCGAAGTCTATTGTATACCCCGGGCCTCCGGTTCCGGTACCCAGAGGGTCGCCCCCTTGAATCACGAAGTCCGGTACTACGCGATGGAAGGTAAGGCTGTCGTAAAATTCGCTGATGACCAATCGCAGGAAATTCTCTGCGGTCTTGGGGGTCTTGTCCCAGAACAGCTCAAGCTCGATTGGGCCAAAGTTTGTCTCCACCACCACGACGGGGTTCTTCTCCCTTTCAATCGCCTCCTGGGTTATGGGCTTGGTCATTTCTTCTTCTGCCTCGGCAACCTGTTCCGGCTGCTCCTGGGGCGCCTCACCTTTTGGCTCCTCCTGCTTTCCACAACCAAACAGAAAGAAAACCAGCAAAACCGATAGAATAAGGACTTTTTTCATCCCTTCCTCCTTGAAATTGAAACGTCCTAAAGTCATTGTCTAAGAACAAAGGCGAATTCTCTTTATCACCTCCTGACCGGATAGGGTTTACTTTCTTTCAGATCGTGCCGAAAATACCAAACCACGTATCTGTTGTCAAGACAATTATGTGCTCGGGCGCAAAAAAGTACTTTTGGAGGGTGTACGATTTGATTCTCTTTGTCTCAATTGAAAAGGGCGGGATGAATTCCCGCTCTTGTGTCAATTGAGAAGGTCTCAGAAGCTTCGTAAGAATCGAAATTACGGAAAGATTCCGCGCTCCTTGTAGACCGTTTCCAGCCGGGAGAGAGCTACAATGTAAGCGGCCGTCCGCCAATCCGTATCGTATTTTTTCGCTGTATCGCGCACCCGGCCGTAGGCGTTGACGATCCTCTTGTGCAGTTTGCTGTCTACTTCCTCTAAATCCCAGAATTCGCTTCGTTTGTTCTGCAACCACTCAAAGTAGCTAACTATCACTCCACCTGAGTTGCACAAGATGTCGGGAATGAGATCAATCCCTCTCTCTTGCAGGATCTCATCGCCGTCCGGATCGGTGGGACCGTTGGCGCCTTCGGCTACAACTTTCACGCTCAGAAGTGGAGCCGTCTCCGCTGTTATCTGGTTTTCCAGTGCGGCCGGAATGAATATGTCTGCCCTGGTCTCAAACAAGGCCTCGTGATCAATGGGCTTAGCCCTGGGATAGCCAGCGATCAGATTCTTGTTCTCCTTGGCATAGGCCAGCAGATCCTCCGGGTCGATACTATCAGAGTTAGCCACAGCACCGCTGGCGTCTTCCGCTGCCATTAGCTTTGACCCGTGCTGTTTCAGTAGCAGGGAAGCCCAAGAGCCCACGTTTCCGAACCCCTGAACTATGTAAGTGGCTCCGTTTAGGTCGAAGCCTTTGTCCTTTGCCCATTCCTCGAGGGTGAACACCACCCCCTGGCCGGTGGCCTTATCCCGCCCCAAACTGCCGCCGGACTCAACCGGCTTTCCTGTAACCACGTGAATGTTCGCCTGCCGTTCATGAGGTGGCTGGGTAGAAACGAACGTGTCGACGATCCAGGCCATGATCTGGGCGTTGGTGTTTACGTCCGGAGCCGGGATATCGTACTCTGGCCCGATATTGCAACCGAGGGCGAAGGTAAAGCGGCGGGTTATCCTCTCCATCTCGCCGCACGTGCACTCGGAAGGGTCGAACTGAATTCCTCCCTTGGCGCCGCCAAAGGGTATGTTGGTCAGGGCTCCCTTCCAGGTCATCCAGGTGGCCAGCGCACGCACCTCGTCGATGTCAACCGCCGGATGAAAGCGCAGCCCACCCTTATAAGGACCCAGCGCATTGTTATGCTGCACCCGGTAGCCGGTGAACATCTCGATCCCACCATCGTCCATCTTCACCGGGAAATTAACTATTATCTCGTTCTGAGTTCTGGCCAAGATCTGCCGGACGTCCGGATCCAGTTTCATCAGATCCGCTGCCTTGTTGAACTGCTTGGTTACATTATCGTAGACACTCGGCTTTTTGTTCTCGGGTACGTCGCTCACACTTTCCTCCTTGATAAAAGACAGATGATTTGTCTGAACATAAAAAAGATCAGCCAGCAGCCGCCGTCATACGCCCCCTTTTGAAGGATAGCTTGGCCAGCTGAGCACCTGACTTGGTGCTATATAGGCTGTAGAAACTTATTGCGTCGCTGATGCCCTTTTCACTCTTGGAGCACAAGATGTGATCTGCGGCCACCGAGAAATGGTATCTCTTCCCAGGCAGATCCGCGAGACGACCGGATCAATCTGTGCGTGGAAAAGCTGTGGTACTGGAAGTCAAGCCTGAGTATCGGTCATGAGTCCAGTATCTTCTCAGCTTCCTCTTTATCGACATCCATCACATACGGTATGCCGCTTATTTCTGCGGCCTCCCTGGTGATGGCGGCTATGTCATCTCTGGCAATGTATTCTAAAGCGAATTTACGGTTTCCTGTCATTATCTGGCGCAATCCTTGAGAAAGTCTTGCCACATAGGTATACACGCCCATGGCTCCCGGCGGAATTTTCTCGAAGTCGCTTCCGAACTTGGCCCGCAACTCGGGTGCAGTAACGAATATCTCCTCCGGGTGAGTCCCGAACCTCTCCACATAGACGGGGATTTGCCCTTCTTGGATGCGCTTTCCAATGGTTTTTCCGACCATAGCTGCAGTCAAGGGAGCCCTTGCCATGCCTATTAGCTTGAAATACGGTGCCCCCAGGGCAAGACCCTTGAATATCTGATCCTCCAGGGCGAACCCGCCAGCAATGGCGATGTCCGGAACGTACATTTCCTTCTTGGCCAGCCTATCCACGTACTGGTACAACAGAGACCACAGTTCCACGCCCGGGACGCCCCACTCGTTCATCATCCTCCAG
>JABAOF010022337.1_pt1 | contig 12507 bp, 6 predicted proteins | sample 7062171 | NCBI WGS metagenome assembly JABAOF01 (sample SAMN14538628, study PRJNA623070) | marine sediment metagenome | biome: marine biome [ENVO:00000428]; feature: marine pelagic biome [ENVO:01000023]; material: deep marine sediment [ENVO:00002113] | place: India: Gulf of Khambhat ... | reverse complement strand
CGTCAGCACATGAGTTCAACAGCCTTTCGCCTCATAGCCGGTCTGATCATCGGTCTCGGAGTGGGTCTGATCTATGGTTGGGTCCTGCGTCCTGTCGAGTATGTGGACACCTCTCCCGACACACTGCGCGAAGATTACCGCAGCGACTACGTACTAATGGTCGCTGAAGCATACGCTGGTGATGGTGATCTTGACCTGGCTCAAATCCGATTGGCCGCCCTCGGACCACAGCCACCAGTCGACATCGTTGTTGAAGCCATCGATTACGCCGTGAAACAAAATTTCAGCCGCCCAGATTTGGAAACACTTAACCGCTTGGCGATCCAACTCCGAGCGATTCCTCCCTCACCGGAGATCGGCGGACCATGAAACGCGAGGATTGGTTGCCCATCCTAGTGGGCTTAGTGATCGGTTTGGCGATCGGTCTCTATTACAGTTGGGTTATCAACCCGGTTGAGTATGTAGAAACCTCACCCGTTTCCATGCGAGATGATTTTAAAGCGGACTACCTAGCCCTGATCGCCTCTGCCTATGCTTTCAGCGGTGATCTAGCCCGCGCTGAGGCTCGTATCGCCATATTTCAGGAGCCAAATCCTGCCGTCACCTTTAGCCAACTGGCTCAAAAGAGATTGGCAATGGGTCGTCCCCAATCGGAAACCCGTGCTATTGCTCTCATGGCCGCTGCCCTTGGCGATCGACCAACACCTATGGCTTCCGTCCCGGCTCAAACGAGAGTCATCTCACCCTCTCCGATAGAATCAACCCCAACACGAACACGGACGCCGCCCCCACCGCCTACACGAACGCCAACCCCCACGCCTGGTGCCCCATTTGAACTATTGGACCAAGAAAAGATATGCGATCCTGATCTGTACGCTCCTCTTATCCAAGTGGTCGTCATCGACGCGGCTGGAAGAGCGGTGCCCGGCGTTGAAGTCCTGGTGGTATGGGATACCGGCCAAGATCACTTTTTCACTGGGCTCAAACCCGAACTTGGTTTGGGATATGGGGATTTCGCCATGACAGAGGGTGTGATCTACACCGTGCAAGTGGTGAAATCGGAATCGCCGATCACCGGTTTAACGGCAGAGGATTGCTTTGGTGACGGAGACGAGATGTTCCCCGGTTCCTGGCTGTTGACCTTCCAACAGCCAGAGCTCCCTTGATACACTGATCATTGACGATATCGTGAACTCATATTTTCCTCCCTAGATTGAGCTGAAGCGCCCCGCATGAACGCCCTGTTGCCTATCGTTAATTTCAAGGTTTTATTCATCACTCAGGTGTACTCAAAAGCAGAGAGACTAGCCCGCTCCCTTGTGGGTAGATGGTTAGGGCGTGGGTAATTGGCGGGCCACATTCACCCTCACCCCAGCGATCTCCCTGAAAGCGAGGGGAAGATACCCCCTCCTCTGAGGGGAGAGGAAACTCTGGGACAATACCAAGCCTACTGAAGCAAAGTATAATCGTGTCATTGGCGCCAATCCGGATTGTGTAAGTGTCCCAAACGGAGGGGTTATGTCAAAACGCAACCTTCTCTTGCCACTCGGTTTGATTCTCATCGCCGCACTCGCTTGTTCTCTTCCAAGGCTAGCGACACCCCCGAGCACCGACGAAGGCATTCTCGAAACCGAGATCGTCGCCAGCCCAACGCCCTTACCACCATTGCCCCCGACTCTGGTTGAATCCTATCCTCCCCCAGGCATCGAATTCCCCCTACAAAGTGCGATCACACTCTTCTTCGATCAGGCGATGGATGCATCATCCGTGGCAACGGCTTTTGAGGTCGACCCGCCAATTGAAACCTATCTTGATTGGTTAGATAATCGAACCCTTCGCGTCCAGCCCACAGAACCACTCCAATACGCAACCGATTATCTGATTAGTGTGGGTACCGAGGCACGATCAACCGCCGGTTTGGCACTGACCGAGCCTATCTTGATCGACATCCATACGGTAGAGAATCTCCAAGTGACCCAGGTTCTACCTGATCCACAATCGATCGCTGTCAACCCGAGCAGCCCGATCACCATCGTTTTCAACCGACCTGTCGTCCCCCTCGAACTGGAGGGCGATTTCCCCGTGCCGTTAACCCTCGAACCAGCGGTGTCTGGAGAAGGTGAATGGATCGACACCAGCATCTTCCTCTTCCGACCTGAACCCCAACTCCCTGGAGGCATAACCTACAATGCGAGGATTGACGCAGGTCTTACCGATCTCACCGGAGGTGTTCTTGCTGACCCGTACATTTGGACCTTCACTACGGCTTCCCCAGAGGTTGAAGCCATTGCTCCGAGGTCACTAGACTATGGAGTCGCGCGTGACAGTCCAATTACCCTCACCTTCAACCAAGTGATGGACACCAGCAGTGTAGAAGAAGCATTCACTTTAACGGGACGTGATCAAGCACGAATCCCAGGAACAAGTGAATGGAACGAGGATGCAACCCAATTCACATTCACGCCAGGCGCGTTATTAGATTACAACTTAAGTTATGATGTACGCTTGACCTCCGATGCTCGTAGTGCTGGAGGATCGAGCCTCGCCACAACATTTCAGAGTTCTTTCATCACCGTACCTCTCCCAGGCGTCATCGATTCCTCTCCAAGGGAGGGCAGTGTCAAGCCCACTTACACCAGCGTTGATATCCAATTCAACGTGCCGATGGACCAGGCTAGCCTTCTTTCATCGCTTCAAATTACGCCCCGGGTCGAAAACCTGGGTACCTACTGGCGTTCGAGCGAAAACACGCTCGTGGTCTATGGCGATTACCAGCCCTCGGTCTCTTACCAATTGAGCATTAGCCATGAAGCAGTCGATCCCTATGGAACGTCTTTGCCGGGTGATTTCTTTCTCAACTTTAGTACTGCGCAACTCCCACCCACTGCTCGCTTCAATCGCTTAGGCTCGGTTCTCACTCTCACAAGCAATGGCCCTCAGCAGCTCGAGGTGGCTCATCGGAACACATACCGTCTCGATTTCGAGCTGTACCGACTTACTATGGATCAATTTCTTGAGTTGATCGAATCCGGCCTCTATCGCGCTGCGCCGCGAGGCGAACTCCTGCGCAGGTGGTCTGTGAATGTGACGGGTGAGGTCAATAAAACCCAGTGGGAAAAGGTCAAATTATCCGATACCGGCTTGCCTTCTGGGACCTACCTGCTCTCGCTCGACATCCCCAACGATGACCGGGAGCCTCAACTCCAATTGGTTCTAATACGCCAAGTAGAGTTAGTGGTCAAATCGACAACCGAGACGACCTTCATCTGGGCCGTTGACTTGTCGGATGGTCAACCTCTCGTCAACCACACCGTTCAGTTACTCAACAAGATGGGAGGTGAAATCGGCCGTGGTGTGACCGATAGCAACGGCGTGATCATGCTTTCCAACCCGATGGGAGACGATCCATACACACACTTTTTTGCCCTCAGCGGTTCAGCGGGAGAGGACCTGTTCGGCTTGACTGCCAACATGTGGTCTGACGGCATCCTACCATACTACTACGGTCTCTGGCTCGACATGATCCAGCCTGATTACGAGACCTATCTTTACACCGATCGACCAATTTATCGACCGGGTCAGACCGTCCATTTCCGTGGTGTACATCGCCAGACATCCGAAGCCAGGTACATGCTCCCCGATGTGACAAACGTAAACGTCACTTTGCGCGATGAAAGAAACGAGATCGTCCACGCCCAGACGGCATCTTTGTCCGAATATGGCACCTTCCACGGCGAATACACGCTCAGTGAAGGGGCTGAATTGGGAACCTACTCAATCGATACGGAGCACGGGTCCGTTTTCTTTGACGTCGCCGCATACCGCAAACCCGAATTCACGGTGGAGGTCGAGTCCTCGGCTCAACAAGTCGCCAGCGGAGATCCTTTGACAGCTACAATCCGCGCCGAGTATTTCTTCGGTGGGCCGGTGGCTGAGGCGGAGGTCCAATGGGTCGCCTGGTTTGATCCTTTCTACCCTCCAGGACTTCTTCGACCCATCAATTGGTTCGACCTCGCGCTCGGACCACAAATTTTCACCAGCTTTGAAACCTCTGCTTACGGCGACGGCGTAACTGATTCCGACGGTGAACTTCTGATCACTTTGCCGACGACCTTAGAGAAGGGTCGTCCAGCTCGGATGACGATCGAGGCCACGATAACCGATAGCAGCGGTTTCCCGGTGACCGGTCGCACTACGGTCGATCTGCATCCGGCCACCGTATATCTAACCCTCTCACCTGAGCGCTATGCATTAAGCGTTGGCGAGACTGCGATCGTAAACCTCAAATCAGTCGATTGGTTCGGAGATCCGGTCCCAGGACAGGAGGTCGACATTCGCGTTGAGCGGTTGACCTGGCGGCAAGTCGTGGATGACGAGGGGCTGATCAAATGGGTATCAGAGGCCACATTAGAAAACCAGGTCCCTCACCCCACTGGTGAAGACGGGTCCTTCCTCTTTAGCTTCGTTCCCGAGATGGGCGGCACCTATCAGGTGAGCGCCACTGGAACGGATCCCGCAGGTCGCCAAACCGTGGGACAGCTTACCATCTGGGTATCCGGCCAGGGTGTCGGTCTTTGGCGACAACCGCCTGCCGGTCGCTTGGCCTTGGTCCCCGACCGTGAATCATACCAACCAGGTGATGTTGCCAAAGTTCTCGTACCATCACCCTTCCAAGAGACATCTTTAGCGCTGATCACCATTGAAAGGGGAGAGGTGCTCTCGCACCAGGTGATTCAAATCGAAGGCGCCGATTCCATCATTGAGGTTCCGATCAGGGATCTCTTCGCTCCGAATGTCTTCCTGACGGTCACTCTCATCCGCCCAATGATCGATGGCGACCCCGCTTCTTTGGCCGTGGGAATGATCGAGCTTCCTGTAGCTGCCAATGCTCTAGAACTGAGGGTCACGCTCACACCTGATCGGGCACAGGCCGGTCCAGGTGAGGACATCACTTACCTATTAGAAGCCCTTGACGCGCAAGGTCAGCCGGTACAAGCTGAGTTTTCCTTCGCTCTGGCCGACTTGGCTGTCCTCTCACTAACGGATCCAAACAGCCCAAGTCCCTTCGAGGCATTCTACAGTCGCCAGCCTCTGCGTGTGCGCACTGGAGCATCGCTGTCTAAGAGCGGAGAAGGCATACGAGAGGGATTCCCAACAGATGGCATGGGAGGCGGCGGGGGCGAAATGGGTATTTATGAGGTGAGACGCGAATTTCCCGACACCGCGTATTGGAATGCCTCCGTGGTTACCGATGCCCTTGGTCAAGCACAGGTCAATCTGACATTACCCGATAGCCTCACCACCTGGCGGATGGACACCCGTGGCGTGACTCGGGACACTTTGGTCGGAAGCACTACCGTAGACCTGGTCTCGACGAAAGATTTGCTGATCCGACCTGTAACGCCACGCTTCTTTACCGCTGGTGACGCTGCGAGCGTCGCCGCGGTTGTCCATAACAACACTCCAAATGAGCTTACGGTGGAGACCCAATTGGTAGCGAATGGCGCCGAGATCACGAGTTCGCCATCTCACACTGCCACTATACCAGCCATGGGGCAGATGCGATTCGAATGGAGCTTGATCATACAAGACGTCGAGTTCGTAGATCTGACCTTCCACGTTGCTGGAGGTGGATTGAGGGATGCGTCCAAGCCCACAGTTGGTTCGGCTGAGGACGGTGCTCTGCCGGTTCTGCGCTATAGTGCTCCGGATACTGTAGCCACAGCCGGAATTCTTGAAACATCTGGTGAACGCCTGGAAGCCATCAACCTGCCTCGACGCTACGACGCCACTCAAGGTGAACTGATGATCACCCTCGATCCTTCCTTGGGCTCGGCCATGAACACGGCTTTGGATGCCCTAGAGCACCCAGGATACCTATCCACCGAAGCGGTTGTGTCGCGCTTCTTGCCCAACTTGGCGGCTTACCGCGCCTTGCAAGAGTTGAACCTTGATGATCCAACGCTGCAGAGCCGTCTAAGACATACCCTTGACGACAGTTTGCAGATATTACGAAGCCGTCAAGGTAGCGATGGGGGTTGGGGTTGGTGGAGCGAAAGCCCATCAAACTCCTACCTGACAGCCTATGTTCTATACGGTCTAGCGGTCGCACGCGATGCTGGCGTGGAAGTCAGTGAGCAGATGATCGACCTCTCCGTTAACTATCTCTTAGCTGGCATCGTCTCACCCACTATGCTCAAGGATCCGTCGGTGAAAAATCGCCAAGCCTTCGTTCTCTACTCATTGGCCGTAGCTGGCGAGGGCGACCTGCCGACCGCGCGCCAAATGGCTTCTGAGCGTGGAGAGCTCAACCTGTGGGCTAGGGCGATTCTCGCTCAAACTTTAGAGTTGCTTTCTCCCGGAGACGATCTCATCCCGCCTTTGCTTTCCGATCTCGAAGCTGCCGCAGTGCGTTCCGCGACCGGCGCACATTGGGAGGATGAGACGATCGACCGCTGGAACATGGGCAGCTCCGTCCGTACAACAGCGCATGTGCTCCAGACACTGATTGCGTTGGATGAAAACAACCCACTCATCCCAGGTGCGGTACGCTGGCTGGTCGCAGCAAGAGAGCGGGACGGTGCTTGGTCATCGTCACACGAAACCGCGTGGGCTATCCTCGCACTGACAGATTGGTTGAAGGTAAGCGGCAGTCTGGAGGCAGACTACGATTACAGCCTGATGCTCAATGGACAAATTTTGGCTTCGGGAACAGCAACACCTGGCGCCCTGTTCTCGTCTGTGGAATTAGCGACACCCATCCACGAATTGATCGTAGATCAACCCAATCAATTATCCGTCGGTCGTGGGCCAGGGGATGGGGCGCTGTACTACACAGCTCATCTAACGGTTTACCGACCGATTGAGGAAGTACAAGCGAGTTCTCGCGGCCTTACTGTCCAACGTGAATACTTCCGCTACGATGGCTTCTGCGGCGGTATTGAAAATCCTTGTTCTCCCGCCCCCTCGGCTGTCGTTGGTGAGGATCTGCTCGCTCGTGTAACCCTGATCGTCCCCTCGGACCAGTATTATTTGGTGGTAGAGGATCCATACCCCGCCGGAATGGAACCCATTGATACTCAATTGCTCACCACACCGAGTGGAGAGGCGCCGGTTAATCTGGCTCAAGCGGATTTGTTGCGTGGCGGTTGGGGAGGGTGGTGGTTCACGAGGGTATCATTTGGCGATGATCGATTGAGACTCTTCGCTGATTACCTTCCCGCTGGTACATACCAATATACTTATTTGACCCGTGCGGTATTACCCGGTGAATATCGTGTCCTCCCACCACGTGCTTGGGCAGTATATTTCCCGGAGGTCTATGGCCAAGGTTCCGGCAGAGTTTATTCAATCCAACCTTAATGCGACGTGTCCCGGATCGCTTAATCTTGGGGGATGAATGTGCCCATTTTTGATTCCTATGACACATAACATCCCATTTGAGAGGCTTCGATGAAACCTGAGCTGATGCTTGAGGCGATGTTAAACCTGCCTCTATTGCGCGTACCAAAGGTCTCGCGCGACGGCAAATGGATCGCTTGGACTTGGTTCCGAACAGGGCCCGCGGCTGATGTCTACTATGCTCCTACCGATGGTTCAGCAGCCCCGACAAGATTAACCGATACCTCCGATGACACCTGGCTCGCCTCTTGGATACCAAATAGCCTTGCCGTTCTCGTGACACAGGATCAAGATGGGAACGAACGGGATCAGCTGTTTCGGGTCGACATCAAGAATCCTGGCATGATGCATCCATTAACCGAAGCCGAACCGAATTATTTCCTGCGCGGTGGTCAGCTTCATCCTAATGGTCGCTGGCTGGTGTACGCCGCGAATTTTGATGTCGCCAGTGGTGAGGAGATCGAACCCACCTGGGTCTACCGTCACGATTTGGAAAGTGGAGAGCGGATCGTTTTGGCACAACCTGAGAAACCTTGCTATTACGTGCCACGGCTCAACCATGCAGGCACGCACATCCTCTACACCCGCAAGGATCGCCATCCAGCCGGACGACAAATCTGGTTGGTGGACATCGAGGGAAACGAAGATCGTGAAATCATCAACTGTGGTCCTTCTCTGAAGGCCTACGCTTCATGGTTTCCTGACAATCAACGGGTTGTCGTGCTAGCGGAAACGGATACCCATCGCCGCCTAGGCATTTGGAATCGCTCAGACGAAGCTCTCCGTTGGTTGATCGATGATCCGGCGCGCAACATTGAAGCAGCCTTCGTACCTCCAAATAACGATCACATCGCGATCGTCGAAGTACAGCAGGCTCGAAGGCATGCCTCCTTAGTGAATCCTCACACAGGGGAGGAAACGATCCTGCCCGAGTCCCCTCTTAATTTAACCTTACTCGCTCCAGTCAAGAGCGGCGAATGGGTCGCCCTGGCTTACAACTCCCAGCAGCCTGATGACCTCATGCGCTTACCTTTAGAGGATCCACAACCTGAGTCAACGGTCAGTCTGACGAGGGTGTGGGATCGCACCTCACTCAAACCTTCCGACCTTACACCAGCTGAGGACTTCAGATGGTCAGCAACGGACGACCTTGAAGTCCAGGGGTGGCTTTATCGGACCGCTGGGGAAGCGAAGGGCACGATTATCTACATCCATGGCGGTCCAACCTACCACAGCGAGGATTGGATCAACAGCCAACTTCAATTCTTCGTCGCCCAGGGGTTCAATGTGCTCGATGTCAACTATCGCGGCAGCACAGGCTTTGGTTTATCGTTTCAAGAAGCAATCAAAGCCGAGGGTTGGGGTGGTCAAGAGCAGGAGGACATCCGAGCCGGCATCCAAGCCCTGATTGCCTCCGGTATCGCAACCCCGGGCAAGGTAGGAATCACCGGTACGTCCTACGGAGGCTATTCTGCTTGGTGTGCGATCACACGTTATCCACCTGAATTAGTGGCAGCCTCGGCCCCGATCTGCGGCATGACCGACCTTATCGTCGATTATGAGACCACTCGTCCTGATCTTCGCCCTTACAGCGAAGAGATGATGGGGGGCAGCCCGGATGAAGCGCCAGAACGTTATTATGAGCGCTCACCGATCCATTTTGTGGGAGACATCCGGGGTCGTCTGCTGATCGTCCAGGGCATGCAAGACCCTAATGTCACGCCAGAAAATGTGCGGGTCGTCCTTACTAATCTTGATCAGGCAGGCATACCTTATGAGATCCTCGCTTTTGAGGACGAGGGGCACGGCATCGTTCGACCCAAGAATCTCAAGGTCCTGTATCTACGTTTGGCCGAATTCTTCGAGGCCGCTTTTAAGGACTATTGAGTAGGTACACACGACCGTAAGCCCCTAAATGCAAGGCTTACAACAAGACGTAGGCTGGATTTCTTACGCCGCTCCCCAAATAGATTCTGAAGAATTGTCATTCCGAGCGCCGTTAGGCGAGAGGAATCCCTATGATATGTCAAATTTAGAAGTTCCATCTTAGGGATTCCTCGTCACTCTGTTCCTCAGAATGACACAAGGGAGTATGGTATCCTGTTCGAAGTCGAAAATGACTCCTAGGTTATATTCCTCAGGCCGCACGGTCGTTCGCCCTGACAAGAATATAACCTCTCCGCGAGCTTTAAGCTCGCGGGAAAATTTGTTGAACCCAACATGGTAAAATTGCACCAATTTGGTCTGATTGGCGGAGAAGGTATCGTGAAAGAAGCAACGGTCATATTAGCTCATGAGAATCATGTGATGGATGTCTTATTTACTGGCGACAGTAAAACGTTGCTTTCAGCCGGGATGGACAACACCATCAAGCTGTGGGCGGTCCCATCGTGGGAAGAGACCGCAACCCTTGAAGGTCATGCAAACAGCGTCAACAGTCTTGCACTTTCGTCGGATGAGCAATTGCTGCTGAGCGGGTCAACGGACACCACCCTTGCTTTGTGGTCCTTTCCAGAGGGAAGGTTGCTGAAGTCATTGAGCGGACACAAGAAAACCGTTACCGATATCGCGCTCTCACCAGACGGAATGATCGCCGCTTCAGCATCCTATGACAGTTCCGTGAGACTGTGGTCGGTTCCTGAGGGGGAAGAGCTCGCGCTCCTTAAAGGCCATAAAAAGAATGTAGGCTCGGTGGCGTTTTCTCCGAACGGTGAATACCTCGCATCCGCCGGACTTGGCGAGGAGATTTTCATTTGGTCGATCCCCTCTGGTGAGCAAATCCGGCAGCTTCGAGGACATCAGGTCGCTGTGGGAGGGCTCACTTTCTCTCCGGATGGGCAATACCTGACGTCCTCAGGAGGCGAGCAGGCGGTGTTGTTATGGTCCACCAAGGAATGGGATATCGCACGTCGTATTGAATTTGACAGCAAACCCGGATATCCCAAATCGATCGCCTTCTCCCCCGATTGGAAAACCATGGCCATAGGTTCGGCTTATCTGGTCCAATTGCTATCGGTTGATAAGGAGGAGCTGCTCGACGAAGTTAAACTTAAAGTGAAAGGCGTTTTCACTCTCACATTTTCACCAGATGGTCGTTGGCTGGCAAACGCAGCCGCGGATAAGAGGGTGCGTGTTTGGGAGCTTTCACCTAACGCCTGAGACCTACCTCAATTACATCGGTTGTTAAAGACGGTCCAAACCTAAATTACATTTAGCATCAGTGAGTTGATTTGTGAATCAATTCGTCCACAAAGTTGCAGCTTACATCACCTGCGGTAATCAGCTGCTTGTATTTTCCCAGCCCGAATTTCCTGAGGCAGGTATTCAGATCCCCTCAGGCACCGTAGGTGAAGACGAGAACTTTGATGACGCTGTGCTTCGGGAGGCATTTGAGGAAACGGGATTATCAGGGTTAAGAATTCAATCTTTCCTCGGGACTTGTGTCTATGATATGAAACCCATAACCGGTAAAAATATAGATATCCATAGGCACTATTATCATCTATCGATTCCTGGACCCGTTGAGAGAAGCAGATGGCAACATTGGGAGAGGACGCCTTCAGAAGGTGCGACGGAGCCAATCTTGTTTGAACTCTATTGGGTAGATTTCCCTGATGACGTTCCGGAGCTTTCAGGACAACTTGAGGACATGCTTCATAAGTTAGCAACCGACGTTTAGCATTCCGTTGGAGGATATCCCGCGCGCGATGCGAAAACCATGTGAGGTTGCCTTGCTTGGCTGCTAGGTGCAAAACGGATTGCTAGTAAATACCTCATCCGTTGAAGTGAAATTCACATCCATACTTACTTAGAACTCCAACTGCCTCTTGGCGAAGAAACCCTCAATCCCACGCTCCAATCGGTGCTTAACCGGCATCAGGACCGCAATCGCGAGCGCAATCGAGAGCAGGTGAATGATTTGCTAGTGTTCTCCAAAAAAGTGCCCCAAATAGGTGACCAGCATATGTTCGGAAAAGCTGAAAACGAATATGATGACGGCTGCTAGACCGGAGTAGATGGCTCCCTTTTGAACGATCAAAGTGATGTCGAACAATCGATCCTTGATGATCGCGATCCCGATCACGGCTGCGAAGATATCGTTGAAGAACATGCCTGCGGGCAACAGAAATGGCACGTCGATGTCGAAAAGGACCCCCAATTTCACCGTGGCAAATGAAATCATCAAAAAGCTGGTAAAGATATATAGGTGATGCCGACGTGGTAGCGGTGAGGTCTCTTTCCGGTAGGCTTGATAGAAAAACCAACACGAAGCAAGCACTGGGAAGAGGAAAGTCACAATTTGGACCGGAAAACCCGCGAGCATTTCTTCATTGGGGCGGAAGATATGCCCCCAACTGTAGGTGTAAACCCCTTCCAACCGCCCGGCGATACCAAGCGCCATAAGGACCGTGGAGATCACGCCCACGGCATACCAGAGGATGGTCGTCTTCACCCTAACTTGGTTAAGATAGGTGCCTGTAAAATGGTAAATCAGGGCCGGTAAGAATATGCAGGGGTAGAAAACAACATACCCGTAAATAACCAATTCGTCTACGAATTGATTTCGAATCATGGCCAGGAAAATCCCAAAATCCCAGATCGCACAGATGAGAAGGATACCAGCGAACAGATAATGATGACGCTTTCTCCCCCTGGAAAGGACGAGATACATCACTCCGCTGTTGAGTAAAAAGCCTAAGAATGAAATGATGGAAGTAAGGATGACCGTTGTTGATGCCATGGATCCCCCCCACGCGGAAGCTCCTTGAAAGGATCCGTTGCAATCAATAAAACCACGATATACACCTTAGTAAGCATATATGACCGCTGATTTCCCGTCAAATTAAACCTTCGACAAATGCCCTGGATCCCTCTCCAGCACACTCTCCTCATTACCCTTCATCCTTTCGAGAACATCCAATGTGGCGCGAGGTGCACTTTTCATGATTACACAGGGGGAGAGTCACCCCATGAAGATCAAATATGATCGCCTCTGAATAAACAGGCGAGGCCCCATTCATGGCACCAAAATGATTCGTAAGCATTCGATGAGTTAGGCAGCGCTCTGTTCTGATAAAATTCAGCTCATGGGGCATAAAGATTGGC
>JABAOF010003586.1_pt3 | contig 12509 bp, 19 predicted proteins | sample 7062171 | NCBI WGS metagenome assembly JABAOF01 (sample SAMN14538628, study PRJNA623070) | marine sediment metagenome | biome: marine biome [ENVO:00000428]; feature: marine pelagic biome [ENVO:01000023]; material: deep marine sediment [ENVO:00002113] | place: India: Gulf of Khambhat ... | reverse complement strand
AAAATGCAGCCAGTAGAGGCATTAAGATACGAATAATTTAAAAGTTCATAGGTTGGAATCTATTCACTTTTTTATTATCTTTTTTCTCAATGATGTATAATGATTTGAGAATTTAAAGGTTGTTATTATAAATCTTTCAAATCTTTAAATTTGATTTTCTCTTCTCTAAAATATTTAAAAGTTGATAGAAGTTTTGAACGTTCAAATTATCATTTCCAATTTTCGAAACTTCCAAAATGAAAGTCATAAATTCCAAATATTTATTAAAATTCATTAAAACTACTAATTTATTAGTCTTAGCGTTTCTAATACGGAAAAAACCAATGATAGCTTTAAATACTTGCTATGTACTCTTACAAATTAAGTAATAAATATTCATGTAAAGGAGGCGATTTTATGCCAAGAAAAAAGAAAGCAAGGGAACAAGAAGAGGAAGAAGAAGACGAAGATTGGTGAAAAGACCCATCAAAGCCAATTCATACGATATCGGTGAAATTCCGAATTTAATACTGACGAAATTGGTCAGCGTATGATGGCTGGTGAAAGGTCAGAAAAATGAAAAGTAGTTCTTTGTATTATTCAATAAAGAGCTACTTCTATAAAATTAAACGAGGTGAAAAAAGTGGCTAAAAGAAGAAAGAAAAAGGAATAATAGAAAAATTTTCAACTTTCATAAGTTGATTTTTTGTTTTGGGTGTCGAAAGACACCCTCTTTTATTAAATTAAAAAATAAGGTGATGAAAAAGTTACAGATTTTCCAGAAGATTTTTTTTGGCATCCCAGTGAAAAATATTAAATTAACCTTTTACCTGAACAAGCATTTTTCTGCCCATTAATATCCAATAAATAACTTCTCCACCTTGTTTTATTCTTCCTTTTAATTCGTCAGGTATTTTAGATTCAAAAGTCTCATAAGTTTCTAAGTCCATTATCTGAACATTCTCTCCCATTATTGCAACCACTTGACCAATCTTTTTCTCAACAATAGGAACTTCTATTTCTGCAGAAGCTGGTTTTACTATTGATCTCCTTTTATTATCAAAAATTCCTATTGCTTCCAGTCTTGCTTTTGTTCCTCCATGCTTTCCAGGAGCAGAAGTTGTTACATTTAAAACTTTACAAGGTTCTCCATCTATAACACAGAATTTTCCAGGTTTTAAATTTTTTATTACAGCTCTAGTGGTTACCATGAAAGAATAAAGTAAAAACTAAAATAAATAATTAAGCCTTACCAGCAAAAAGGTAAGCCATTTATAACGGTTATCTAAGAAAATACATCTTAAAGAAATTTATTGATTTATCTAAGAATAAATAATTTAAAAACGATGAAAACTAATTATACTTTAAAATGATGAAATCATTAGATGTTGTCAAATAACGTCTATCTTTTTCATTATAATAATAGTTATGAGAACATGAAAACCAAAAGAAAAAAGAAAAAATTAAAAAAGAGAAGAAAGTTTGTTAGAATTCAAAAATGTCCAGAATGTGGCTCCAAACGTTTTACTACAGATAAATCTAGAGGAGAAGTTGTTTGTTCAAAATGTGGTTTTATTATAAGAGATAAGATTATAGATACTTCTCCAGAATGGAGAGCATTTGATAATGAGCAGATACGTAGAAGGACAAGAGGGGGTGCTCCTTTAACCCATACAAAGCATGACAAAGGTTTAACAACTGAAGTAGGAAGAGGAAAAGGAGAATTATTTAAAGTTACTCCCTCTAAAAGACCTCAATACTATAGATTAAGGAAATGGCAAAAAAGATTGGTTGAATCAAAAGATAGAAACCTTTCTTTTGCATTATCAGAATTACAAAGACTTGTCTCATTCTTAGGTTTGCCAAGGTCTGTTCATGAAGAAGTTGCAATAAAATATGAAAAAGCTGTAGATAGAGGATTGGTGAGAGGAAGATCAATGGAATCTGTTATAGCTGCTTTATTATATGCTGTTTGTAGACAAATGAAGACTCCCAGAACTTTAGAAGAAATATCAGAAGCAACAGGCATTCCAAAAAGAGAAATAGGAAGAAATTATAGATACATAGCAAGAGAATTGGACATGAGAATTTTGCCTGCTATGCCAAAAGATTACGTTCCAAGATTTGCTTCAATGCTTGGTTTAAGTGATAAAGTTCAGGCAAGAGCAATAAGAATTTTAGAACTAGCCAAAAAATATGAAGCTACTTCTGGAAAAGGTCCAACAGGAGTTGCTGCAGCTGCCTTATATATTGCTGCTGTTTTGGGAGATGAGAAGAGAACACAAAGAGAAATTGCAGACTCAGTTGGGGTTACAGAAGTTACAATAAGAAACAGATTCAAAGAAATAGTTAGAAAACTTGATATAGAAAAGAAAGTTGAAAAAAAACTAATAGAAAATTGGAAATAACTTACCCTATATATCGAGGCCTTTTTCTTAATTTTAATTTTGTTTTCTTAGGTTTAGAGAAAAATGCTTTACAAAATAAACATTTATATTTTCCATTCCTACGCTTCCTAATAAAATCGCTGCCACATATGGGACAAAATTTCTTTTCTACAATTATTTTTTTCTTATTTTCCTTTTTAGATTTCATCACTATTACCTGTAAGAACTGAATATATGAGGAAGAACTTTTTCTCCTTCAAGATGTTCCATTATATCTTTAAAAACTTTTACAAGTTTTCTACCCTTTGGGGTTGTCCGATATAAAATAGTTCCATCTTTTTTATCAAGTTCTTGAATCAATTTTTTTTCTTTAAAATCTTCCAAAATTTTATTTAATTTATTATATTTTAATCTTGTTTTTTCTGCAATAGTTTTTTTGGTCATTGGTTCAAACAATTTTAACAAAATTTCTATTTTAATATCATGACGACATCTCATTTTCATGCTTATCTTTTTATTATTTGTTTTGAGGACATTAATAATTTAGGAATTATTTTCTTTAGAAAGTTTATAAAAGAAGGAATGATGATTCCTTCTTTGTTTGTTTAACTTATTTTGTTTTTTCTTTTGAAGTTTCTGTAGTTTTTTGTTCAGCAACCTTTTTCTCAGGCTCTTTTTTAACTTCTGTTGTTTCCTTCTTTATTTCTACTTCTTTTTTCTTTACTGTTTTTTCTCCAATTTTTTCCTCAACTTTATCAATAGTTTTTTGTATAGCTACCTGAATTTCGACTGAATCTATTCCTGTTTTTAGTTCTTTAAGTTTAGTAGCTAATTCATGCATTTCCATTAAAATTCACCTCCCATTACTTCAATTAAATGGCAGCAATCTTTTTTACTATTGTTTATTATATATTTATATTTAAATATTTTTTTGAAAATACTGTTAATAACGTTATAATATTCGACATATGTTTTTTACAATTTAGAGATTAGAATGTATCACAGAGAAATTTATTGATTTCTTTAATAAAATTTAGCTCAACTTTTCCCAGCAACAAACCTTATATCTTTTCTAAGAATTGTCCTTCTTTTAGCATGTCTAGCAACTTGAGCAGCTTCCAATGCTAATTCATGGCCCAATTCTTCAACAATTTTTGCCAATTCCTTTATAGCTTTAGCAGAAATCCTCTCAACACCAGCCTTTCTTGCTATTCTCTCTATAGGTGCTAATGGAATCATAAAATCTGCTATATTATAGGGGGAAAGAGTCTTTATAAATCACCGAAAGCTTTAAATATAGATAAGATATAAATATTTAATGTCAGATTAAATATATTTACTACTTAATGGTAAATATGGTGTAAAAATGACCAATTACAGAACCTTTGTAACAGGTAGAGAATATGAAGAAGATTTGAAATCTGTAGTGAGACATATACCTCAAGCAAGTATGTTTGATTATGGGGGAAGAACTTTAACAATAGTAGTTCCAACTGGTAATGATGATCATATTAGAAGCTTTCTTAAAGAAAGAGAGATGAATTATAAATCCTTTTAGTTGATAATATGCCAAGAAAAAAGGTAAAAACAAGAAAAACAAGAAAAAAAGCTATTAGAATATGTCCTGATTGTGGTTCTAAATACTTTATGGAAGATAAAACAAGAGGAGAAGTTGTTTGTGCTAAATGTGGTTTAGTTTTAGAAGAAGAGCTAATAGATACTTCTCCTGAATGGAGGGCATTTGATGAAGAGCAAATATCAAGAAGGACAAGAGCCGGAGCTCCTTTAACCTTTACTAAACATGACAAAGGATTAACAACTGAAATAGGAAGAGGTAGAGGAGAATTATTTAAAGTAATACCTTCAAAAAGAGCCCAATATTATAGATTAACTAAATGGCAAAAGAGATTGGTTGAATCAAAAGATAGAAACCTTTCTTTTGCATTATCAGAATTACAAAGACTTGTCTCATTCTTAGGTTTGCCAAGGTCTGTTCATGAAGAAGTAGCTAAAAATTATGAGAAGGCTGTGGACAGAGGGTTGGTAAGAGGAAGATCAATGGAATCTGTTATAGCTGCTTTGTTATATACTGTTTGTAGAGAAATGAGAACTCCAAGAACATTAGAAGAAATAGCAGAAGCATCAGGAGTTGAAAGAAGGGAAATTGGAAGAACATACAGATACATAGCAAGAGAATTGGACATGAGAATTTTGCCTGCTTTGCCAAAGGATTATGTTCCAAGATTTGCTTCAATGCTTGGTTTAAGTGATAAAGTTCAGGCAAGGGCAATAAGATTTTTAGAACTAGCCAAAAAATATGAAGCTACTTCTGGAAAAGGTCCAACAGGAGTTGCTTCAGCTGCCTTATACATTGCTGCTGTTTTAGAGGGCGAGAAGAGAACACAAAGAGAAATTGCTGATGCAATTGGGGTTACAGAAGTTACAATAAGAAACAGATTCAAAGAATTAGTTGAAAGACTTGGATTAGAGGAAGAAGTTGAGAAAAAGGTTAGAGAAGATTACACAGAGAGAGAATCAAAATTAAGAAAATTAAGAAAGAAAAGAAAATAATTAAACTCCTAGTTTTTCTTCTAATAATTTCAATCTAACGTCTATTGTTTCAAGTTTTTGTAGAATCAAATCCATCTTATCTTCTGCTTCTATTCTTCTCTCAGTTGCACCCACCAAATCCATAGGTCTTGGAAAACTTTCTCTAGGTGGAGGAATGGGTTCATGTTCTCTTACTCTAAATCTTTCTAAGTCTTCTGGAAGTGGTGCCGTTACCTCTTCGGGGAATTCTTCTTCTTTTTTCTTTTTTCTCCTGAGCCAACCAAAAACCATTTAATCAACTTATTCCTATTTCTTTTTTTAGCCTTTCTTCAAACCTTTTTAAAAATAGTAATTCTTGTTTTATATATTTTTTACTATGACTACCGTAAAATAAAAATGAATACGATTTGGCTAAAAATTTATCAAAAACATTTGAGTAAGGAAGTTTTGTAATCATGTATGGGTGTATGTATATTGTTACCCAACCTTTTTTATCTTTTGAATTTTGTTTTCCTATGGCTTTAATTTTTATCCAAATACTTGTTCTTCCATCTTTGTCGTCTCTTCCCCTCCACTGACCATAAAACTCTATAGATTCAGCAGACTTATCCCATTTTATCTCGTCTTCAAAAAATTTTGTTGAAGTGATTCTAAAAGTATCCTTTAATAATGGAGGAACTATTTTTAAGATTTTTGATGGATGGTCTCCAGAGTATTTTAATATTTTTTGATGGTGAGGTGAGAAAACATCAACCACAAATCTTAAGTCTGGCATTTTAAACCCTTGCTAAGGTTTTAACTTGATCACAAAATAAAGATAACAATCTTCTTCCTTCTCTTAGATATTCTTCTCTTTTGCTGCTATAAAAAACTGTATGCCAGAACATTCTAAGAATTTCATAAAATAAACTTCTTTGCCAAAATGTGTCTTGTGGGTATTCTGTTCTTATTTTTCCTTCTATAACTATTTCCGCTTTACCATGTTTTTTAGAAGATTCTCCATCCAGTTTAACGTCAATAAATAAGTATGTAAATTTGTCCAAGTCCTTATTTATTTCCCATCTAACTTTAAATCTTTCAGGCTCACCTTTACTCCATTGAAATTCTTTTTCTTGAATAGAATGTTCATGAACTCTAAATGAAACTAATAACAAGTTATATATTTCCTTGTAAAATCTCTCTGGATTTTTTCCAGAGAATTTTATTTTCACTAGAGGGAGAGGTCTAAGCAAATCATCTTCAATCATTAGTTTTGTTCTTGCCCAAACCATTTTAATCCCAACTAATAATTAGATAAATGTTTTTATAAACATTTAACTCTGTTTCTAAATTATTTTTACTAATTGTCTTTTTGAAACAAGTATGTCATGTCTCATAACAGTTTTTCTTTTTGAAACTTTTGCTATTTGAACTGCACCTCTTAAAACATCCATTGCAAACTTTTCTGTTATTCTTCTCATTTCTTTTTTTGCACTATCAGATATTTTCATTTTAGAGTCTATTTTTCTTACCATTCTTTTAAAAGGTGCTCTTGGTAATTCTGGCATTCAAATCACCATTTTTAACTTTTAATACTTCCGTTTTGGAAGTCAAGACTTCCAGATATTTCATGATATTTATTAAAAGTTCCAATTTATAAGTCTTATCATTTCTTATACGAAAAAAATCAGTGATAGCTTTAAATATTTGATTTACTCTTTACAAATTAAGTGATGATAAAATCATCATTGAGGCGATAAATATGGCTGAAGAATGGGAAGAAGAGGAAGAAGAAGACTTTGATGAAGATTGATAAAACCCACTAAAGCCAAATATCATATGATCCAGTGAAACTCTGGATTTTAACTGGCAATAGTCAGCATATGGTGGCTGGTGAAAGGTCAGAAAAAATGAGGAGTAGTTTTTTACAATTTTTTGAAAAAATAATTTATCTAAATATTGAGGTGTAAAAAATGGCAGCAAGAAGAAAAGCAAAAAGAAAGACAACAAGAAGAAGACGAAGGAAGAAAGAAGAAGAGTGGTGAATTTAATTCTTTCTTCAAATTAAATTTTTGTTTTGGGTGTCATTTGACACCCTCTTTTTTAATAAAAATTTTCTAAAATTTATATAAACTTTACATAAATTATTAATATGATAATTAGAGTAATAGGTTTGGTATTAGCATTTGTAGGCTTTTTAATGATAAAGTATTTTCCAGGCGTCAGAGAACATCAAAGAAGAGGATTTACCTTAAGTGGAATTTTAATAGGCATAATACTAATTTTAATTGGTATAGGATTGATGTTTTTTAGTTGATATTATGGTTGATAAACCAATATTTGAGTTAGGAAAACCAGGAGTTTTGGGTATTCCTGATAATGGTGTTGATCCTTCTACTTTGGGAAGGTTTTTATGTATAGGGCCAACAGGTCTTCCTGGAGTAGAAGAAATCCAAAACAGATATTCAAATTTAAATTTTACTGGACCACCAGGAACAGCTTCTGCAATATATTTTTCTTTGGTTTATCAATTACCAAAATGGGATTGGCAAGTTGAAAAAGCTGATGAGTGGATAGAGGTTTCTCCTACACATAAAGAATATTATGATAGAACAATGGCAACTAAACAAATGTTAGAATCAACAATTAAAACAGGTTTAACATCAGCTGCCCAAGCAGTTGCTGATTTTGAGTTAATGAGTCATGATATAAGAAAATATAAAGAGATACTAAGATATTTTTCTAAAAGAGATGAGCATGTTTTAAGATCTATGTTCATTGATCAGGTAGACGTTCATACAGACATCCCAGGACAACCAATAGCCTTACGTTCAATTGTAGGCAGGTGGCCAACAATAATTGCTGATTTTATGAGATTGGAAGATAAAGATGTTGAGCCTGAAAAAATTGCTAAAAAAATTGAAATATCAAAAGCAGAAGCAGTTATACTTGCAACAAAAAACAGATTGTACATAGAATGGAAAAATCTTTTTGGAGACGCTGCAAAACAAAGATATGAATTATTAAAGGGATTGGTTGGGTCTAGAGGAAAATCAATTATAGAGTATAAGGAATGGTTGAAGCCATACATAGCAAGATTTAAAATGACAAAACTTGGTGGAGAGAGACCTGGTGTAAGGTCTGCAACATTAAGAACATTTGCAGACATAACTGGACAGGCAACATTTGCAAACAAAATAAGAATTTTTGCATGGAAACCAATGAAATTTGCTGAACATAAAAAAATTGCTGCAGAAGTTAGGGGAGATTTTGTAATAAATCCTTATGATGATTACTTAAGAGAAAATTTAATATTAGATCCGGTTAATGGTTTGGCTGCTCTTTTTCCTTGGCTAAGAAATGATAGAAAATACTGTCCTAAGTGTAAGGAATTCTATTCTTTTGATGCACTTAAATGTGAAAAATGTGGTTCAACAAGATTGGAAAACAAAAAATATGCTGATGAAATTGTTGAAGGTGAAATAATTCCAGCTTGGAAAAGAAGGGAAATGCACTTAGATCCTGCAGAAATTTATTACATGTTTTTAGATATTGATGTATTCAGAACAGGAACAAGAGTTCAGGTTGGTGAATTAGAAGATATAGTTTTTTACACTAGAATTTTTGTTTTATCGCAAAACGCTATGCTTGTAAAGATTCTAGAGTTAAAATGCAGAGATTTGGAATTAGAAAAATATATTGATGGAATGCTTGGTATAAAGTTTGAAGACAAAGATATTGCTGAATTGGTTAGAGAAGAATTTCCTGATTTGTATAAAAAACCTAAAGAACTAACTGGGTTCCAAAATTATGTAAAAGGAGTGAGAGAAACTGTTAGTTCTTATACTGATTTTTTCAAAAAAATTAAACTACCTAAAACTAAACATTTAGCATTTTTCAAGCCAGGGCCTTACGAAAGTGATTTAAAAGAGAGAATAACAAAGCATTACCTTAAATATGCTGCTATTCATTTGGGTGCTGTGACTGGTTTTCTTAAAGAAAAAATGGGTGTTGAGTAATGGTAAAGGGATATGTTATAGGATTTTCAAGCGGAATGTTCATGACAGCTGATGCCAAGGAAAAAGAAGCTTTTCTAACAATGCCTAGAAAATTTTTCAAAGGTGCTGTTGAAGGTGTAAATTTTACTCAGGTTGATATAGAATCTGTTACAGAGTTTAACGAACCTTATTTAAAAGAAGGCATGAAAAGAATGAAAAAATTAGGATTAAGGCTTGGTTTTCATGGAGAATCATATGCAATGGGTGGTGGTGAAAAGCCAATTGGTTTGTTAGATTCTTGTATAGAAACAAATTATATTCATGCTCATGAAAGATTAATACAACATATTGAAGGATGTGGTAAACTTGGTGGAGAATATGTTAACATTCACCCTTCAGAAACTACCCCTTTCATAAAATTAGGATTGCAATTACAACCAGCAAAACTTGTTGATCCATGGGGAAGATCTTTAAGAGATTTTCTTAAAGAAAATTCAAAAATTTTGGATTGGGCTGTTGAAGCTCTCATAAAGGGTGTAATTAAAATAACTCATATTCAAGCATATTTTAATTACTATCGGAGAACCCTTTCTGATCAAATGAAAGCTAAAGTAAAAGATAGAGAGCTAACAGTAGAAGAACAAAATAAAATTATAAAAGAAGCTTATAAAAGAGCTTTATTTGATTTTGTTGATTCTAATGAACTTGAATATGGAGCAGAAAGAATAGCTTATTTTTTAATTGCAAGATGGATGCAAAAAAATAATGATCCTTTGTGGAAAACTATAGTTGGAAAATATATCCCAGATAATAAACTTCTTGACAAACATAAAGATTGGGTTCCTGCTGTTGCTTCAAAATACATCTGGGGCCATTTCAATCCAAAGGATACAAGTAAATACAAAGACCCTAAACTATTGTTAAAAAAATATAAAATATACTTTGTTTTTGAGTCACAAATGGGTTCTGCAGGCTTGGAAGGTTTATACAGACTAACAAGACCTAGAGACATGGCTTTTTTATGTAGAGCAATAGGTTCTAAGTGGGTTGGGGTTTGCTTTGATTTTGAACATGTTTTATCACAAAATATTAATCCCTTAAAAGAGATAGAATCGATTCCTTATGGATTGGCAATTCATATAAAAGTTTGCCACTTGGGTTGGCCTACTCCACATGTTCCTGCTCATATGCCAATTCCAGTAGGTTCAATGGCTCATATTTATTTATATGAAAGACTTTTTGAATTAAGGAAAAAAGGTATGAAAGATGCTTTTCTTATTTTTGAAAGAGCAGCAGCAGGAAGAGGAACCACCATCATAGCTTTAAGATTGATAAAACACTTTTTGGAAAGAGATGTTAAACCAAAAGAATTGCCTTTAGAATTTTTTGGAATGGATAAAAAAGGTCCAGACATAAAAAGACAAGAAGTAGCAGTGAAAGAACACTTTTTAGACCCTTTAAAGGGAATGCTAGTTGTGCCTGAAGAAGAATATACATTTTTGAGTAAAGCCGCAACAGAAAAAGGTAAGGCTGAGGTTTGGAAAAAAGAAAAATACAGATAAATTTAAATATAATTATAAACTATTACTTTTTAGTGATAAAATGGCTAAGAAAGTTAGCAAGAAATTAAAGAAATTTTCCTTAGAAACTAGGCTAAAATCAGCTGAAAAATTCAAAGAAAAGATATTGGGTATGTTTAAAGGTTATATTAAGGCTGTGGTGGTCTGGGGATCTATAACAAGAGGAGATTACACAGGAAAATCAGACATTGATATTTATATTATATTTGATGATACCAAGTTTGCATTAAAAAAATTTGAAGAAGTTAGGAAAAAAATAGACAAAGATATTTATTCTGCTGCATCTTCTATTGATCCAAGATTACATCCACAACCAATATTAGCTTTAACAGAATTCATAAAAGGAATAAGATACACACATCCCTTGTTTTTTAATATTGTTAGAGAAGGTTATGCCATTTATGATACTGGATTTTTCATTCCAATGAGAAAGCTTTTAGAATTAGGAGAATTTCCTGTAACAACTGAGGCTGCTCACATGAGAATAGATTCTGTTCCAAGAAGGGTTGAGAGAGTTAAAAATGTTAAGTTGTATATGATTGCTGAAGACATGTACTATGCAATGCTTGATGCTGCTCAAGCTGTTTTAATGTATGTTGGCGTTGGACCACCAGTTCCTAGACTTGCTGCAGAATCAATTAGAGAGCATTTGGTTAAACCTGGTTTATTAGAAGAAGAGTATGCAAAAATGCTTGAAGATGTTATTGATTTTAGGAAAAAAGTGGAACACAAAGAAGTAAAGAAAATTTCTGGGGCAGAGGTTGACAAATGGATAGAAAAAACTGAAAAATATATAAAAAGGTTTGATAAGCTTTTAAGAGATTTAGAATTAGATAGAAAGGCTTATGATATTCAAAAAAATTATGAGGTTATGATTAAAGCTTCTGTGGCTGTTTTAAAATCTTTAGATAAATTGCCAAAAGAACCAGAAAAACTGCCTGAGGCTTTTAAAAAATATATAGTTGATTCTGGTTTGGTCGATCCTTTTTACTCTAGTGTTTTTGAAAAAGTTGTAGATATGAGGAAAATGCTTGAAGAAAAGAAACTTGATAAAGTAACTCAAAGGGATATTTACATGAGCAAGGAATATGTTAGAAGGTTTGTTGGAAGCGTTAGAAAGTTCATTGATAAACCAATAGAGATTTCTAGTGAAAAAGAAGTTAAGGAAAAAATGGAAGAAGCAAAAAAAGTTGTTGAAACTGCTAAAGAAATCAAAGATATTGATAAAAAGAAAAGAAAAAAGAAAGCTAAGAAAAAATAATTAAGATTTTTTCCACAATTCTTTAGCCTTTTTTAAACTAAAGACAACATAGTCTTTATCCTTTGTAAACACTTCTAAAGTTATGGTATCATCATATCCTGTTTTTTTTAATGCAGAAAATATTTTTTCAAAATCTATTATACCACAACCTATTGGTAAATGATCATCTTTATATCCTAAGTTATCAGCGGCATGAAAATGTCCAATTCTTTTTCCAAACATCTTAATGAATTCTAAACAGGTGTTTCTTCCTGTTAGATTTGCATGGCCGGTGTCTATTATTATTTTCAATTCTTTAAAATCATTTAAAATTGGTTTAAACTCTTCTGGTTTAAACAACCATCTTGCTTGAGGACCCATATTTTCTAAGCAAAGTGTAATTCCAAATTCAATTGCTTTTTCATAAACTTTAGCAAGAAAATCATATCCGATTTTTTCCATTTGTTTTCTTCTATACACACCCAAACCGCTAATATAACTTGGATGTACAACAAACTTCTTTATTCCAAAATCATTAGCCAAATCCAAAGAGTCTAGTACCTCTTTTTGTGAAACCTTTCTTATGCCTTCAGAAATATCTGCAGTTAATACATATGATGGGGCATGCCCCACAATGCCAAGTTTATGAGATTTTAAAACTTTCAATACTTCCTTTTTATTACGAAGTAACTTTTTGGCAGTTAAAGGGGCATCCATTGTTAGTTCTATAAAATCAAAGCCGGATTTACCAATAAATTTTATTTCTTCTATTATAGGTTTTACTGGACTGTTCATG
>JABAOF010035744.1_pt4 | contig 12510 bp, 17 predicted proteins | sample 7062171 | NCBI WGS metagenome assembly JABAOF01 (sample SAMN14538628, study PRJNA623070) | marine sediment metagenome | biome: marine biome [ENVO:00000428]; feature: marine pelagic biome [ENVO:01000023]; material: deep marine sediment [ENVO:00002113] | place: India: Gulf of Khambhat ... | reverse complement strand
TTTAATTACACCATTTCCATAACCGGGATTGGTATTGTTGATATCGAAATCTTTGGCGAAAGAATTGACCACCGGCCCGCCGACCACTATAATGTTTCGTAAGTCTAGATCTTTTAACTTTGCACGCTTTCCAATTGCATTAAGTTGTTTTAAGATTATTTCAGCGGTTCTTTGGTCTTCTAACGGAGATTGTTCGCCATAAACAATGGTAAAATTCTGATTTTTTAAAAATAACCTTAATTCAGTCTTATTATCAATTAAAATGAAAGAATATCCCGTAAAAACAATGAAAATTAAAAGTAAGAAGAAAACTGCTCTCAAAGAAACACCTCAGTCCTTGCTATATAAAAATTTTATTTCGTGTAACACCTCTTTCATGTTACTTTCCTCGCCTTCTATAACAATAGTATCTTCTGATTCGAAGTTGATTTTTGTATTATGGGCTCGGCAAATCTCTTTTAATCTTTCCTTAGATATGTTGGGAGACAATTTAATCCTTGCCCATCCTTCTTTCTTCTTTCTTATCAAGGAGGGTAGTTTTGGTATATATAACTCTTCGGTTAATTTCCCCTCCATTGCGTCTTTTATCCTTTTTTCCCAGAAGTGCTTAGAATTTTCATCAAGTTCAGAGAGATGAGAATGCATTTCATAATGGATTCTAAAAAGAGTTTCCTCCAGTTTCAGAAGATGTTTAATATTTCTGTCCGGATCATATTTAACCATATGAATTAGAGTTTTCGCCATTCGTATATCTTCAATAAGAGATGGTGAAAATTCAACTCCTTTTTTTTGAAGATAAACAAAGAGTTTTGACAATACCCTCCAAAGTTGTGTAAAATGTTCTTCGTTTACGTCCATGATAACTTACTGCTTGTTATATTAAAATTGCATTTATTGTGCCGTCTTGTCCGGGTCTGCTCGTAACTTTCGCCTTACCAATTTCTGTCTGAACTATGGCGCCCTTTGTTACTATGTTTCTCGTGACGAAATGCGGATTGGCGGGATTCTCTAAGACATTTAATAATTTTACTAACTTAGATTCTCCTGTTTTTGTATTCGTTACGTTTACAAGATCAGTTGATAGAATTCTTACCTTTAGGTTGGCTCCTCTTGTTCTAATCTTCTTTACTCTAGTCTTTCCGATTGTTGTTTGTGACGAGGGTCTACCCAGTTCGTATTTTCTCTTTTTTCTGAGGGGTCTTTTACGACCACCTGTTCTTTTCTTCAAAGATCTTCCGTGCCATTCAGTCAAAATAACACCTCTTGGTCTCGAGTTCGAGTTGTATAAAAATTTATCGTAACATTTAAAAACTTTTGGCTTGTTTTTCCATGCATGGAATTGGATGAAATAATCCATTTACTCACCAGGGTTGATTTTGTTGAGGTGAGTAAGTATCATTTCCGAAGAGATTCTTTCCATATTATTCTTACAAGAGAAGGAGTATTGTTCTATGTTCCATTTAAAATTGATGAAATCATGTATAATTACGAAAAAATTGTGGATGAGTTTAAAAGAAGAGGATTTGAAGTATCTAAGGGAAAAGAACAATATAATTTCGACAAATGGCTATACACGGAAGGGAGCGGTATAGCTGAAACGGAAAGGTGGCTGAGGATGAGTATTAGTACTGCGAAGAGTGCTTTAGATGCAGTAAGACCTTTATTGAGGGTCAAAGATAAAAAGGGATTAGATGGTCAAATCTTGTAGACCAATTGACTGTTTGAGCACTTCTACATTCACCTTTCCGGCTCTGTAAATTTTTCCTGTTTTCAGATCATTTACTACAACTTCTGCAGGAGCAAAGATCCCTGGATCTATTTTATAAAAGTCATACTCCGCATCTTTGAATATATCAAAGAAAGGTTTACCATAGTCTTTTGATGAAGAAGATGGTATATTCTTGGTAATTTCCTCTAAATCGTCTCCTTCTTCAGGTTCTATCGCATAAAAAGTCCTTCCTCCATACATAGGCATGTCATTAGTAATTCCCATTGCCTTCGTATCGTCTGGAAAGACCGGTGCGATTGGAGACACTCCTGCCCCGTATTTCACGCGTTTTACGTCGTAATGTAAACCCTCTGAAAGTTTGAATATTCCGTTCTCTACTACCCTTCCTGCTATTTGAATAGATCCTACTAGACAAGCAGTAGGTGCCACGAGCATGTAAAGATCCTCTGATTCGATACCGCATGCATCTGCTATGAAATCAGCTACATCTTCGCTTGGAATCGTTCTGGTTTCTAAGGCTATTACACCTACTTCGGAATCGTCCTTATAATCTATCTTTTCGTAGGTCTTTTTCGGCTTTAATGCAAGTGCTCTGGCAGGTCCTGATCCCATCGCGAAGAATTTTTCTACACTAATCTGCCATCCAGCCTTTTGTGCTCCCATGCAAGAGATTGCCGGATAACTTGTTTCCACTACTATAGATGGCAGTCCAAGATCTTCAAAAGAGGCATATGATATTATGGCAGTCGCTAGTCCACCCATACATACTTCTGTAAAAATAGCACCCGCTTCATAACTTCCAATAACATTAATGCCACAATCGACGACCATCGCGCCATTATCTAACTCTAAACAATCTAACTTTAACTCTTCAGATCGATCTATCATATCTTCAACCAATTCAACTGCGTATTCGTTAACACTTACCTCCTCCAAATTCACCACCTACCGTCAGTCGAAACATTGTTGTTAAAATAGTTTTTGGAAAAACGAATAAAAAATAAATCTCTTATACTCTATTAAATCTATAAAATTAAGTAATTTGAGTACTTTTATTATATGGGGGTTTAGAAAGGGGGTAGTAGGTTAGAATAGGATAATTTCAGTATAAAATTAAATATAACCCCCTTCTATTCGACCAATTTTCCTCTTACCTTTTCATAAAAGTCTTCTGAGAACTTTATGAATTGTGCCTTCCTCTTGGATTTTTTTATTAAAAACTCGGTCTCAATCTTAACCTTTCTCTCATATTGTCCATCTACAACAACTATAGATCTCATTTCGGGTTTTGTGATTTTTACCCTTACTATACTCTCTGAAGAAACTACCAATGGACGAGCACTGAGTTTGAAGGGACATATAGGAACTACCACGAAGGCTTCCACTCTGGGGTCGATTATTGGACCTCCAGCAGACATTGCGTATGCAGTGGAACCTGTTGGCGTGGAAAAGATTATTCCGTCCGTTGAAAAACTTTCTGCAAGTTGTCCGTTGACCCACACCTCTAAATTTAGCATCTTTCCAGGCATGAAAGTCATAATTACGACCTCGTTCAATGCATCTGGTAGGGATTCTCCCCCTATAGAAGGAGAGATCTTAGTCCTCTCTTCTATTTCATATTTTCCCTCTATGATGTTATTAAAGGCAAGTTCTGTATTTTCTGGTGATACTTCTGTTAAGAATCCTACACCACCTATATTTATACCGCATATAGGTATTTCCTTTTTTAATTGGCGTTCTGCCAACAGTATGGTGCCGTCTCCTCCTACGGTAAATATTACGTCAGCCTCTATCTCTTCCAACGGTACGCCTAAGTCTTCTCGATTAATCATCTCTGCAGTAGATTCTTCGACTATAGGGGTAATTCCTTTACTTAATGATAACTTAACGAGGCGTTTTGACACTCTTGATGCTCTCTTGTGCCGTTTTGCAATGATTCCTACCGCTTTAATCATTTATTTTCACCTTTTCCATCGCTTTCTCGAGGATTGATCTATTTCCCGCTGCAAACACAGAAGTGCCGGTTTTAATATCGAAGGTCGGAACTATGTGGTCTCCTTTGTGATCTGTCACGACTCCGCCTGCTTCTTCAACTATAACGATGCCTGCGGCAAGATCGGTTATTCTAGCGCTTCCTCTTACGTCGACAAATATATCATAACTTGAATTCGCGACAAAACACAACTCTAGGGCTATAGAACCGAATAAACGAGATCTTTTCACACAGGAACATAAGTTCTTCACATTTTCCAGATCAAAACCATAGACATATAACCCGAGACAAGCATCCTCTAAGTTTTCTGTTTTGGAAGCCTTTATTTTCCTTCCATTTAAGCAAGATCCATGCCCTTTAAAGGATTCAAAAATATCTCCTGTTACAAGGTTTCTAACAGCGCCGGTTAGTAAATTAATATTACCATCCTCAATTTTTCCTACTGCTACAGAAGCAGAAAACATAGGAATACCTTTTATAGCATTGTCTGTTCCGTCTAATGGGTCTATTACCATTATTATATCGTTGTATCCTTTTTTTAGACCTAATTCTTCGCTCAATATCCAAGTATCGAGATCTTTTGTCTCGAGGTAATCTAGAACCACGTGTTCAGCAAGATCATCGATCCTCATGGTTGGGGTGCCGTCTGCCCCAATACAAAGAACTTCACCTGCCTCGCTGGTTCCTACACAAGAACTCACGCTCGTTTGTATCTCTGACAAGATCTCCTTGGATATCTTCAACCATTTTTTCATATAATCCCATATTGATTCTGATACCAAAACCTTATTAAATGTGTTTCTGATTTTTTGATGGGGGTATGAGATGAAAAAGATTGTGGAAGTGAGATCCCTTAAAACTGGCAGCCATGTAATCATAGACGATGAACCCAGTAAAATAGTTTCCATGTCAACTTCTCAAACAGGAAAGCATGGCTCAGCCAAAGCACGTATCGAGGCAATTGGTATTTTTGACGATCAAAAAAGAAGTTTGGTTAGACCCGTGGACTCTAAGATAGAAGTTCCAATCATAGATAAGAGAAGTGCCCAAGTGATAGCGGTAATGGAAGGCACGGTACAACTAATGGACCTCGAATCATACGAGGTCTTTGAAGTTGAAAAGCCTAAAGACCTTAAGAAAGAACTTGTAGAAGGTGCAGAAATAGAATACTGGATTTCATTGAATAAGATGAAGATATCAAGGGTAAAATGAAAAAAATTAAACAAATAGAACTAACTGATGTAAAAAGTATAGGCGATTTATTAAAAGAATTCTCATCCGCTGCTTTTAACGCTGGGCAACTTTCTTATGCTTTAGATGTACTGGAAGAGATGGTCAGGAATCAAGGTTGTACAGTATTTTTAGGTCTCGCAGGTGCTATGGTCCCCGCTGGTTTAAGACATGTGATCTCGGATATGATTAAAGACGGCTTTTTGGACGTCTTGGTTACTACGGGTGCAAATGTTACCCATGACCTTGTGGAGGCTTTTGGAGGGTCTCACTACAAGAATATTGAGATTAAGAGCAATAATTATAGATTAAAAGACATTATACTAAGAGAAAAAAAGATTAGCAGGATATATGATTCTTTTGTAGATGATGAATCATTCAGTAAACTGGAGAAAGGAATTTTTGAACTTTTTTCAAAGTTACCTGAAGAAAAAAGAGAATTGATTAGTACTAGCGATCTTTTGTATGAGATCGGCATGAGGGTAAAAGATGATAGATCTATACTAAGACAGGCTAGTTTGAGAAAGGTTCCTGTATTTGTTCCAGCCTTCATAGACTCGATACTTGGACTGCATACATGGTTATTCTCCCAAGAAAATAAAATTACTTTAAACGTCTTGGAAGACGTATCGAAAATTTTAGATATTATATTTGAAAGCGAGTCCACAGGCGTTTTAATAGTGGGAGGGGGGGTTCCAAAAAACTTTATTCTCCAATCTATGCTCATGAGTCCGAAAGGATTTGAATTCGCAATCCAAATACGCGTTGATAGACCCGAATACGGTGGAGTCAGCGGCGCATCATTAGAAGAAGCAATTTCTTGGGGTAAAATAAATAAAAAGGCAAAAATAATAGATTTAGTCGGAGACGCAACTATACTATTGCCTATTTTAATCTCCTCTTTAAGAGAGAGGTTAAACAAATGAGGTTGTACTCTCCCTATCAACTCGCAACTCTTAAATGGAGAGAAAGATTAATCTGCGCCTTTGTTGGTCTTTTGGTAGTAGGGATTCCTCCTCTCTTGATATCAATAGCACTGGCTGTAATGATTGGCATAATAATTGGAATCATGCTCATTCGCAATCTTATTTCTGTTGATGAAATCCCAACCATGACTAAATCAATATCTAATATCATAAGCATGGGTCTTTCATTGGTTGTTATTGTAATTCTAATCTATTTGGCGTATAATATTCATAAATACAGACATTTAGAAAAAATAGAGCGAATTTTAATTATTCTAAGTATAGTAGGAGTTATCAACAGTTATGGGATAGTTACTTCTATAGGTGCGGCTATCCGAAGAAAAGAGATTAGCGAAGAGGGAGAAATAAGCATTAAAGAAGCAATGATAACATCTTTTGTATGGATTATTCTTTTACTCGGCGCGATGTATTATGCAAAGACTCTCTTGTATAATATCGGCTTTTGAAGTGTAAAAGAGTCATTTGAATTGATTTAATCATGGGAAAAATATTAAAGGGCAGGGAGCAGAATGAGAAAATGAGGAGATAAATAAAAAATACCTCGATGATGAAGAATTGGGTCTGATTTGATGATGAGCCCTATGAGCGCTGAGCGGTAGTTTACTGACCTCTTTAATTTAATGTCTTCTTTAATCACATTTTAAGATTGAACAACAAGGGTGGCGCGTTTTATTACGCTCATTAGGTTTTTTTATTTTGAATAGTTTGAATCATTCTGCATGAAGATTTCCAGTCTATTATCCCTGAATTTAGATTTCACTACGTCTCCTTTTAAATCTCTCAGACTTATCCTTCTAATCATCTTTCCTACGTGTATCAACAACTCGTCTTCTTCTTGGAATAAGGTAAAATCTTTTTTTTCGAAACCCTCTGGAAATTTTATTTGTATTATTGTTTGATTTGTTTTTTCATCTCTAATAATTTTATGAGGGCTCCTTGGTTTTATAAGCCATTTAGGATCTTTGTTATCGTAGACCATATCTGAGGCTTTTTTTATCTGATCTAATCCCCTGATTTCGAAGGAGAATAATGGCATCTTAAATATCTCTGTATCTTTAAAGATTTTTTCAATCTCTTCAATATTTTTTCTATGGGACTCTTTCCATTCTCTAAAAAACGGTTCTGAAATAACATCCGGTATTATTCTATTTACTACGATTGCTTCTAGCGCTATATTGTATAGATCTAAAAAGGTAGCTATCCTGAGAGTCTCCTTGATAGACATTACCTCTGGTGTGGTGATTACTCGAATAGTCGTTTGTTTTGGATCAGACAACAAGACTCTTAATTTTTTCATTTCTTCGTATAAATTTAAAATCTCCACATAAACATCATCAGGCGGCATAGGAATGGAAGTCGCAAATTGAAACCTTCTCGCCACTCCCACCACTTTTCTTTCAATCTCTATTAATCTTAGTCCGTAAGCCTCGAGAAGATCAGGCAGAGATAAAAGACGGTAGGTATTTCCTGTGGGAGCCATGTCGACAATAATTATATCGTAATCGCTCTTCAAAAAATCTCTTATTTTTAGCAAGCCAAGAATTTCATCGAAACCCGGAGGTACTGAAAATTCATCTACGAAGGCCTTCTCGAGACCCCTAGACATTAAAAACTTTTTTATGTACTCTCCCGCGCTATTCCACCAGATTCTAAATTCGTTATTTATATCTACTTCTAAGGCATAAAGATTATCCATAACCTTTTTTGGCTCTCCAGTAAGTTCGATATCGAGGGAGTCTCCCAGAGAATGAGCAGGATCCGTCGATATTATCAGCGTTTTCAATCCTTTTTCTGCACACTTATAGCCCGTAATACTTGCATAGGAAGTTTTTCCAGTCCCCCCCTTTCCAGAAATCAGTATTATTCGCATGATTATAGATACTTTAAAACATATATAAATCAATTTAATCTACATTTGTTAAGGTGTAAAAATATGATTGGAGCGAGAATAATCCTATACGGAGAGTTTAAAAACGTTTCTAACGCAATAGAAAGCATGCAAAAGATTAACGAATACTTGGAAAGTATGGAAGAAGAAAATAAGATGAATATCGCTTTAGCTGCTTTTGGTGATGAGGAACTGTTCTGGAAAAAGACGGCTGAACTAAAGAAATTTTTGTTTGAAGATACTCCTTTCGAGAAAATTTCCGAAAAAATCGCTGAAAATTTGACTAAAGAAAAAAAGAGAAAAAAAATTGAAGTTGAGTAATCCTCCCACTCTTGATGAAGGTTAAGTAGAATGGATACTTCTCAACATCCTCTAATAAAGTCCACACCCTATCAACAGTGATTCAATACGAATAGGTTTTCTCGATTCTTCTCAACGCAATCCCAAACTTAAACTTCCCTTATTGCGGCTTTAACCTTCGCAACTATGTCTGGGGAGATCTCACTCATGCCGTGCTCTGTTTTGGCATGTTCTGCAACCTTCCCCATGAGTTCCTCATCAGTTTCGGCACGGGCCACGAAATCGCAATCCATTCCAACATCTCGGCAGTGCAACATCTTAGCCGTATTTTTCACCTCCTAATTGGGTATTTTACCATCGCGCCTCACACCTGGCGCTAATTGTGAAAATAATTAATACAAGGATTTCTACGCTACTCAAATTTAAAAAACATACTATCTACCCTCCCAAGCGTTTATTTTGTGCCTTTCAAAATATTTATAATTTATTTATTATTTTTTGTTTTTAGATAATTGCCGATATTATAAAATGGATTTTGGATAAGAATTAATTAACTGTTATTAAGTCTCTTTTCTCCGATAAATTTTTTATTTCCTGCCAACGTATATTCCGTATCCCACGTATTTTAAATACGACAAAATACTCTTGGGGGCTGTCACTGTTTCTTTTGCGAACTTCCTGTAGGCTGGACTTGTGATGCACTGGGACAGAAATCTATACCATGCTCTTGAGAAATCCCTAAAGTCAAACCACCTAATTTCGTCAATCCACTGGCTTAGAGCATTGACTTTGTAGGCTCTCACTACTATGTCTGTCAATCCTGAGCCTTCCAACAATTCTTTCCAACCATCAGAGGTTAGAAATTCCGCTTTAGCCATGGTGCGAGATACATATTCGACCAATTCTGTTGGAGGTGGTGTCTTTATCCAAGTGCACTCATTAAGTCCAATGTATCCTCCAGGCTTTGCTACGCGCACATACTCGTTCACCGCTCTCTGTTTATCTTCTACAAATGCGGTTACGGACTCGCTGATTACCGTATCGAAAAGATCATTCTCGAAAGGGAGGTTTTGGGCATCTGCAACCCTAAATTCAACTTTATTCTCTAACCCTTCTCTTTTCGCCCTTTCAACTGACCTTCTGATCATCCTTTCAGAAATGTCTACACCAACCACTCTACAGCCATACTTTTTTGCAATGTAGCAAGGAGTTTTTCCAACGCCGCAACCAACATCCAAGACGTATTTGTCTTTGTCTATGTGGCATAACTCAATTAGTTCTTTTGTGGCACCCAAACACCCCATATGTTTTGTGATACCCATATCAGCTTGCACTTCAAAGTAAAGATTTTCTTGTTCTGAAATTTCATTCTTAAAGCCTTTAGTACCCATTTCATCATCGCCTCAGTTAAATTTATTTTTTTACTATTTAAGCGTTTTGCATTGCTTTTTTGTAAAAATATGTTTAAAATACAAACAATTTAGTTGTATAAGCTTGCAATACGCTTTTAAAAATTAGATATCCGGTTTCCTTATTATGAAATCCAATTGGAAAAAATAAAAGAGTCTATGGTTTATTTAAATTACTTTTAACTTATCTGTTAATCCATGCAATAATGACTCCACCCAGTAAATCAATGACCAATCCTTCTATAGACCAGTAAAAAATCAGCATAGTTGGTAGGTTGATCAATAAATACGTCGCTAGATAACCCGGGATTCCCCCTACAAAAAAAACCAGCAATCCGTAGGTTAACCCTTTCTCTAAAATACTCTTTCCTGGTATGCCTTCTCTGATCACTACATATACAAAAGCGAATAGTATTCCAGCAATTATGCTAAACAGAATGGAGTATAAATAGAACGAGGCTGGTGGAGGTCCTGCAGTCGGCATCATAATTTTGCTCCAGACTGGAAAATATTTTTCAATCATGTAATACTCCAGCGTGAGCATCGAGACTATAACGTAAATTATTTGGGCTATGATTGCAAACAATATTCCTGAAAGGAAAATTCTTCCTATTCTGATTCTTCCTGCCATTTTAAACCCCCTTTTTTATGTTAAAATACTGGGTTCTGTTAAGTTATTGCTGTTAATGATAAAAAATTTTGGGGTTAAACCTAATCTTAGCAAGTATAATGAGCGAAGAACTATTCTCGAAATGCTCAAAACTATTGCTGATTTAAGAGAAGTCAGGTTATAGAGGACCGATTTAGGTAAATTTAAAGAGAGATAGATTAGAAGGGGCTGATTTAACCGGTATATCTTTCGACACAACCACAATTGAAACTCTAAAGTTATGCCTCTTAGAGGATTCATTTGTTAAGTAATTAAAAATTTCTTTTATTAGTTTAATAAACCGGCAAACCTTTAAACAAAAAAAATAGCCTTCTGAACGCTGAACCAGTCATGTGCATTTTTTCGGTAACCAATTTGAGAAGATATGCAATTTTTAAAAATGAAGAAAGATAAACTATAAACTCCGAAATCCAATTATGCCTAACGGTTCGCAGTAAAAAGAAGTTTGCGGTTGCGGAGCAAATTTGGGCATCAGTTTTTTATGCTGTGTTGTATGAATTTGTCCGAAACCTGCCAAATGTTTATGTTTCATTTTAGTAATTTCTTTATTGAAGAGAAATTCCCACAAGGTGAATAAGTATGAGTAGAGTTGATTTTTCAAAAATCGCCACCAAATACGAAGATTATTCATCGGTTCAGAAATACGCAGGAGAGGTACTTTTGAAGCTTTTAGAGATCGGAAACAGTGAAGATGTTTTAGATTTGGGATGTGGTGTTGGTAATCTAACAAAAATGATAAAGGAAATAACTAAGGGTAAAGTGGTTGGAGTTGACCCATCAGAGGGAATGATTAAGGAGGCAATAGAATATAGCAGGGGTTTAGGTATAACTTTTGAGGTAAAAAGTGCGGAAGAAATAGAGTATAAAAATTGTTTTGATGTAATATTTTGCAATTCTTCACTTCAATGGTTTAGAGATCCACAAAAAGCGGTTGGAAATTGCCACACAGCTTTACGGAAGGGCGGTAGAATTGGAATCCAGGCACCAGCTAAAAGAGTATATAGCCCTAATTTTATAGAAGCCATTGAAAAAGTAAAAGAAGACCCAAGAACAAAAGATATTTTCGCTCACTTTAAGGAGCCTTGGCTTTTGCTTGAAAAAGAAGATGAATATACGAACCTATTAGAGAAAATCGGATTTAAGGTCGTTTTTTCTAAAATAGAAAGTATAAAAACGAAACACACACCTGAAGAAGTCTTTAAAATATTTTCTTCTGGAGCTGCTTTAGGCTATTTAAACCAGGATTTTTATGATGTAAAAATTGATGAGGATTATATTGATACTTTTAAGAAGATTGTAAAAGATTCTTTTGTTCAGCAGGCAAATGAGGAAGGAGAAGTTGAACTGATATTCAACAGGGTATTTTTAATGGCAATTAAAGAGTGAAAAACACGGACAACTCCATATAATGGATCTTGGAGTCGTGTCATGTGTGAAGTCCCTATTTCCGACCATGGGTTAAAGCCCTTCACGGAATACCATGTTTGCATTTGAAGTTCCAGCATTTAATTAATCCTCCTTTCCAGTCATGAAAAAATTCGTCTTTTAACCGCTGTTAGACGACGTAGGCATTTCTGCAGCATATGCGAACGCGTATTTTTGATATTTAATCAAATTAAAGTAAATCGAGTCAAATAGTCACATATCCCGTCATCTTCAAGCTTTCTAATTTCCATTTCTACCTTACATTCTACGCCTGCCTGTTGAGCAACACCTTCAAAGAAAGGGATTATATTCGGCCAAGAAATGTGTGTCTCGATATTCAACTTCTTAGCAATCCGAAAATATCTGCATGAACCCGAATATTCTCACTACTGTCTCTTCAGGAGTATATTTGAGAAATTCAAAATTGTATTCTGGACTACTGGTATATATCGTTGAAATAAGAACTATTGCAAGTGCTCTGGTATCTCTTGGCATATCTACTTCCCTTTCTTGTATCTCTACGGTCTTCAGTTGGCCTAATTCTCTGAAGAGAGACTTGGAAATCGAATCCACCTTATCCCAACCACATTGATGACCAATATGCTTTAAGGTAAATCCATAAAATGCTGCCGTAACATTGGAAAGTCTCAGAGCTAACTCATCAACGGTCTTGGGGAAAATCTTCTCTAACAAGTGTTCCTCTATTTCTTTATCGGGATACTTATCTTTTCCTCTGATACGCTTCATTTCTTCATAACATTTTATATCAGTCATAATAACACTCCATTCTTTGACTTGAAACCCTTTTTAATATAAATAACGCCTATGTCGTATAACTTAGTATATTAAAAGAAGTTTCGATTTGACCTTACAAAGTTAT
>JABAOF010006102.1_pt3 | contig 12511 bp, 10 predicted proteins | sample 7062171 | NCBI WGS metagenome assembly JABAOF01 (sample SAMN14538628, study PRJNA623070) | marine sediment metagenome | biome: marine biome [ENVO:00000428]; feature: marine pelagic biome [ENVO:01000023]; material: deep marine sediment [ENVO:00002113] | place: India: Gulf of Khambhat ... | reverse complement strand
AAGGGCACCAGTATGGCGATAATGATCAGACCGATAATCACCAATTGTTTCAAGTAGGTGGGAAGATGTTTCTCCCTGATGGATTTGATGAAGTAGAGCAGGAGAAAAACTGCCAGGGGAATGCAGTTGGTATATTTAATTCCAATGGAAAAACCCCAGAACAATGCGGACAGGTATTTTTTATCTTTGAGAAAATGATAAACGCCGAGGAGCAGAAACAACGCGGAGGGCAGGTCGTTTTTAACGGCTGTGATTAAAAAAATGCTCATGGGCATGGATACGATAGTGAGGAGCAGGATATGGCGTTTGTTGATTTTGAAATAGTCGACTGCGAAATCCAGAGCCGAGAGGATAAGTATTACCCCCATCATCAAGTGGAAGAGGCGTGGTACCAGGTCTCCGGCGAATACGGCCGGGATCAGTGAAATCTCATAATAAATAAAGGTATTGGCGTAAAAAAATTGCGGGGTGGCAATAAACCCGCCGTTTTGCAGGTAGAGATTGGGAATTCCCAGGTGATAGGCCAGCGAGTCGTAAAACGAGGGAGGCAGAGACGCATAAATAAGAGGAAAAATAAAAATAAGGTATTCAAAAGCCGGGCGTTTGAGAAAAGCCCGGAGGTTTTCTATAAAGTATAACGACGATTTCCGGTCCTTATTTTTAAATATGAAAAGCAAGAAGAAAAGTGGTGCCAGGTAAAAAAGGATGAGGACCCAATGAGAAAGTATTTTGAACAGGGAGACCAGGTAAAAGAAAAAGGTGGTGAATATCAATCCCACGGCAACAGTTGAAGTGAAACCGGTAGGCTGGCCGGTTTCCAGGTCTTTGTTTTGCTTATGACCGAAAAAGTTCATAAAAATGGAACCGTAGATATACAAAACAAGAACCAGGTAGAGGGCTTTTGCCAGGGGGAGGATGATGTGAAGTATATAAGAAGACGTTACCAGGTTCAGGGTGAGGATGATAGCGATGGCGATGAGCAGTCGATTCAATGTTATCCACATAATAAAAAGTTTTGCGGGGGTCCAGGGGGCGGTTTTTCAAAAGAGCCCCCTGGCCGCCGGAGGCACCTTTACTACTTATTCGAGGGGAGTTCTAAGCCGTAGCCTTGTTGTTTATCGGATTTTTTCAGCATGAATGCCAGGAAGATGGAGATGACGCCTAAAACCACCAGCATTAATATGGGAATCATATAATTGTAAAATGGAATTTGTCCGGCTTCTTTCATTGCCTGTATTTTCAGGCTGATATCTCCTTCTGCTAATCCCTGTGCTTCCAGGGCGCTTCTTACTTCCTGTAATTTGGCTACTACTGTGGGATTTGCCAGATCCAGGACGCGGCCGATTCCCCAGAAGAAAGCCATCAGTCCCCAGTTTTGGATGGTAAACATGGTGGCATAAGCGGTGCCCAGTCGATTCTTGTGAACGATTTTAGCCACTGAGGGCCACATGGCTGCCGGCACCAATGAAAAAGCAATACCGAGGCACAGCAGACCAAGATAACCCAATGCCACACTCTGGAATACAGAGAGGGCAAGGTGGGCAAAAATCAACAGCAGTGAGCCCAGCATCATTAAAGAAGCGGCTTTTCCTTTTTTATCCACGATATTTCCAAAGATAGGGGTGAATAAAATCGTGCCCATGGGAAGTAAACTGGCAACTTTCGGACCGTTTTTAAGCCATACGGATAGGATATCTTTAAGTGCATAAACAAAACACACAAAGAGAATGAATGTGATCAGAATAGAAAGGAGCTTACCGGTTTTATTTTTTATATTTGTGGGTACTAGAGAGAATCCAATCCCGAATATAAACAACACCACATATATTATGGCATTGCCCAATGCCGCGCTTCCGAATAGAGTAACCTTAGCGGTTTCGGGAAGATTGTAAGTGAATGCGAATTTATTGACCAGCAGATCCGGGGCGTACTGCATAAAGGGGAACACGGCCGAATAGAACGCCACGCATAGAAAGGCGATAAAAAGAAAGGATTTGTCCGTAACCAATTTGAGTAAATCGGATAATTTGAATTTGTCCTCTTCGGCTTCTTCGGCTTTAGTTTTAAGTTGTTTGTCGATTTTTACATCGAAAATTATATATATAACAAACATAATTAGACCGATGCCGATAAGGGTGGCGGCAAAACTTACGGCAGTGGGGGCGTTGTTACCGGCGATATCCGGTGACAATGCCGTTCCCATGGTTGAACCCAGACGTCCGAATCCCATGTTGATGGCCATGGCCAGGGCCAATTCATATCCCTTAAACCACTTAACAAGCGTTCGCAGTACCACCACGCATGTAACCTCCAATCCGACACCGAATAGGATACGTCCGATGATCATGACTGTTAACCGGGTAGACGGATCGTCTGATAAGACACCATGAGCACCAAGCGCGCAGATCGTTGCCCCCAGTGTTGCCACTGCTCCGAATATGACCCCGGTTAACCGGATTCCCCATTTGTCCAGGATAATCCCGCCCAGGATGATCATACCAAAAACATTGGCAATTGTGGTTAAACTGATTAGCGTGCCAAAATCAGTGGAGCTGATGCCCATCTGGCTTTCCATCAGCGGCTTTAAACCTGAAAAGAAATCCTGGAACCAATAGGTGCCAAACATTAAACCACTGATCAAAATCATTACAAACCAGCGCATAGGTGCTGAATCTTTTAATGTCTGTTTGATTTTTTCGATTTGTTCTGTCATCTTAATACCTCATATAGGGATGGATTTTATTATTTTTGACTGAATATAAAGATCAGGTGAAAAGTAAGGAAAGCTTACCATCTGTAGATTATATATTAAAAATAATCGAATTGCAATACTATTTTTTTTATAGTTTTTGCCTTCGGCGACCAGGGGGGCTCTTTTCGAGAAAACCGTCCCCCTGGACCCCCCGCAAAAGCTTTTGTTTAGGGTGAGTTATAATTTTTTGATTTTTAGTTTGTTTGGTGTCTTTCCATAAGTCAACAGTATTACCCCTGCCAGGGGAGTGAAAAAAGGTAAAAAAATTTTTTTCATTTTTTTAGTTGACAAATGAGACTTCTTAGGTTATATTATAGGGGTAAGTAAATATTTACTTACTTTAGGAGTTTAAGAATTAAAATGACCGAATGGACAAACAGACAAAAAGAAATTATCAATGCCGCCCTGGAAATTATCTCCACAATGGGCATTCAAAATTTAACCATTAAAACCCTGTCAAAATGGATAAATGTAACGGATGGGGCGATTTACCGGCATTTTAAAAGTAAAGAAGAAATTCTTACCTCTATTGCCGAGTTCTTTAAAGCCAGTTCAACCGAGCTTTTAAACCGGATTGTATCTTCCAGGGAACCTGGTATCAATAAGATCAAAGCCTTTTTCCTTGGGCGCTGCCGACAATTCTCCGAAAACCGGGGACTGGTACTGGTGATGTTTTCCGAGGATATATTCAAAGGGAATGAAGCGTATCAAAAAAAGATTTATGAAACCATTCATTCCCACAAGAAACTGTTGATAGAAGCCATTGTGCAAGGGCAGAAAGAGGGCATACTCGAGGAGATTGAACCTGAACATATGTTTATGGCTGTAATGGGAGCTCTCCGGCTTCTGGTTACCCGTTGGCGGGGAGCGGATTTTGGTTTTGATCTTCTTAAAGAAGGTGAAAAATTGTGGAAATCTTTAGAAAAACTGATCTCTATATAAAAAAGGAGGAAAATCGTGAAAAGACAAATCATTAGAATCGACGAAGATAAATGTAATGGATGTGGTCAGTGTATTCCGGGTTGTCCGGAAGGGGCACTGCAAATTATCGATGATAAAGCCAGGCTCATCAGTGATCTTTTTTGTGATGGTCTTGGGGCGTGTATTGGGACCTGTCCACAAGAGGCCATTTCTGTTGAAGAAAGGGAAGCTGAGCCGTACGATGAGCGCAAGGTGATGGAAAATATCGTAAAACAGGGTCCCAATACCGTTCGGGCTCATTTGCTTCATTTAAAAGAGCACAATGAGCTGGAACTGTTGAAAACAGCGGTTGCTGTTTTAAAAGAAAAGGGGATGGATATTCCTGATATGAACCCTTCTGCTCCTGCCTCTGGCGCCCCTGGTGTTTATGTAAATTCCGGGCATGGTCATGGGCATAGTCATGGTGGACCTGGCTCCGGGCCTGCGTTTGCCAAAGGTTGTCCCGGCGCAGCCATGATGGATTTGAGAAACAAACAGTCAAAGCCGGCACAGCAGACCGGGGTTGTAACGGCAGCGTCTCAGCTCCGGCAGTGGCCGGTGCAGCTTCAGCTCATTAACCCTCATGCTCCCTATTTACAGGGTGCTGATCTGTTGGTGTCGGCCGATTGTGTACCGTATGCCTATGCAAATTTTCATGACCGGTTTTTAAAGGATAAAATCATGATCACTTTCTGTCCCAAACTGGACCAAACCATTGACCAATACATTGAAAAATTAACCACTATTTTTCTTGACAACGACATCAAGTCGGTGTCTGTTGTGCATATGGAAGTGCCTTGCTGCTCCGGTACCACTCATATTGTGCAAAAGGCGTTGGCAGAGGCAAAGAAAATCATCCCCATCAAGGATTATACCATCTCCATATCCGGTGAGATTATTTGAACATGTTCTTCATAGGTGTTGATCTGGCGTGGTCGGAAAGAAACAGTACAGGTGTTGCTATTATTAAAAGTCAGAAAGGTTCGGCAGATTTTGTCTGCGGAACCAGTGATATTTACGAAAACAGTGCGATTGTAGACTATATTATGGCCCACACCCGGGGTGACCACGCCTTCATTGCCATTGATGCATCTTTAGTGGTAAAAAATAAAACCGGTGAGAGAGAGGCAGAAACACGACTAAAAAAGATGTTTGCGAAATATCATGCTGTTCCTTATCCGTCGAACCGGGATTTATTTTACCGTCTATATGGTGGTGTGCGGGGTGAGCAGATAACTGAGATGCTGGAACAAAAGGGGTTTCAACATTCTCCTTACATAAAGAAATTTGAAAAGAGTCATAAATTTTTTGAGGTATTTCCTCATTCGGCCATGGTGGTTATTTTCCAATTGGAACAGGTCTTGAAATACAAGGCCAGGAAAAAACGTTCCTATACCATGCGTTGGCAGGAATTTGAAAGATATCAGGGGTATTTAAGCAGCCTTCAACACCGAAAGCCGTCCCTGAATTTGCCTTATGATATACTTAAAACCGATGTCAGGGCTTTAAGGGGAAAAGCATTGAAGCGGTATGAAGATTTATTGGATGCGGTTTTTTGTGCATATATTGCTTTTTATTACTGGTATGAACCTGAAAAGTGTTTAGTTATCGGAGATTTAAATGATGGTTACATTGTAACACCTGTTTTTGCTTGACAAAAACAGGATATCCGTTTATTATTACTTTAGCCTGCGGTTTTGGTTCCCCAGGGATATTTGCAAGATGCCAGAGATAAGCACAAAAAAAGGTAAAATGTAAAAATAAAAAGAAGAAGGATTTAATTACATGAAAGTCATCTTTTTACTGGTCCTGGCGTTGGTACCGGGGATTGTGTTACTTTATTTTATCCTTTCTATGGACCGTAACGAGAGAGAACCCCTGGGACTGGTGCTTAAAATCATGCTGTTGGGAGCGTTAAGCGTTGTGGTCGCGGCAATCCTGGAGATCAGCATTGGATACCTGCCAATCTATGATAACAGCATACTGGTCAATGCGGTAGTCATCGCCTTTGTCCGGGTAGCATGGGTGGAAGAGCTTTGTAAATTGGGGGTTGTTCTACTCTTTGCCTGGAAGCACAAAGAATTCACCGAAGAGAATGACGGCATTGTGTACGTGGGTGCCAGTGCCCTGGGATTTGCCATGCTGGAAAACATTTTTTACGTTTTGGGTTACGGCATTGGTACCGGGATTTTAAGGGCTCTCACCGCCATGCCGCTGCACTGCTTTACCGGTGTATTAATGGGATACTACGTGGGGCTGGCAAAAGTATCCCCGGATAAGAACACCAGGCGTTCGAATATATTCAAAGGGTTCTTCCTGGCTTATATTCTGCACGGTGTTTATGATGCCTTATTGTTAACCCGAACACCGGCGGCGATTCTTGTCTTTCCCCTGGTGGTGTGGTTGATTATTTTTGGGATCAAGTTTCTTAGAAAGGGCCAGGCACTGTCGTTGGCCCGGGCGGCTGCAGCCCGGGAAGTTGCACCTGAGGCTGCTGCAATCCAAACCCAGGAAATACTGGCCTCTGCAAGTCCCAAAAACCAATTATGGAAAATTATCATATCGCGTACCCTGTTAACCCTCAGCGCCTTATTTTGGGGACTTGTTTTGGTGGGGCTTTTGATAAAACTGGAACAATTCAAATCCCAGATAGCGGATGTCTTTCTTGGAGCTGTTATCCTGAGTTTTCTGCCTATTCTTATCGGCGTTATATTGGAAACCTCTTATCGACGAAAGAAGAAATTATACGAGGAACTCCAGGAGACAACAGCCGCGCCGCAATTTAAGATGCCGCCGGCTCCTGTACCTGCACCTGCATCTACTCCTACATATACATATAAATATCCATATGCATATGAGACCGCATCGTCCTTTGAGGCTGTTTCCTTTGCACTTGAGGCATCTCCACCGGGTCAAATGTGGCGAATTGTTGTATCGCGCACCCTTTTAACAATTAGCGCCCTGTTCTGGGCCTTGTTGATATTGGCATTTCTGTCTAAAATCGAAGAGTACGGAACCCAATGGTTTAATATGATTATCGGTGGAATGGTTTTTAGCTTTTTTCCTATCTACATCGGGGTTTTGCTGGAAGATTCGTATCGGAAACGAAAAAAACTGTTTAATAAAATTAAAGAGCCCCTGATGAAACTACAGGCGGCATCAATACAAACGGGAAAAGAAATCCCAGCGAAAGTCCTGACCCTGTCACCACCCGGTCAATTATGGAAAATTATTATTTCTCGAACTCTTTTTGGCCTCGCCGCCCTGTTCTGGATTATCTTTTTATGGGGAGCGTTAGCGGTTAGTAAACTAAGCCCATTGGAATTTTTCTATGGCTCCTTTGGAGGAGCGATTTTAACGGCTGCACCCCTTTTAATCGCTGTACTGTTGGAGGGGTCTTTTCAGAAAAAAAGGAAAGAATTCAAGCTTACTCGACAGAATATGATTTCAACTTCTATGCAATCGCTTGCCCGCGATCCCAGGATCCCTACAAATTCGGATGAAGACCTGTTCACATATTACCGCAACCTGAAAGAGAAACGATCCAGGAGTTTATAATAACACTTCGTGCTTTTTACCGCATTGTAAATGCCTTCGTGCCTTCGTGGTGAAAAACAGCTTAACTGTTCCTTCTTTCATTCGTGGCTATCGTTACAACTGCGCGATACGCTCCTTAAAAAGCTTGTAATCCGGGAACTGGAAGATCCAGGTTCGTTCATCATCCAGGGTTTCCAGGTTAAAGACCCCGGGGACGTTTTTTTCCTGCTTCTTCAATTTTGATAATAAGGGAAATGGTGATTCGGCATCTTCCTGGAATTTCATTACCACCTTATCCAGGTAAACGTCGACTTCTTCCAATGACCACGTCTTCACCAGCAGCCGTATCATCCCGGCAAAGAAAATCTTCTCAATGCTGTCGGGCATGCGGCCGTACCGGTCCTCCAATTCCAACCTCAATTCTTGCAGCGCCTCAAATCCTTCTGCCTCAAGAATCTGCCGGTAGAGGGTGATTCGTTCGCTGCTGTTTTTGATATATCCTGGATCGATGGAATAAGAAAAATGAATGTTGATTTTACCTTCTTTCCGGGTTTCCAGTTCCCCTTTTAACTCTTTGATGGTTTTTACCAGCATCTGGTGGTAATAATCGAAGCCAAGGGCTTCAATGTGACCGTGCTGCCTGTTGCCCAGCAAAGAGCCGGCACCTCTTAATTTGAGGTCGAATTCTGCCAACCTGTACCCGGAACCCAGGTCGGCAAACTCGCGGATCGCATCCAGCCGGGACCTGGCTTTGTCCGAGATAGTCATTTTTCGAACCAAAAAATAAGCATAGGCCTGGCGGTTTCCCCGGCCAATCCTGCCGCGGAGCTGGTAAAGCTGGGTCAAGCCAAACCGGTCGGCATCCAACACAACTAACGTATTAACATCCGGGATATCGATGCCGTTCTCAATAATGGTGGTAGAAACCAGGACGCGGTATTTCTTACTGATAAAGTCCATCAGGTTGGTTTCAATTTCCTGGGTTTTCATCTTGGCATGAATCACTACCGTCGGTACCCGGGGCAGCCACTGCTGGAATTCTTCTTTAAACGTATATATCCGCTCAATGTCATTGTAAACGATAAATACGGTTCCATTCCTCTCTACCTCATTCAATACGGCAGAGATGATGATTTCTTTAGAAAAATAGCCGACAAAATTTTTAATTGCCAACCGGCCGATGGGAGGCGTGCGGATGGTGGATATATCTTGAAGCCCGGAAAGTGAAAGGGATAAGGTCCTGGGTATGGGAGTGGCCGACATGCTGAGCACATCGATGTCTTCCCTGCCGGCCTTGAGTTTTTCTTTTTGAAATACACCGAATCGCTGCTCTTCATCGATAATATAAAGTCCCAACCGTTTGAAGGCAATGTCTTTGGATATTAACGCATGGGTGCCGATGATGATATCCAGCCTGCCCTCTGCCAAATCTTTAAGAATAGTTTTCCTTTTTTTGGGGGAGACCATCCGTGACAGCATGGCAATGGTAACGGGAAAATCCTGGAACCGGTTTTTGAAGGTAGAGTAATGTTGATAGGCCAGGATGGTGGTGGGGCAAAGGATTGCTGCTTGTTTGCCGTTGGCCACTACCCGCAGGGCGGCCCGGATGGCTACTTCGGTTTTGCCGAAACTGACATCTCCGCATATGAGCCGGTCCATGGGAAATTCGGCTTCCAGGTCGGCAAGGACATCTTTAATGGCCCTTTTTTGGTCTTCGGTTTCTACGTATTGAAATTCTTCTCCCAGTTTCTCCTCCAGTTCATATTCTTTGGCATAGGAATTGCCTTTGATGGCTTTTCGCATGGCATAAAGTTCCAGCAGCTCCCGGGCAAAGGTGATAATGCTCTTTTGGGCTTTCTTTTTCTTTAACGACCATGTGTTTCCCCCCAGTTTGTCCATCCCGGGGGCGTAACCTTCAAAAGCAATATATTTGCTTAAAACGTCCAGTTCATACACCGGGACATAGAGGTACTCCCGGTTCAGGTATTCGATTTTTAAAAACTCAGTCACATGCCCTTCAAACGTGAGTTTTTTAAAGCCCACAAATTTGCCGATGCCGTGCAGATTGTGCACCACCATGTCGTTGAGTTGAATCTCATTGAGTAAACGCTGCTCGGATTTCAAGCGATCCGCCCTGTCCGGCTCGATTCGCTCGATGTACCGGAAATGCCTGTCCGCTAAAAATATGCAGCCGGTCTCCTGGTTCTCAAAGGAATAAGGAATTTTTAATTCTATATGACTGAAGGTTGCGAAATTTTCCGCTAATCTTTCGTTGATTTGCTTATCCAGCGAAAAGATAAATAACCGGTACTTATTCTTTTCCAGTATCTCATGAATATGACGGACATCTTCCAGGTTAAAATCTATAATGCTTTTTTTAAGTTTTACCCATTCCACCACCGAGGAGATGGTGTCCCAGGTTTCATTGATACTTAAAACCTTTTTGTCTGCAAACGAAGAAGGGAATCCAAAGGTAAAAAGGTTTGCGGGTTTTTCTAAATTGCTTTCTTTCTCGCAGGCGACTTCATATATTTTTTCATAATGGGTCAGTAGTTTCCCGAATTCATCGCTGATTTTTCGTTTATCGGATATCACTACCCGGTAATCCCCATCGGCCCCTAACAGGTCAGGTAAATACTTCATTCCTTGTTTTTGGCTTTTAAAGTAATCGGAACAGGTTTCATAGTTTAAAAAGAACCGGGAGAGGGGGAAAACAATACGGTCGATGTGTTTTAAGGATTTCTGGGTATCCGGGTCAAAGATACGGAGGGAGATGAGGGTATCTCCTTCGATTTCGATTCGCAGGGGGTAGGTGGTGTCTATGGGAAAGACATCTACGATGCTGCCCCGCCAGGCGATATCGCCGCGTTCTTCTACGATGTTCCGGCTGCGGTAACCCATGACGCCGAGCTGCCGGATCAATTCATCCCGGCTGATGGTTTGCTGTTTTTCCAGTTCCAGGAAGAAATGGGGAAGTTGATGTCGTTCTTCGAATTTCAGGTTCAAGGCCGACAGCGTGGTAATGACGATAAGGCGCTTGTTTTTGTTTTCCAGGATATGGGATATTAATTTTGCTTTATTGCCGATGGCATAGACATTGCTGTCGGTATTGATGTAGGGGTCTTCAAAGGGAGTGATGTAAAACTGAATGGAGATATCGGGTTCTTCCGGGTTAAATAATTTCAGCCATAGTTCCAGTTTTGCTTTTTTTTCTTTGAGGTTTTCGTTTTCTCCCACGATCCAGAGAATATGTTGATGTTCCATAGAGAATAGACCGGCAACGATTAATTCGATCAAGTCCCGGTCGATATTATCGATGTCTGTATAAGGAGACTCAGAGGTGATTAAGCGTTTAAGTTTCGGGCTAAAGATGTAATCTAGCATATTCATGATTGGACATTATACCGCTTCATTTTCTATGATTCAAGTCAGGGGGTTGGCGCCCTTTTCTAACAAAAAGTTTTGCAGGGGTCCAGGGGGCGGTTTTTCAAAAGAGCCCCCTGGTCGCCGAAGGCATAGAAGTTCAGGATGGACATCTTAAAAGTTTTTTAGTTTTTATGTCCATCCTGTAGATAAAAAATGGCGGTTAGTAGATCCGCACGGAGGGCATTAGTTTTTTCAGAGTGCCCGTGCGGTACAAGAGTTTTAAAAGAGAGATTTTGCCACCATTTTCATTATGATATTATACTTTTTTTCCTTGAAATTTCAAGCGGTTGGTTTGAATTTTCAAGGAAGTTTAAGGGGCGTAAACGTTTAATTGCTTCCGCTTCCCAGGTGGTAGCTTAATACCAGGAATACCTGTTCATCTTCATCTTTTTCGAATTCAATCGATATCTCGCCTGGCTTATGGTCTTCAGGATTACTGCTAACTCCTGTATTAATTTCAGTACTAAAACCCGCCAAATCAATAGCATTGTCTATAGTCTTTGGATTTACGGCCCCACCGGCAATTGAAAATAGTTGAATGGTATCGATATTAATTTCAAAGCTTTGGGTGAGGTAAGGGAAATGATCTTTCTTAACGATTATTCTTAACGATTCGTCTTCAGAGTTAATAAACCGGTGCCATTCGGTTGGAAAATTATGTCTTAAGCTAAAAGAAAGGGCTAAACCGGACTCGCTTGCATCTTGAGCGGTAGGAGAGATAAATAGAGGTGTCCTTCGGACGATTTTAAAACGCCTTAGGCGAAGCCATCTTAATCTCAACCTTAACCTCAACCTAAATTATTCCATAAAGTTTGTTTTGGTCATTGGAATTTGGATTTTTCTCGCCTGCGGCCTCATTACAACAAAACAGAAAAAATCACTTGCTTTTTACTCAATTTTTATATATATTGCAATATTGGATTTTTAAAATACCATTCACAACTGTTTGAAATGGAGAAAAAGGATTGACTAAAAGAAAATACACGTCGCGTTTACAAAAAGGCGGTGCTTTATTGGATGATATGAGACTATTGGTACAAAATTGGGCCGAGGATGCATCCTGGAATGAACAAAGAAAAAAAATAATCTTAGAAAATACCTTAGGGAAAAAAACAAAAAAAAGAATAATCCATATTTTAAACTCAATTTTTTATCCGAGATTTTTAAAAGGTAATCCACTAGACGCGTGGAAATTGATTAGACCCCTTGAGGATAACAATTTATCCATCGAGGTATTAAAACCTGTTTATTATTGGGTCTCGTGCCGGAGTGATTTGGTCTTATATGAATATGTTTTAGAAGAAATGTTCCCCAAATGTAAAAGTTTGGATTTGTCTGTTCGAATGGAAGAAACCATTTCATGGGTAAAAAAAAAGCTGGAGGCGAATAACCAGGAATGGTCGGAATCTGTTACCGAAAGAGTTGCCTGGGGGATTTTAGCAGCGCTTCGCGATTTTGGGATTCTTGAAGGCACAAAAAAGAAAAAAGTCGCACCTGTATATCTACCTTTGGAAGCCTTTGTTTATCTTGCTTTTACATTGTACAAACTTGGAAGTTCAGGGGAAAGATTGGTTAATCATCCTGATTGGAAGCTTTTTTTAATTGATACAATGGTTGTGGAACGATTATTCCTGGAAGCCCATCAAAACAAAATGCTGCATTACCAATCAGCAGGAAAAATTTACAGGATTGAATTTCCTGTAAACAATTGGGAGGGAATGGCTGATGTCATCTCTGGAAGAGCAAATTAAAACATTAGAAAAAGATTTAATTAATCAACCGATGCGAATATCTGCGTATCATGATCTCCCCTTTGCCATATTCCTTTATCATCCC
>JABAOF010001943.1_pt3 | contig 12511 bp, 12 predicted proteins | sample 7062171 | NCBI WGS metagenome assembly JABAOF01 (sample SAMN14538628, study PRJNA623070) | marine sediment metagenome | biome: marine biome [ENVO:00000428]; feature: marine pelagic biome [ENVO:01000023]; material: deep marine sediment [ENVO:00002113] | place: India: Gulf of Khambhat ... | reverse complement strand
TGATCTATGAGACGATTCTTTTCGAGAAGGTAGATGGTGTATCCACCATAACCCTTAACAGACCTGAGAGCCTCAATGCAATAAACTTCGAAATGGCACAGGAGTTACTCCGAGCCACTAAGGAATGTGAGGGCAAGGAGGTCAGAGCCGTTGTGATCCGTGGAAGCGGAAGGGCCTTCTGCGCTGGCGGAGATGTGAAGGCGATGAGGGAAACCCTTCCTAGACAAGGAGAATTTCTAAGGCGGACTGCTGGGATCCTACACGAGCTGATCCTCGCACTTCGAGCTCTGAAAAAACCCGTGATCGCTTCTATAAGCGGCCCCGCCGCCGGAGCGGGCTTCAGCCTGGCTTTGGCATGTGACCTTCGCATCGCCTCGGAGAAGACTAGTTTTAACACAGCCTACGTTAGGATTGGTCTTTCTCCTGACGGAAGCGGAACCTACTTCCTTCCAAAGTACGTCGGTCTCGGCAAAGCCTGTGAACTCTTTTTCTTAGGCAACACCATAGACGCAAAAGAGGCTGAGAGACTCGGACTGGTCAACAAAGTAGTCCCTGAAGACGACCTCGAATCCACAACTATGGAGCTAGCGAGAAGATTGGCGGAGGGGCCGACTCTGGCGATTGGCCAAACTAAGCTCCTTATAGATCTCTCTTTTACGGAGGCCTTGGGGTCCCAGCTGGATAAGGAGCTTGAAAATTTAGTTCGCTGCAGCGAAACCCAAGACTTTGTCGAGGGTATCTCCGCATTCTTTGAGAAGAGGAGGCCGACATTCCAGGGAATGTAGACCAAAAATTTTCTATCATATCCGTTTAATGGAAACTTAGGTCTTTGCTAATGAGTCTTGACTTTTTATTTCTTTGTGAGAGTAGGTGCATGCAGCATACTTTCTACCTACTAGATTTATTTATCAAATATGCTCTTGAAAAGCCTCAGGAAGTTGCCTCCCAATATCTTCTCAATTTCTTGATCGGAATATCCTCTGGCTACAAGGCCTTTGGTTAGGTTTGGAATATTGGATATACTAGTTAATCCACTTATGTACTCGGGTTTGTAACTCCAGATGGATTGATATAGATCCTCGCCCCAGTCTTCAGTTATGTCAAGACCTACGCCTATATGGTCTACTCCTACTAGCTCTGCTGTATGGTCCACGTGATCCAATAGGTGCTGAATGGTCGGATTCGAGCCTACGCTGACGAAGTCGCGGTAGGCGTTCATACCCATTACACCTCCTCCCTCTGCTAGAGCTTTAATCTGCTCGTCGGACAGGTTCCTCGGGTGATCTGCAAGAGAGCGGGCATTTGAATGGGAGGCCACGACGGGATCCTTTGAAGTCTCCAATATGTCCCAGAAACCAACCTCAGAGAGGTGTGAAACGTCGATCACGATTCCCAGCTTATTCATCGCTTCAACGGCCTCTAAGCCTAGATTCGTCAAACCAGCGTTAGACCGTTCGACAGCACTATCCCCCAGCAGATTCCTAAAGTTCCAAGTGAGCTGTATGATCCTGACCCCGAGCCTATAAAAGGTTCTCAAAAGACTCAGATCGTTCTCGAAGGGCTTCCCACCCTCTAGGCTGAGCATCAGTGCGATCTTTTCTTCTATCTTCGCTTTTTCAATATCTTCGGCGGATGTGGCCAAAGAAATATTGTTTCGGCTCTCTTCAGACTCGAGGTGCAAAGCATCTATCAGCTTGAGGGCTCGTTTAAGAGGGTCCGTCCCTCCAAATGGAAGGCTTCTCAGAGGGAAGGTAGCGAACATGGTGCTGTCTCCACCGCAGGAGAAGTTTCTTGCTGTGATGCCGCCCAGCCTCATCTTTGCCAGATGTCTCTTCTCTATCACCGCTCTTTCCCCTACACTTCGTCTCTCCACCACATCGATCATGGTGTCCGAGTGTAGATCGATGACAATAGCCTTCTGGTGGATCGTCAAAGCCCTCTCCTCTTCGGCCTTGCCTATCTCAACGCTCATTCTCAACCTCTCCGAGCTCCTTTTCACGTCGACGCTCTTTAGATCAAATCACAACGGTGGCCGCTCTCTTTTAAAGTCTAATTTATACGACTCCTCTAATTTTTCTGGTAAATTTGCGCCATATTCATTGACAAGGAGGTTGCCATGGAGGTCGCGGTTGTCGACAAAGGAGGGAGGGGGAATGTCTACGCCTACTCCTATGCCAAAAGCCCCAGGGTTTCAAAGGTTTATGTCATGCCTGGAAACGCGGGGAGCGCCCTACTGAGCAAATGCGAGCAAATACCCATCCAGTCTATTGAAGAGATCATCGAGTTTGTGGAGGAAAATAACCTAGATCTGACGGATGTAGGCATGGAGGGCTATCTCTCCGATGGGATAGTCGATAAATTTTTGGCGAGGGGGTTGGAGATCGTTGGACCCATTCAAAAGGCTACGATACTGGAAGCAAGTAAGTGCCGCACCAAAGACTACTTGAAACAGATCGGTGTACCCATTCCATCCCACAAAAACTTCGATGACGTTGACAAGGCTAAGGACTTTGTGAGAGATTTTTACCGTCAGCATCCAGAGGAGAACGTCGTCGTGAAGGCAGACGGCCTAGCAGCAGGAAAAGGATCTCTAGTATGCAATTCCTTGGAGGAAGCATTGGATTCAATAGACAAGATCATGGTTCAAAAGATATTTGACGATGCGGGAAACATGGTCGATATTGAAAAGAGATTATATGGTTGGGAGTTGATGTTCTTCGTCCTCACCGATGGAGAAACAGTGTTGCCGTTAGAGGCGGCGATGGATTACAAACCTGCCTTCGACAAGGGTGATAGAAGGATACGGTACTTTGGAGGTCGAAACCCCAACACAGGAGGGATGGGGGGATATTCACCACATCCATGGCTCGACGATGAACTCAGAAAAAAGATCATGGACAGAATAGTAACCCCCACCATAACCAACCTCCATAGGTATGAGGATGCCAATCTCAAAGAGGGCGACTATAAGGGCGTTCTCTACTTTGGCTTAATGATCTGCCAAGAGGACGACGAGAGGAACCCCTACGTCGAGGAGATCAACGTTAGGGGTGGAGATCCTGAGGCGGAGATAATCTATCCAAGGCTTAAGACACCTCTCTACGACATATCAAGAGTGATGCTTAACGGTAAGCTGGATCAGATAACCCTTGAATGGGATCCCCGCTATTATGTGGGCATAGTTGCTGTAAGCGGCCCTATAGTGAGAAGCGTACAGGAGGAGCGGCGAGGACTCAAAAATCTGCCGGGTTATCCCGGGGAGCACATGACCAATCAGCCTATTCAGGGTTTAAGGGAGGTTGACTCATGCTGTCTAATCTTCCACAATGGAACAGCCTTTAAAGACCCTAGCAAAGGAGATCGTGACAACAACATACACACCACGGGTGGAAGGGTGCTCACACTCGTTGCACCTGGGAACACTCTGCAAGAAGCTAGAGACAAGGCATACGGCGAAATCAGAAAGATATGGTTCAGAGGCATCCGATACAGAAGAGATACCGGATCAGATAAATAGTTCACCAAGTTGTATCACAGTTATTTATGGTTCAAAACGATCATACTTGTTTTTAGAATTCCATAGGCGAGTCAACCAGAAAATGAGCGAGGCGAAAAAACACGGGGTACTAAGAGCGATTGAACGATACTTTCGATTGGTTTTGATGGAGGCCTATGGTTATGAAAAGGCGGGGAATGTAGCGGTTTTAGCCCTATGGCGCGGAGAGGAAGTTGAGGTTCAAGTGCCAAAGCGTTTTGTTGGGATGTGTGTTGGACGTGGCGGCGACAATATAATGAAAGCTCAGAAAGACTTTAGGGTGAAAATATCCGTCCGATCGCCAGATAAAACCTAGAGTATCAATTAACTTGAGAAAAATTTGAGGACGGTGAAGAGCTGATCAATATCGCTGCTATCATCTTTCCGAGGAAGTAATCTGCGTTTAATATTTTCTAAGCGTTCTTATCTGAATAGTGAGGGATTCGACGGCATTACAAATTACGAACGTAAATTTTAAATAAACATGTCAATCACAGTCAAAGTTATAATGATGTAGGCAAAAGAAATTAAAATACAGTTAACGGGATATCCTCCCTATTCAAGCTATACCATAAACCCTTCAAAGGAGGTGGCTTTAGCACTCAATCAAAAAAAGATTGGCCGGGCTACCGTGAGGACACTCATTTTGCCCCTTTCTTTTGGGAGAGCATTCGATATACTAAGGAGGGATATTGACACACATTGTCCAGACGCGATCACAAGCTTAGGCCTTTTACCGTTTACGTTTGCCATACAAATAGAGAAGTTTGCGGTAAACATCCTTGATACCGAAGGATATCCGGACGAGGATGGTTTAGCACCACGGGACGAACCCATCATAAAAGAGGCACCAGCTGCGTATTTTTCTACTTTGCCTGTACGAAGATCGCAGAGAATTTGAGGAAATCGGGAATACCCGCCGTTATTTCTTACTCGGCTTGCCCTCACTTGTGCAATTGGACATTGTACAACGTCCTCCACTACTTTTCACAGCGTGAATGGAATGTTCCAGCTGTTTTTATTCATCTACCTTTGTTACCACAACAAGTTCCACCCAACATACCGTCATCGGTTGTTCAACAGTGCACTCCGAGCCTTCCGCTGGAAGTCATGTTAAAAGGTCTCCAAATAGCCATAAAGACCATCTCAGAAACCTTATATACCTCTTAATCTGAACTGAGGTGTAAAAATGAACGAACTGATCAATGCGTTTTTAGGTGTTCTAGTAGGTACCTACATAGCAGGCTCTATCTACTCTTTGATAGCTATGGGACTCTCCATGCTCTGGACAACCGTTAACCTAGTGAATTTCGGTCACGGGGCGGTTCTCGTCACAGGAGCATATGTCGCATGGTTTTTCGCAGTAGCGACGGGCTTCCCTCCTTTAATGGTCTTGGCGATACCGGTGATGTTCCTTTTCGGTTTATTGATTGACCGTGGGGCATTCAGAATAATACGATACCAAGAAGATGCGGGTCTACGCTTAATTCTAGTTACACTATCCATGGCAATTGTATTAGAGCAAACGTTATATGTGGTGTTTAGTGGTGTGTACAAGCGGATACCCATTATCCTGGCTGAAGGTAGTACTACCATTGGCACTGTATCGATTTTTAACCACTATATTGTCGCCGGCTTGGTCGCCATACTGGTCCTAGTAGTTACGTATCTAATTCTCACTCGAACTATTACGGGGATAGCTATAAGATCCATAGGGCAGAATATGCAGGAAAGTTTAGCTGTAGGTGTCAATGTGGAGCGCTCGTACTCTTTGACCGTTGCTGTGGGGTTCGCATTAGCAGGCGTCGCTGGAATGCTGTTAGGTTCTATGTATTCGTTCAACCCAGTCTTCGGGAGAGCCCCTCTCCTGATAGGCTACATAATCACTGTGTTGGGTGGGTTAGGAAATATCAAAGGCACAATATACGCTTCATATCTCGTAGCGGCGATCGAAAGCTTAACCCTCTTCCTCATAGGAGGAGCCTGGCGGATCGCTATTCCTTTTATGATGATGATAATCATATTGATCATTCGACCCCGCGGGCTCTTTGGTATAAAAGAAGAGGCGAGATGATAGATGGGTCGATACACCGTTGCTCTGACGCTAGGGGTATCAATCCTAGCACCGATCATTTTCATCGATAATCCTTTTATAGTAACATTACTGACGATATCACTTTACACCGCGGTAATAGCATCAAACTGGAATCTTTTGTTCGGACATACAGGAATCTGGTCCCTAGGACAGCTTGGTTTCTTTGCGATCGGAGCGTACGCATCGGCTTTTATGTCCAAAGGTTTGATCTTTCCGATTGCTGTATCCCCCTGGCTTGCTATACTCACGGGGCTTGGAATCTCAATTTTAATCGCCCTAGGTATAAGTTTTGTCACGTTAAGGTTAAAGGCGGGGGGCTTTTACTTCGCGATAGCCACACTGGGTTTCGCAGAGGTCGTTCGCGGATTAATTGTGACGATTTGGCCGGGAGTTGTATTTGACTTACCCCATCTTGGGGTAGGTGGCTTCAGCTTCGTGAGCAATAACTCAATAGGCTATTATTATTTATTCTTAATCTCGTGCCTCCTTTCTATAATTTCCCATAAGTATTTAATGTCGTCGTCTGTAGGTCGTGCAGCTATAGCTCTGAGGGACAGCGAGCAGAGGGCGATAAGCCTCGGCGTCAAGCCGGTTAGAATAAGAATGCTCATGTTTGTAGTAAGCGTTGCCTTCACCTCTATTATAGGCAGCTTCTATGCGCATTACACCAACAGCGTTGGCCAAGCCATCCTTGGGTTTGATGTCTTCTTGATGTATTTCATCATTTTAGCTTTTGGAGGCATCGGCACTTTTTATGGACCAGTAGCAGCCTCATTCCTATGGATATTCATAGACTTCTTTCTACGTCTCTATTTGAAGCAGTTGAGGCCCATCATAATGGGCCTCATGGTGATACTGAGCCTTCTCTTTCTAAAGAAGGGGATAGTAGGACTTTGGGAAAAGATCAAACCTCGACTTATGAGTTTATGAAAGAGAGACAAGAAGGACTCGTTATACGTAAGGAAGCCTACAAAATTGCTAGATACTGTGATAACACTGAGTGACCACTCGTTCGGGTCGCATAACATAAAGTTTATAAGTAGTAAAATAAATCACTGAGTATTTATACGAGGTGTGAACTTATGGAAGAAGAAAAAGAAAGAATAAACAGACGAGAATCCTTAAAGCTTATCGGTGCTGGCGTAGCAGGGTTAGCCGTTGGTGGCGTAGCTGGCTGGCAACTTGCACCACCCAAAATAGTAGAAAAAGTTCCTACACCAGAAGAACTTGAGCCTATAAGGGTAGGCGCCGGAATTTTTCTAACAGGACCGTATGCGACTGAAGGTGAACACATGGTTAACGGAACTAAAATGGCAGCTGAGGAGGCCGCCGAATGGTTCATGGGTGGAAGAAAGGTCGAGATCCACTACGCCGATCTTGGCGCGGTAACGCCCGACGAAGTTAAACGCGCGTTTGAAGAGTTCTCAGTTCATAAAACCCACTTCAATATGACTCACTGGGGCTCATATGGTCCTGGGTGGGACGCAACGCTAAAAACAGGCATCCCATTAATAACAGGTGACACGCCTCTAGGTTTCTCAGATTACATAGAGGCCCATCCGGAGATACGTATGGTCGACACATACTTTCCTGTTGGAACAAAAATATACCAGACTACATACCTAGACTTTCTTGATTGGCTGCAAACAGAGGGATTGTGGAAGCCTCGCCACACACCACCCACTATGTACATTGTTCACAGCGACTTCGTATGGGAAGCAGACTACGCTAAGGTGTTGCGTTCCGTTGCCGAGCCAAGAGGATGGAAGATAGTTGGCATGGATATGACCCCTGCGGGCACTGTAGATTATACTGCCGTACTATCAAAAATTAGGATGGCCGATCCAGATGTTATAACCGCTACTTACATAGGTCCCACCGACACGACAATCTTTGCGTCTCAGTTCACAGCAAATCCAACGAAAGCATTGCTTTTCGACACAGTGGGTTATGAAGTTCCCGAGTCAATTGAAGCACTGCCTAATCCTGAAACCCAGCTGGGCGTGGTATGGTGGGCTTGTGGCCCCACTATGATTGAAGGACCTCGCTATGATAAATTCAAGGAGAAATACATGACCCTCTACGGAAAGGAACCCCACTATTGTTCCACGCATACATACGACTCACTTAACATAGGTCTTAAGGCTATCCAATTCGCCGGTTCAACAGATCCGGAAAAGGTCTACGACGCCCTCTTTGAAATATCACATCAAGGTATCGAAGGTCGATGGGTATTTGATCGAGAACTAAAGATGTCATATGAGTATCTATGTCCAAACCAGATTAGACAGGTCCAGATAAGAGACGGAAAAGTCACTCAGTATAATCCGATTTACCCGCCTAAAACCGCCACAAGGAAGTTTGAACTGCCGCCATGGCTATAGAGCTCGAATGCATAGATGTTGCGAAGAGTTTTGGCTCGTTAAATGCATTAAACGGCGTGACGTTTAAACTCAGCGGATGCATCGTCAAAGGGCTCATAGGACCCAACGGATCCGGAAAAACAGTTATGCTCAACGTGATCACCAAAGTACCGTACGGACTGGACGACGGTAAAATCCTCTTAAACGGCAGAAGCATAGTAAACCTGAAACCATCACAGATCTGTAAGTTGGGAATCAGTAGAACCTTCCAAACAATTAGCTACTTTCCTACCTTGACAGTGGAGGAAAACCTTCTTGTAGCCGCCGATGCTTTGGGAAAAGACCGTGAAATCGTTCAAAAAGCGCTTGACTCGACAGACTTACAAGGAAAAGAGAAACTTAAAGCAGACACCCTCTCTTTTTTTGATTTGAAGAAACTAATGCTAGCTGCAGCTTTAAGTCACGACCCAAAACTTCTATTACTCGATGAACCTCTGGGAGGTTTAAGCGAAGATGAAGCGACGCAAACACTAGATATGATCAAACGGCTCAACGAAAGCGGACGAACCATTCTTATCATCGAGCATAAGATAAGAGAACTGGTAGACGTATGTGACGAGCTGATGGTTTTTCATATGGGAAAAGTCATAGCTGATGGAGAACCGAGTCAGGTGATCTCTATGGAAAAGGTCCTCGAAGCATATTTCGGAGGTAAACCAAGTGCTCAAAGTTGAAGACATTAGCGTTTCATATGGTCCAGTTAAAGTGCTTTCAGGAATTTCGCTGGATGTAGATGACGACGAGGTCTTGGCAGTAATCGGGCCCAATGGACACGGAAAGACAACACTCCTGAAATCTATAGCTGGATTACTTGCTCCCAATTTAGGGGAGATATGGTTTAATGGCGAGAGAACAGACAAGCTATCACCGCATGAGATCATTAAACGGGGAATTGTTTTGCTGCTTGAAGGGGGAGGATACCTACCCAACTTGACTGTTATCGAAAATCTGAAGCTCGGAGCATATACACAACGTAACAAAGTCAAGGAGAGGCTCGAAAGAGTTTATACGATCTTCCCTTGGTTGAGAGATCGATCAAACCAACTTAATTGGACCTTAAGCGGAGGAGAGAGAAGAATGCTCGCTATCGCTCGATGCCTGATGAGTGATAGCCAATTGCTATTATTAGATGAGCCAACGTGGGGTGTTGCCTCAAAAGTACAAAGCGAAATCGCTGATGTCATAAGAAGAGTTCGAAGTGAGGGAAACAGTTTCCTAATCTCAGAATCAAATCTACCATTCGCGAGTCAACTGGCCGATAGGGTGCTCCTCCTGAAAGACAACACGATAACTCCTTTGGACAAAGAAACAATCCGCGAAAAAATGATGCGCTACCTCTAAGTATGAAAACTTCCATAAAGCTGATAGAAACTGTAATCGGAATTGTCCGCCACTTTTTTTTGATTTAGTAAATTATATAATTAGCGGTTTATAGAGCTCTTGGAATTGTAATAAAATATATCGGTTGTGAGAAATTGGGACTACATACCCTTGCAACAGTAAATATGCGATGTGAAGCGGATAAAGAGAAAAATCTGCAAAAATATACAAAATTTATTGAGGAGGCCGCTGGCAAAGGCGCCGCTCTTTTAGTTTTACCTGAGCTCTCTCTACAAGGCTATCTCTGGGGTCCTCGACCTTATTGGGTTAGACCACCAGAGGAGTTAAAGTATTTCTATGATAGCGCTGAACCCATTCCTGGTCCTACCACTGATCTATTATCAGATTACGCAAAGCGATACAACATGTATATTGTGTTTGGTATGGCTGAGGAAGCACCAATCTCCGTGCTATATAACTCCGCTGTTCTCATAGGGCCAGAGGGCGTCATAGGCGTTTATAGAAAGGTACACATTCCAGCAGATGAGTTTCATGTTTTTAAAGGTGGAACCGAACTTCCCGTTTTTGATACAACTGTCGGGAAAATAGGCATGATCATATGTTATGACAAGTGCTTCCCCGAGTCATCAAGATCTCTCGCCCTTCAAAACGCTGAGATAATTTGTATGCCTACGGCTTGGCCAATGACCGGAAAGGATCCATCAAATGACTATTCAGGTTATATCTACGATTTGTTTGACAGAGGCCGCGCAGCAGAGAATCAAACCTGGTTTATATCATCCAACCATGTTGGCACCGATCCAATCGCAAAGTGGGATTATTATGGCCATAGTAGAATAGTGGCTCCTAATGGTGTTGTAGTAGCTGAGTTAAGCAATAAAGAAGGTTTGATCACAGCTGAGGTGGACGTTAAAGGCGAAGTTTTGAAGGCCAGAACAGAGTCTTTCTTTAGCCTCAACCTTATTAAAGACAGGGTACCTGAAGTCTATGAGATCATTTCTGACCGGTCAAAGTACTATCCGCCTAGCCACTACAAAAAATAGAGGGATTTCCATATACAGTCATATATTTGTCCGATTCTAGAAATTCAAGCGCGCTCTTTTCTAACCCTTTAACAGATAATCTAAAGTAAAAACCCAACAGGCCGTAAGAGGCCGTCTGGTGGATAACAAATAGATAGATAGGCGTGCTTACCTCATAGAATTCGTAGTTCCGGGACGTGCTTCGTCAAGTATTCACATCCATCTCCAGTTACCACTAGAGTCTCTTCGATCTGGAGACCCCCAAACCCAAACTCGTAGTAAGGTGTCTCGATATCGAAAACTATTCCCTCTTCCAGAGGAGTGTTGTCAACCGGTCCGAGAAGAGGTACATCATAGCACTCTATGCCTATACCATGGCCGACGTGATGACGTCTATAGTGGGGTATGCCAGACTTCTTAACAGCCTCCACTGCGACCTTGAAAATCTCAGAGGCCTTAACTCCAGGTTTTGCAGCCTCGGCAGCCACCTCTAGGCCCTCAACCAGCGCCGCATAATATTTTCGCTGCTTCTCTGTAGTCTGACCGAGCACTGCTACTCTGGCAATGTCTGAGTAGTAGTTCTGGTAGATGCAACCGCCATCAAAGCGGACGATGTCTCCTCTCTTTATCTGGTAATCGGTGTTAACGGAGTTGAAGGCGCTGTGATGACCACAATGGAATACTGAGGGGATGGGCTTGGCCCCCTCTCTGGCCAGTATGATCTCAAATTCCTTTTGTAGATCTAACTCGCTCACTCCTTCTCTAACTATGTTGAAGGCAGCTTCCACCGCTCTTTCAGAAATATTTGCAGCTTTTTTCAAAAGTTCGACTTCTTTCTCGGTCTTTACCATCCTTATCTCTCTTAGGATGGAGTAGGCCTCCTTCAGCTGAGCCCTTGGCAGCCTAGCTTTGAGTTCTTCCCAAGTCGGATGAGTAATGCCCCTCTCATCGATACCCAGCGTCTTGTCGTGAAGACCCTTTTCTTCCAGCGTCTTTACCAACGCCTCAATATGATTGGCCTCAACTTTAGTGCCTCTTATTAGGCTGTAGAGTCGCTCCTCAGCTTCAGTCAGATCTTCAGTCTCGGGGGGCTCAATGTAAAAGGTTCCATAACATCGGATTTCCTTTATCCACGGCTGGGTGTCCGCAACCACGTCTAAGTCGCCAATCGTGGATACGATGGCTGCATGACCGTCCCGCGGCAAGACAACGTAGACAGGGACATATTTCAACATCCATTGGTTGAGGCTCCAGTGGTCACCCACATATACCACATTCTCAGAGGTAGATGCCACCAAAGCATCAAGTCCGTACTTGTCCATCTTTTCATAGGCTCTATCAAAATTCAGAGGCATATCACACACCTCACCTATTCGATAACGTGTTTGAGGAATTATAATAACTTAACTTCATAAACCTAAAAGCCTTATTGTGAATCTCTAAGGCTATCTTTTTTCGAGAAGTCTCCCATATCCTCTTATAGGGTCTTTTATTCTCACTGTGTTCAGCAGTCTGAACATGGTGGCCTGGTTGCTAGTCACCACAGGCTTATCTGTGTCTCTCTCTAGCATCTCAATAATCTCAATGGTTCGGAAGTCTGTGCAACTGATGAAGATTCCATCGGCCTCGTCGCTGATCTCTCTTGCAATGCTATAAGCCACCTCCGGAGGATACCTCCCTATCTTTAGCACTTCACTTGTGGTATGCTCTCTGAAGTCAATCACCGTGAAGCTCTGTTCCTTCAGAAACACTTTTAGTCTTTCATTTAAGTCTCTGGGATAGGGCGTCGCCACTCCAACCTTCTCTATGCCGAGGTGTTTCAACGCACTTATGACGGAGGTGCTTGGAGTCACAGCCGGTATCCCTGTGGCCTCTTCTATCTTCTTTATGATGCTTAGATCGTGCTGTATACCTTCAACGAAGCTCCCCCCTGTGCTCCCAAAAGAGATGGCGGAGACTCCTACCTGGGCAACCTCTCTTGCGGCTTTCTCAACCATCGCCAAACTGCTGAATTTCACCTCAAGATCCACAGAGAGAGGCTCTTCCGGGATGGACATCCGTGAGGCGTGAACGGAGACCCCATCGAGTTGTTGAG